>Ga0190272_10001034_pt1 | contig 13523 bp, 5 predicted proteins | sample Popmic504T_FD_133746 | JGI IMG/M metagenome (GOLD analysis project Ga0190272, IMG submission 133746) | Populus adjacent soil microbial communities from riparian zone of Shoshone River, Wyoming, USA - 504 T | ecosystem: Environmental > Terrestrial > Soil > Riparian zone | place: USA: Wyoming...
CGCCCTCGCCCCGCACGGCCCCGCCGAGGACCTGTCGACCGCCGACCTGACCGCCCTGCTCGACGTGAACGTGCGGGCCGTCTACCAGTGCTGCGTCGGCGCCTTCCGGGTGGCGACCACCGGTGGCTGGCCCGCGGCCATCGTCAACATCACGTCGATCGAGGCGCGGCAGGCCACCCGGCACATGGCCGCCTACACCGCCACCAAGTTCGCGGTCCGCGGCCTCACCCAGGGCCTCGCCGTCGAGTGGGCGGCGCACGGCGTCCGGGTCAACTCGGTGGCCCCCGGCCCGGTCGCCACCGACATGACGGCGCACCTCACCGAGGGGTCACGCGGCCACGACCACCTCATCCGGCGCACCCCGCAGCGGCGCTTCGCCGACCCGTCGGAGATCGCCGGCGCGGTCGCGTACCTGCTCGGGCCGGAGGCGTCGTTCGTCACCGGCGCGGACATCGCGGTGGACGGGGGGTTCACCGCGTGACCGGCCTGGCGTCCATTCCCGCGCCCGACGTGTCGGCCGACCGGGCCGCCGGGTTCCGCCGCGACGGGTTGTGGGGGCGCCCGCCCATCGCGCTGGCGCTCGACGCCAACGCCGCCGAGGCACCGCACCGGCTCGCCGTCGTCGACACCTTCGGCGCGCGGCTGACGTACGGCGAGCTGGCCGCCGCGGTCCGCGCCGGGGCCGAGTGGCTCACCGCCCGCGGGGTGCGGCGCGGCGACGCGGTGGCCATCGCCCTGCCGAACTGCGCGGACTACGTGGTGGCGCACCTCGCCGCCAGCCGGGTCGGCGCTGCGTCCGTACTGCTCAGCGCGCGCGAGGGCGTGCGCGACATCGCCAACGCGGTCCGCGAGACCGACGCCCGGCTCGTGCTCCTCGCCGCCGGTGAACGCCTCGCCCCGGTCGCCGACCACCCCGACCTGGTCGACCGCGACACCGTGCTGGTGGACCCATCCCACCCCGGGGACGGCTGGCCGGGCTGGTCCGTGCTGGCCCGCACCCCGTCGGGGCACGTCGCGGTCGAACCGGACGGGCGCGACGTCGAGCTGGTCGTGTTCAGCTCGGGCACCACCGGCCGCCCCAAGGGTATCGCGCACACCTACGACGGGGCGGGGGCGAGCCTGCACGCCTGGCGCACCACCCTCGGCCTCACCTGGCTCGACGGCGTGTTCTGCCCCGCGACGTTCGGGCACGTCGGCGGCGCGCAGTGGGGGCTGCGCACAGCCGTCACCATCGGCGCCCCGCTGGTGCTCATGGACCGGTGGGACCCGGCGCGGGCCGCGCGCCTCATCGGCGAGCACGGCTGCACGTACACCCTCGTCACCCTCACCTACGTCATCGACCTGATCGCCCTTCCCGCGGAGCTCCGCGAGCTGACCAGGGGCTTTCGGCTGTGGACCGTCGGCGGGTCGCGCATCCCGGACACCCTGGCCGACGAGGCGGAGCGGATGCTCGGCGGCCGGCTGCTGCGTGGCTTCGGCATGAGCGAGTGCTTCATGGTCACCATCACCCGCCCCGACGACCCGGCCGACGCCCGCGCCACCATGGACGGCCGGCCGCTGCCCGGGTGCGAACTCCAGGTGTGGGACGTCGACGACCGACCGCTGCCACCGGGGGAACCGGGCGAGCTGGTGGTGCGCGGCCCGTCGCACGTCGGCGGCTACTTCACCGATCCGCTGGAGTCGGCCCGCACGTTCACCGGCGGCTGGCAGCGCACCGGCGACATCGCCGTGCTGGACGAGCGCGGGTTCCTCGCCGTGGTCGACCGCAAGAAGGAGATCATCATCCGCGGCGGGGAGAACATCAGCCCGCAGGAGCTGGAGCAGGTGCTGCGCGACCTCGGGGGCCTGCCGCCGCTGGCCGTGGTGTCGGTGCCGGACGTCCGGCTCGGGGAGCGGGTCGCCGTGCTCTACGAGGGGGAGCACGGCACGGTCACGCTGGAACGGTTGCACGGGATGCTCGCCGAGCACGGCGTCGCCCGGTACAAGTGGCCGGAGCTGGTCGCCGCGACCGATGAACTGCCCCGCACGTCACTCGGCAAACTGCAACGCGGGCAGGTTCGTCTGCTCGCTTCCCACCTGTTGGGCGCCAATACCCCATAGGGTTGCTTGTCCTCAACCCCGAGAACTCCGACCCCCGAGAACTCCGACCCCCGAGAAACTCCGAGCCAGAGCGGAACCCAGTGGTGGCCAAGACCGAATCCGCCAGCCTGACGAAGGATCGTCTCGTTGGTCACGCGCTGCGGCTGTTCGCCAGGCGCGGCTACGACGCGGTGACCGTTGACGAGATCGTCCGGTCCGCGAAGCTGACCAAAGGCGCCTTCTACCACCACTTCCGGTCGAAGGAGGACTGTCTCGCCGAGATCCACACGTCCTTCGTCGAGCATGCGCTGCAACGCTTCCAGGTCATCATGGATCGGGGCGAGGACGCCGAGAAGACCATCCGCGCGCTGATGGGCGAGCTGTTCATGCAGATCCGCGACTACCGCGCGCAGGTCATCGTGCTGTGGGACTCACGGCGCAGCCTGCCCCGCGCCCAGGCCAAGGTGGTCGAGGGGAAGAAGGCCGAGATCCGGCACTTCTTCACCACCACGATCGAGCGCGGCCACGACGAGGGCGTGTTCGACTCCGCGCACGACAGTCACACGGCGGCGCTGGGCATCTTCGGCATGTGCATGTGGGCCTACCACTGGTACGACCCGAAGGGCTCCCAGACGCCCGACCAGCTGGCCACGTCGTTCGCCGACCTGGTGGTCGTCGGCCTGGCCCACCCCCCGAGCCCCCGCCTGTGAGCAGAAACTGGTGCTGGAGCACCAGTTTCTGCTCACGACCTAGGTGCCGGCGACGACCGCGATCTCGTCGGGCTCATCGGGGTCGTTCACCAGGATGGTGACGTGCTCGGCGTGGTCCGGGGAATCGCGGCGCAGCAGCATCTCCCCGTTGACGTCGCACACGGCGAGGATGCCGCTGGGCAGCGTCAGCCGACCGGAGAAGACGGTCAGCGACGGCAGTGCCGCCGGGTCGGCCCCCTCGCGGTCGGTGAGGGTGATCGTGGTCGGCCCGTCGACCTCCACGAGGGTGCCCACCGCCACGCAGCTGTCCGTGGCGGCGAGCAGCCCGTCGCCCAGGCTCTCCGGCAGGTCCTTGGTCCTCGGATCGCCGATGAGCAGCAGGGAGTTCGGCGGCGAGATCCGCACCGTGTCGTTCACGCCGGCGATCCTCCCATCGTCTACCGGTTTCGGCGGGCCGCTTCGAGCCCCTGCCGCTTGCTGCACGACAGGCAGTGCGGGAACAGCCGCTGCGGCAGGTTCTGCGGGTTCTGCGAGGTGACGGGCTGGTGGTCGGGCACCCAGTTGCCGGACTTGGTGCCGGGGTCCGTCGCGCCGCAGGAGTGGCAGCCGTGCTGGCTGCCGTTGGCGTTGTTCGCCCGCCGTTCCGCCGCGGTGAAGTCGCGGCCGGGGCCGCGGGCCGGGATCGAGTCCTTGGCGTACTTCCCCGGCTTGAACAGGTCGCACGTGTTGTGCACCAGGATGCCGTCGCCGACGAAGTACGTGTGCAGGTCGTCGACGGTGAGGTTGTACGCCGTCGACGGCCGCGCGGTCGCCGCCCTGACCCCGTCGACCGACACCAGCTCGCCGCCTGCGGTCAGCAGCCGGTCGCCGGCGTCGAGCTCGTCGGCGCGCTGCCACTGTTTGTCGGTGGCGTTCCAGAACGGATGGTCCTCCGTGGTCGACACGGTCCGGCCGTCGAGGTCGAGGTCGACGACGGTGTCCTGGTGCACCCAGAGATGGGTGACCACCCGCGGTCCGCGCTCGCCGGTCTCCGGGTCGGCGGCCAGGACGTGGTCGCCCACCGTGATGTCGGCGATCCGTCGGGTGCTGCCGTCGGCCATCGTGACGCGGGTGTCGGCGGTGAAGCTGCAGAACTTGTTCGCCGCCTTGGCACCGGCGCCGAGCCCGCCGAGCATGCCGCCGAGGCAGCCGCCGAGGGCCGCGCCGCCGACCCCGCCGAGGCCCCAGTCGACCTTGCGGCCGGACAGCCGCTGGCCCAGGTAGTCCATGCCGCCGTCGATCGCGGCGCCGGCCAGGCACCCGACGAGCAGCGGGTTGTGGCCGGTGGGGTCGACGAAGTTCGCCGGTGAGTTGGCCGCGTAGGCGTACAGGTTGATGCCGCCGGCGAGGCCGATCGGGTCCTCGGAGATGAACCGTTGCAGGGTCGGGCTGTAGTACCGGGCCCGGTAGTGGAACAGCCCGGTGCCGTCGTCCTGGCGGCCGGTGAACGACAGGTCAGAGCCGCGCCGGTCTCCGGTTACGGCGGGCGCGCCGAACGGGTCGTAGGCCTGGGTGGCCCCGACCGTGCCGTCCGGACGGCCGAGCGCGACCGGCGACCCGAGGGCGTCGGTGAGCACGGTGTCCGTCGACCCGGCCGCGGTCCTGGCGAACCACTGGTCCAGGTCGCCGCTGAGCAGGGTGGCGGTGGCCGCGCCGGTGCCGTCGAGCTCGGCGGCCACGTTGTCACCGTCGAGCAGGAACCGGGTGGTGGTGCCGTTGACCGTGCGGGACAGCCGGTTGCCGACCGCGTCGTAGGTGTAGGAGGCGGCGACCGCCGACGAGTTCGTCGCGCTCAGCTGACCGCGCGCGTCCCAGGTGTACGTGGTGGTGCCGTCGGACAGGAGGTTGCCGTCGGCGTCGTAGGTCAGCGCCACCCCGCCCGCCGACACCAACCGGTTGGCGTCGTCGTACACGAGGTCCGACCGGGCGGCGGGCAGGGCGACGTTCGCCAGCGATCCGGACACGCCGGACCGCCGACCGGCGGCGTCGTAGGCGTAGGCCAGCGCGCCCTGTTCGGTGCCGCCGTGGGCGTAGCCGATGCCGGCGACCTGACCGACCGCGTCGTAGGTGAACGTCTGGGTCCACCCGCCGGGCAGGGTCAGCGTGCCGGGCCGCCCGGCCGCGTCGTAGGCGATGGTGGCCGCGGCCGTGCCCCTGGTGGCGCCGGTGGTCTGACCGGCGGCGTTGTAGCCGTACGTGGTGGTGGGTTGGCCGGCCAGCGTGGTGGACGTCTGCCGCCCGACCACGTCGTAGCCGTGGCCGACCGTGCCGTTGGGCCCGGTCGTCGAGGTCAGGCGGTCGCGGGCGTCGTAGCCGAACGACGTGGTGCCACCGGCCGTGTCGGTGAGCGTGGCCAGCCGGTCGAACGCGTCGTAGGCGTAGGTCACCTGCGACTGCGCGGTCGCGCCGGACACGCCGTGGCGCACGGTGGTGAGCCGGTCGAGCGTGTCGTAGGCCACCGTGGTGCGCAGCTCGGACGGGGCGAGTACCTCGACGGGCCGCCCGGCCGCGTCGTACGCCGTCGTCGTGGTGCCGGTCACGGGTTGGGTGCGGGCGGTCGCGCGGTCCGCGCCGTCGTAGGCCCACGTCGTGGTCCGGCCGCGCTGGTCGGTGAACGAGGTGAGGTTTCCGTTGGCGTCGTAGGCGAAGGCGCTCTCGCCGCCCAGCGGGTCGACGATCCGGCTCACCTGGTTCTGCGCGTCGTACTTGCGCAGCGTCGCCGCGCCGGCCGCGTCGGTGGTCAGGACGGAACGGCCGGCCGCGTCGACGAACCGCCGGGAGACCCGCCCGAGCGCGTCGCGCACCGCGACGAGCCCACCGGCCTCGTGGGTGAAGGTCGTGACCGCCCCCGTCGGGGTGGTGGCGGTGGCGAGCTGCCCGGCCGTCGTCCACGTCATGGCGGTGGTGCGGCCGACCGGGTCGGTGATCGTGGTGGGGTTGCCGCGCGCGTCGTAGGCGAAGGTGGTGGTGCCACCCGCCGCGTCGGTGATGGTGAGCGGCTGGTCGAAGGCGCCGTACGTGGTGGCGCCGGCGACGACGGCCTGGGCGGTGCCGGCCAGTTCGGTGACCGCGGTCGGACGATTGGCCGCGTCGTAGGCGTACTCGGTGCGCCGCCCGTACGGGTCGACCACGGCGTCGATGCGGCTGTCGGTTCCGCGGACCAGCGTGGACGTGCGGGCCAGGGCCGTGCCGTACGCCTCGGTGTCGCTGACCGCCATCCGCGTCGTCGGGTCGAACACGACACGGCGGACGGAGCCGTTCGGCTGGGTCACCCTGGTCTCGGTGACGGCGCCGCCCGCGTCGAGGGTGTAGGCGAAGCCGTAGGTGCCGCCGCCGGGCACGGTCTGGGTGGACACCCGGCCGTTGGCGTCGTAGGTGGCCTCCAGGTAGTTGACGCCGCGGGCGTCGGTGATGCGGGTGATCCGGTTGGCCGCGTCGTAGGTGTAGGTCCGTGTCCCACCGGCGACATCGGTGACGGTCGAGAGGCGGCCGGCCGGGTCGTAGGCGTAGGTGACGGAGCGGCCGATGTTGTCGTGCGCGCGGGTGACGCGGTTGGAGGCGTCGTACTCGAAGCCGATCCAGCGGCCGTTGGGCGAGGTGACGCGCTCGACCTCGCCGTTGCTGCCGCCGATGCGGGTGAAGGTGATCTGGTTGCCGTTGCGGTCCTGGATGGCGCGGACCCGCGAGTACCAGGGGAAGAGGTACTTCGTCCCGTCCTGCAGGGCGAGCACCCAGTCACCGGAGATCTGGGCGATGGTCGACCCGGCGAAGCGGCCGGGCGAGCCGGTGGAGCCGAACACCGCGTCGCTGTAGCCGGTGCCGGGGGACGTGCGGAGGTAGTGGACCTTGCCGCCGCCGGGCAGGTAGAGGTCGACCTCCTGGTACTGGTTCTCCGAGCCGAGGAACAGGTCGTACTCGGTCGACTGGTTGAGGCCGAACTGCCGGCTGCGGCCGTCGCCCTGGTAGTAGGCGCGGGTCAGCTCGACCGGCATGGTGTCGGCCACCGCCAGGTCGGTGTGGGCGTCCGTGAGCCTGCCGGTGGACAGGTCGACCGGGTCGCCGGAGAGCCAGTCGAGGAGGTCCTTCCACCACGGGTCGTCGGGCTTCGGGTTGCCCGGGGTGTTGAACATCGCCCCGTCGAGGGTCCACAGCTTCGTGTCGGCGTCGGGGATGACCTGGCGGCCGTCGGCGGACACGGTGCCGTGGCCGTACACGTGCCAGCCCTGGTCCGCCGCGTCGTAGTTCCAGAAGTCCACGGTGGACCCGGCCGGCAGGTCCGTGTAGTTCGGGTACACCACGCTCGCGCCGTGCGGGAAGATCGTCGCCCCACCGGGCTGGACGGTGAAGTACGTGGGAACGATTCCGTTGCGCGGCAACGGGAACGGTGGCCGGTCCAGCGGGATCGCGGTGATGCCCAGCTCGGTCACCACGGTGTCGTGGACGTCGCGAACCACGGTGCCGGCGGGGATGCGGACCTCCAGGCCGGGGATGGCCGGGGTGCGCAGCACGGTCTCGCGGGTGGTCGGCGACGACGGCAACGTGACCGTGTGCTTCATGTCCAGCCGCGGCAGCCACACCGTCGCGTCGAGCGCGGTGGTGCGGCCGGGGTTGACCGTGGCGCGGATGCGGAAGGTGCCGTAACGGGCCGGTGCGGTCTCCGCCGCGTACCCGTCCACGACGATCGTGGTGGCGGTGGAGGTGACGTCGCGCAGCAGGAAGCGGCCATGGGCGTCGGTGCTGGTGTGCACGGCGTCCATCCGCACCGGGATCCCGGTGAGCGGGTTGCCGTCGAGGTCCAGCACGTGACCGCTGACCGCGGTGACGCCGGCCGGCGCCTCCAGGTCCTTGACCGGGGCCGGGTCGGAGCGACGGGTGAGCCAGTCGTCACCACGCAGGTTGCCCTCGTCCGGCGCCCACTGGGCGGTGCGGACGAGCTGGGTCGGGTCGGGCTCGACGGGCCGGCCGAACGGGGCGTCCGGCCTGGTGCGGTCGGTGTCCGGCTTGGCCGCCCTGGCAGGACGACCGGCCGGCACGGGAGCCGAGTCGGCCGCGGCCGCCGGGGCGTCGGCCACGTCGGGCGCGACTGGCTTGGCCGCCGCGGGTGCGTCGGGCACGGCGGGCGCGGCGGGCACGGCGGGTGCGTCGGGCGCGGTCCCCTCGGCGCCATGGTCGGCCGGTCGGTCGGCGCGCAGGACGGTCCGCCGCGCCGGCTGTGGCACCGGCTGGGCGGCGAGGTCGGTCTGGGCCAGGGCGATGTCGGCCGGGGCGGCCAGGACGGCGGCCACGGTCGCGGCGAGGGTGGTGGATCCGACCCGGATGTCGCCCGGGTCCATCACGAGCCGGTAGCCGCCGGTCTGCGGCAGCGTGACGTCCAGCGTCTGGTTGGGGCCGCGGTTCGAGCCGACCTGCGCGCCGTTGGGGGCGAGCAGCCGCCAGACCAGGTAGCAGCAGCCGAAGGACGCCGACGTGGCGCTGGAGCGGACCGTGACGCGCTGGCCGGTGGTGCCGGTGAACGTGGAGTACGTGTTGGAGCCGGGGTTGGCGACGGTGAGGACGAGCGGGGTGCCGTCGAGTGCCTGGACGCCGGCGTTGGCGTCGGCGGGGACGTCCCAGGCGGCGATCGTGGTGGACCCGACGCGGATGTCACTGGGGTCCATCACGATCTTGTACATGCCGGTCTGCGGCAACGCGATCGTGTCCAGCACACCGTTCGGACCGATCGACGAACCCACCGCAGCACCATCGGGGGCGAACAGCCGCCAACCCATGTAGCAGCACCCGAACGACGCGGAGGTGTTGCTGGACTGGATGATCACCTTCTGACCGGTCGTGCCCGCGAACGTCGAGAACGCCTTGTTGCCGGGCGTGGGGATGCCGAGGACGGTCGGGGCTCCGTCCAGCGCCTGCGTTCCCGCGTTCACGTCCGCAGGCACGTCCCACGCCGCGATCGTGGTCGACCCGACCCGGATGTCACTCGGGTCCATCACGATCTTGTACGTACCGGTCTGGGGCAGCGCGATGGTGTCCAACACACCATTCGGACCGACCGACGAACCCACCGCAGCGCCGTCAGGGGCGAACAACCGCCACCCCATGTAGCAACACCCAAACGACCCCGATGTGTTGCTGGACTGAATGATCACCTTCTGACCGGTCGTGCCCGAGAAGGTGGAGAACGCCTTGTTGCCGGGCGTCGGGATGGCCAGCACGGTCGGGGTTCCGTTCAGCGTCTGGGCGCCGGCGTTGATGTCCGCCGGCACATCCCACGCCGCGATGGTGGTCGACCCGACGCGGATGTCACTCGGATCCATCACGATCCTGTACGTACCCGTCTGCGGCAACGCGATCGTGTCCAGCACACCGTTCGGACCGATCGACGAACCCACCGCCGCGCCGTCAGGGGCGAACAACCGCCACCCCATGTAGCAACACCCGAACGACCCCGATGTGTTGCTGGACTGAATGATCACCTTCTGGCCCGTGGTGCCCGAGAAGGTGGAGAACGCCTTGTTGCCCGGCGTCGGGATCGACAGCACCGTCGGCGTCCCGTCCAGCGTCTGAGCGCCCGAGTCGACGTCCGCGGGCACGTCCCACGCCGCGATCGCGGTCGACCCGACCCGGATGTCGCTCGGGTCCATCACGATCTTGTACGTACCGGTCTGCGGCAGCGCGATGGTGTCCAGCACACCATTCGGACCGACCGACGAACCCACCGCGGCCCCATCAGGGGCGAACAGCCGCCACCCCATGTAGCAGCACCCGAACGAAGAAGAGGACGCGCTGGACTGGATGATCACCTTCTGACCGGTCGTGCCCGCGAACGTCGAGAACGCCTTGTTGCCCGGCGTCGGGATGGCCAGCACGGTCGGGGTTCCGTCCAGCGTCTGGGCGCCGGCGTTGATGTCCGCCGGCACGTCCCACGCCGCGATGGTGGTCGACCCGACGCGGATGTCACTCGGATCCATCACGATCTTGTACATGCCGGTCTGCGGCAGCGCGATCGTGTCCAGCACACCATTCGGACCGACCGACGAACCCACCGCAGCGCCGTCAGGGGCGAACAACCGCCACCCCATGTAGCAACACCCGAACGACCCCGATGTGTTGCTGGACTGAATGATCACCTTCTGACCGGTCGTCCCCGCGAACGTCGAGAACGCCTTGTTCCCCGGCGTCGGAATCGACAACACCGTCGGGGTTCCGTCCAGCGTCTGAGCGCCCGCGTTCACGTCGGCGGGCACGGTCCAGGCCGCCATGGTCATCGAGCCGATGCGCGCGGCGTCCGGGTTCATGACGATCCGGTACGTGCCGGTCTGTGGCAGCGCGATCGTGTCCAGCACACCGTTGGGGCCGATCGACGAACCCACCGCAGCGCCGTCAGGGGCGAACAACCGCCAGCTCACGTAGCAGCAGCCGAACGACGCCGACGACCCACTCGACTGAATGATCACCTTCTGGCCGGTCGTGCCGGCGAACGTGGAGTAGGCGTTGCGACCGGGGTCCGGCACCGTGAGCACCACCGGGGTGCCGTCGAGCGGCTGGGCGCCCGCGTCGGCGTCGGCCGGCACCCGGATCACTGTGGCGAACAGGGAACCGGCGGCCGCGCCGGTGTTGCGCAACACCAGGCTTCGGAGGCCGGGGCCGGACGTGGGCGCGGTGTCCACCCACCCGCTCACCCCGACGCAGGACGCGCTGGTGGTGGCCCGGTTCCGCTCGTCGTACAGGGTGGCCGACGCGCTGCACGAGGACAGCGTGCCGCCGTCCAGGATCACCGCGAAGCGATCGCCGTCGGCCGCATCGAAGTAGCGCAGCGCGTACTTGCCGCCGACCAGCGCGATGTTCGTCCTGACCCCGACGGTGATCGGCGCTGTGGTGTCGATCGACTCCGGCGGCACCCCGGTCGGCGGCACGACCAGCACCCCGGGGGCCACCGACGACCCGGCCGGCGTGCTCAGCTCGACGCGCCCGCTGGCCACGGCGGGCGGCACCGTGACGGTGAGCTGCCCGGCGGCGCGGGCGGTGACCGTGGCCAGGATCCCGTTGATCCGCACCAGGTTGTTCGCGAACTCGGGATCCGTGTTGCTCGCCGACACCGTGATCGACGCGCCGGGAACCGCGACGGCCGGGGTGAAACCGGTGACCACCGGCCGGTCCCCGACGACGACGGTCATGCCGCCGAGGGTCGCGGTGCCGGCCGAGGTCGTGACCCGCAGGTCGCCGCTGGTCGCGGAGGCGGGCACGACGACGGTGAGGCTCACCGCGGTCGCGGTGGTGACGGTGGCCGCGACGCCGTTGATCGTGACGGTGTTGCCCGCCGGGGTGGTGGCGAACCCGGTGCCGCTCACCGTCAGGGTGTCGCCAGGGCGCACCCGTCCCGGCACGGCGGCCAGCACCGCCACGGCGGGCGTGCCGAGCCGCTGCACCGCGGTCACGTTGCCCGCGGCGTCGTAGGAGTAGCGGGCCACCTCACCGTCGGCCCCGACCACGCCGACCAGCCGGCCGGCCGCGTCGTGGGCGTAGGACGCCGGGCCGGGCACGGACTCCACCGCGGCGGACGGTCCGACCGGCCCGGGCGACGGCGGCCCGGCGCGCTCGGGCGCCACCGCGGACGGCGACACGTCGGGGGTCACGGGCTGGGCGGCGCCGGCCGGCGGCATCCCGCCCAGTGGCACCACCAACGCGAACGCGGCCACCATGGCCCACCGCCGTACCGCGTGACCGACCGTCGTACCCACAGCGGACCGTCCGTGACCCATGCCAGCTCCCGAATTCCACGCCGATCAGAAATCGCGGATACGCGAAAACGCGCCGTCAGAAACAAGATCGGCACGCCGAATATGCGGAATTCAACATTCGGGCTCGGTTACCGAGGCGTCCAGCCGCCATCAGAGTGACCGTCCGCAGTCGCGTGACCACCGGCTTCGCCGGTCACCCGGATGCCGGCCAGGCTCATCAAATCCCCGGATTGACCGGCCGGTCCGCTACCTCAAGAATGCCGCGCGGCGGCGTGCAGCCCGGCCCGGTGGCCGAAGGCGAAGGCCCGGCCGTTGGCGATGCCGGAGTTGTACCAGAAGCCCTCGACCAGGCCGGCTCCCGCGTTGCCCGCGCAGTACAGGCCGGGGAGCGGTCGGTCGCGCCAGTCGATGACCCGCGCCGACGTGTCGAACCGCAGGCCGGCGCTACCACCGACGGTGGCGAGTTCGACCGGGACGGCGAAGAGCTCACCGGACAGCGGCCGCAGGCACGGGTTGGGCGTCACGTCGGCGTCGCCGTTGTTGCGGGAGTACCGGGTCTCCCCGCGGTGGAAGCGGGTGTCCACCCCGGCCGCCGCGTCGCGGTTGTACTCGTCCATGGTCCGGGCCAGGGAGTCGGCGGGCACCCCGATGGCCGCGGCCAGCTCGGCCACCGACGACGCCCGCACCATCCACGGCGGTACTGCTCCTGGGGGCACCGAGCCGAGCGCGTACTTGTCCTTCCACGCCCGGTCGAACACCACGTGCGCGCCCAGGTTGGGGTACGTCTGGGTCTTGGCGTCGAACCGGGTCAGTCCCGACACCAGGTCGCGGTAGAACGACTCGTCGCAGAACCGCTCACCGGCCGGGTTCACCACCAGGCTGCCGGGAAACGCGGGCTCGCGCACGAACAGCCGCCGCAGCGGCTCGCCGTTGAACCGCTCCCCCGGCACGTGCACCGACGGCACCAGGATCTGCCCGGACACCACGGCGAACGACGCCCCGGCCTCCAGGGCGAGGGTGATGGCGTCGCCGGTGACCGTGGGGATGCCGACGGCCACCGGCGTCGGGTGCGGATCGAACAGGCCCTGCAGGCGCTCGTTCCAGTCGTAGGCGCCGGTGGCGAGGACGACGGAGTCGGCGAGGACGTCCGGCCCGCCGTCGAAGGTCAGCAGCCACCCGTCGTCGACCCGGTCCAGGCCGGTCAGCCGGTGTTCGAGCCGGATGTCCACGCCCGACGACAGGGCCGCGCGCAACAGGTGGCCGATGGTGGCGGTGCCGAACCCGACCCAGTCGGCGGCCCTGCGCTCGGCGAGCAGGGCACGGTCCCACCGGTCGACGGTGCCGAAGCCGCCCCACCGCTGCACCTCCGGCCACGACGTGGGCAGTTCGGCGTAGATGGGCGACCGCACCAGGCGTTCGCTCCACCCGGCGGGCAGGGTGGCCGCGTCGAACACCGGCGAGGCGACGTAGCGCCCCTCGGCCTTGCCGCCGTCGAACTCGCTGTAGTAGTCGGGGTAGTCGCGCACCACCTCGTACGGCACGCCGTGGGTGTCGGCCAGGAAGTCCAGCGCGGCGGCCAGGTCGGCGATGTAGGCGGCGGCGATCGCGTCGTCGTGGCGGCCGGCTCCGAGGCGGCGGATGTGCGCGAGCCCTTCCTCTGCGCTGTCCGCGATGCCGAGCGCCGCCTCGGCCCTGGTGGCCGGCGCCCAGATGAGGCCCGTCGAGTACGCGTAAGTGCCGCCGACGGCGTCGGCCGCGTCGAACACGGCGACGTCCGACACCCCCCGCGACCGCGCGGTCAGCGCGGCGACCAGCCCACCGCCGCCGGCCCCGATGACCGCGATCCGCAACCGCCGCATCCCCTCACCCGCTCCAGCGTTCACGCCGCCTCCTGTTCCGCGCTCCACTCCCCTTTGGCGTCTCGCATCCGTGTTGTCGTCACTGGGGGGTCGACAACGAC
>Ga0190272_10001035_pt1 | contig 13503 bp, 11 predicted proteins | sample Popmic504T_FD_133746 | JGI IMG/M metagenome (GOLD analysis project Ga0190272, IMG submission 133746) | Populus adjacent soil microbial communities from riparian zone of Shoshone River, Wyoming, USA - 504 T | ecosystem: Environmental > Terrestrial > Soil > Riparian zone | place: USA: Wyoming...
TCCGGCATAGAACCAATGGAAAAAGGCCCGGCCGGCGACGCCATAGAATCTGACCTCGTCGCCCGGCCTGTGCGCCTGCAACGCGGCCAGGCTGATTCCACGTTTCGCGAATTCGGCCAGGCCAGCCTCGAGCCGCTCCCGCGAATCAATCCACTGCACATCTGCGGTCACGGCTGCGTGAACATCGCCACGCTTTAGCCAGATGCCGTCATTGAGATCGAGAGATCCCAGCTCGGCCTTTTCCCTCGTATGGTTCAACCGTGTTTGTGGAAAAGAAACACCGGCATCGATCATCAATGCCGGCAGCAGATCGCGATGAGTGTTTAACGCGGCCTGCGGGCTATTGATAATTCTGGCGCCCTCGCGCTCCCAGCCGGCGAGATTTTCCAACGCCGATCTTCCCTGGCACATCGAAAGGATAATGGCCGCGCCTGCGCGGCGACTCCGGGCCTCATCCAGGGTGTGGAGGTCCACCGCAAAATCGCGCTCCCGCAGTCGATGGGCGATCTGATCGAGCAGCAGAACATTGTTCGATAAACTACGGCCGGGCGAGTATTGCCTTTCCCGGTATATTCCCAGCAGCCGTTTCATCATCCTAACTGGTCACACCATCGAGGAATTTGCGGTCTGCGCTTCGCTGCCAGAATAACAGGGCGATCAGGACCACGTTCATGGGCAGCAGAACGAACACGAAAAACAGATCGAGCCGGTCCAGGCAGACCAGGATGCCGATGGCATAGCGCCGCATGTTGTCTCCGAGCAAATTCCAACCGCGCATGGGCCAGTAAAAACATTTCCGATAGCGGGCCCGATCGTCCTCGCGGACCACACCTTCGGTCGATCGCGCTGCCACACGAGATTCCACCTCGGTATGTAAACCATTGAGCATTCGTGCCGTGGCCAGGTACCCGGCGTAAAGTGATTTCAACAACCCCTTGGTGATCTGCGTCGGATCGCGGGGGGCGGCTCCCTTCACGGCGATCGTGGCATAATTATCCCTGTGGTATTCATACATCTGGGCCTGGATCGCGTTCGCTATCCCGGCCAGGACCATCCAGAGAAGGATGGCGCCACTTCCGCCGCCCTGCATCACGCCGGTGGCAATGGCAACGTAGATCGACGCGTGTGTGAGGTAGCCGGCGACCCCATCGAGGACCCTGCCCAATTCCGTGACCTGTCCGGTCATGCGGGCGAGCTGACCGTCGGCCGAATCGATGATGCCGTGCAGAATCAGCAACGCGAAAGCATAGAGTCCGAGGCGTTGATCGTAGAGCAAAGCTCCGCCGGCGATGCCGACCAAGGCGCCGAAAACGGTCACGTGCGCCGGAGTCAGCCGAAGCGCCGCCGCGAGGCGTGCGACGAGGAACCCGAGCCGACGAAAGAAGTAAACGTCGACCAGTTCCTCGATTTCGTAAGCTTTGAAAGCAAGATCCGGCGGAGGAACAGAGTGGCCGGCTTGAGGCGTCACAAGGCCGTTGCTAGTACTCAGATTCACCGTGGCTGCAACGTTATTTCGGTCTTGCACACCCGCCCGTCGCCGCTGAAATCAACTCACCATGCCCCCGATCGAAATTAGCCAGGTTACTTCGCGTGCGGAGCGCGATGCCTTCATCCGTTTTCCCTGGCGAATCTATGCCCGCGACCCGGCCTGGGTGCCTCCGCTGTTGGTGGAGCGGAAGGGGTTTCTTGATCGCGCGAAACACCCATTTTACCAGCACGGCGATGCCCTACTTTTCCTCGCCCGATCGGGCGACGAAATTGTTGGGCGGATCATGGCGAGCGACGATCCGAGCTATAACGCGCTGCATCAAACGAATACCGGATGTTTCGGCATGTTCGAGGCAATCGACGATCAACGGGTCGCAAACGCGTTGTTCGATGCAGCTACGGATTGGCTTCGTCGCCTTGGTCGGAACGAGATCATGGGTCCGATCGATTATTCAACGAATTATGCCTGCGGCCTGCTCATCGACGGCTTTCAATTCCCGCCGACGGTTTTGACCTCGCACAATCCGTCCTATTACGGCGCCCTGCTCGAAGGGTGGGGATTTGGGAAAGCGATGGACCTGTCCGCCTGGTCGCTGGCAGATCCCGCCCAAGCCCTAACCCGATTGCGACGGCTGGCCACCGCGCTGAAAAAGCGCACCGACGTCACGATTCGCCCCGCAAAGTTGGCCGACATGCGCGGGGAAGCGCGAAGAATCCGCGAGATTTATAATCAAGCCTGGCGGAGTAATTGGGGTTTCGTTCCGTTCACCGAAGGAGAGTTCGAGTTTATGACGCGTGAGCTGAAACCGGTCCTTATCCCGGAGTTCGTCTGGCTGGCGGAAATCGAGGGCAATCCGATTGGTTTTGTTTTGTGCGTTCCGGACATCAACGCAGCCCTCGGGAAAATTAACGGACGCCTCACAACCTTCGGCTTGCCGATCGGGCTGGCGAAACTTCTATATTACAAGAGCCGGATCAAGAGGGTGAGACTCGTCGCCCTGGGCGTCCTACCGAAATACCGCCGAAACGGCATCGCCGAAATGCTTGTCCTTCGCACCATAGAAGAGGCAATGGTCAAGCGAGGCTGCGTCGGCGAGGCGAGTTTGATCCTGGAGAGCAACCAGTTGATGAATCGGTTTCTCGAAGCGATTGGCGCCGAGAAATACAAGACGTATCGGATCTATCGGCGCTGGCTGGATGGAAAGAGACCGGAGTAATGGCGGAGATGCAATCCTTTCGCCGCGTTCTAATTGTCGCCGATCAATCGGCGGATTGGATGGTCGCGGGTTTGCGGCAGCTCGATCGTCTTGCGCTTTCGATCGAAGAATTCGCGGCTGAGAACAAGGAAAGTGCTCCCGTTCTCGTCTGCATTTTTTGGCGGCCGGATCTTGATCGATCCCAGAGATGGGTGCCCACGCATGAGCGGCTGGCCAGGGTCGCTTTTACGACCGATCTCGACTTGGAATCCTTCGATCTGGTTCTTAATACGCGACTGTTTTTGTACCGCAACGGTGTCCGGCTTTTGATGGAAGCGCCCATTTCTCCCCCCGCGTTCAATTCTCCGAAGAGCGAACTGGATTTGTGGGAGGGCTATTTTCGCCTGGCAGAGTCATTTGCCCGCTCGAGGGAGAGAGGATGGAGATATATCACGGATGGAGACCAGATCGACGAGATTGAAGTAGAATTCCTGCGCAGCAGCGGCAAACCCCAGGACGGTTTCGTCTCTCGATTTTTGAACCGCCCGATCTCCCGGGGGATGACGCGCCTCCTCCTGCGATTTCCCACCACTCCAAACGCGTGGACCCTCTTCACCTTCCCAATTCCGATCGCGGCAGCGCTTATACTGCTTCAAGGCACCTATTGGTCGTTTTTGTCTGGTCTCGTCCTTTTTCAAGTTTTTAGCATTCTGGATGGCTGCGACGGAGAAATCGCGCGCGCGAAATTTCTTGAAAGCGAAACCGGACGCCGTCTTGACGGTTTCTGTGACATCCTGAGCAACATTCTGCTGGTCACCGGCCTGGGTTTTGGACTTTCCCGTCAGGCGATTCCGGCCGGATCTTCCGGATGGTTCTATGTTGCTGAAGGCCTTATCGCCGCTGCTTTGATTGCAGTGAATGAGTACTTGCTGGCGAGGCAGAGACCGGGCGTCCAAGTGGCGCCTTCACCAATATTGGGCGAAACGCTCTACCCGCGTCATCGGGAGTTGGTGGCGCGTTCCGGCCTGTTGCGCCTGGGCGAGAGCTTCGCGTATTGGGTCATGCAGTTGACGAAGCGCGACGTGGCGGTGCTCTTTTTCGTTTTCCTGGCGGCGATTGGACAGCCCGCCTTGATTTTGCATCTGCTCTTCGCCGTCACTGCGATCACCCTGGCTCTCGCGGCGAAAGCTTTCACGCAACGGCGTATCGAATAAGCGGAAGCGAGCTCAGGCCACCCGCAGGCTACAGGCAGAGCCTTCGCCGTTCCACTTCCTGCTCGGCTCGCTGCAACATTTCAGGCGTGTCGACGTCCTGCCACCAAGCTTTGCCAATATCGATGGCCAGGGCTTTCCTTTCGGCGGCCATCAATCGGACTCCATCGGCGAGACTGCAATCATCGCCGTTGAGCGCGCGACGCAGGTAATCAAACATGATCTGCGGGCAGAGAAATAACCCCGTATCGATCGCGTCGTAGTTCTCGAGCTTCTTCCCGATGCCAACGATCAGGTTCTTCTCGGTCTGGACCTTCATGGCGTCGTCCAGGTCGAAGATCGAATCGATTTTTCGGTCGATCGCCAGGTTGAGGCAAGCGAGGTCCGCGTGCGCGACGAGTTCGCTCAGAATCGACGATTCAAAGAGATGATCGCCCATCGCCAGAAAGAAAGGCCCGCTCAACCTCCCGGCGGCGGTTAGAAGTGAGACGCCGTTTTGCTTCTGCCAATCAGGATACGAGATCGGACGGAATTGCATGTGTGAGGGGAGCATCGGCGCGAGGGCGGCGGCCAGCTTGTCGCCATTCGGTCCCACCACTCCATACAATGTCGTCACTCCAATCTTCTCGAAGGATTGGATCGCATAAGAAATCAGGGGACGCCCTCCAATCGAAATAAGCGGTTTTGCGATGGTGTCCGCCGCCCCGCGAAGACGCGAGCCGGTGCCTGCCATCAAAATGACCGCGTCGGTGATCACGCTCACTGGTTATAGCCGGTAGTATTTTCTCAAGCCCCAGAGCCGAACGCGTTGCGGCAGGAAACGAAAGACGAGCGGCGCGATAATGGCCTGAAACGGATCGCCGACCGTCACGCGCAGGGGTGGATTCGGCTCGTCGATCAGGTTCGCAATCCGACGCGCGACCAAATCCGGACCGGGCGCAGCTCGCATGTTTCGATCGACCACGCGCCAGACGCGCTCAGTTCGCGTCGCTTGAGGCCGATCGTTCCCATCGGTTCTCTCGACCGCATCGTTGAAGTGGGTGCGGATATCGCCGGGCTGCACGTCGATGACGCGAATATTGGAATTCTCCAGTTCCAGTTGCAGCGTCATTGTATACGAAGCCATGGCTGCTTTCGCCGCGTTATAAGCGCCCATAAATGGAATGGGGAGTCGCGAGGCGAGCGACGTGACGTTGATGAGGCGACCGGTTCCATTTTCCCGCATTGAGCGCAAAGCGAGCCGGCAGAGTTCCATGTGGGCGAAGACCAAGGTTTGAAATTGGTCGCGCACCGCCTCGTCGGAAAGAAATTCGGCCGGCCCGAAATGGCCGCTGCCGGCATTGTTGATCACGACATCGAAATGGCCGGCTTCCTTACGCGCAGCGTTGAAAGCTTCGCTTAACGATACTGCCTCGCGGAGGTCGAGACGCACGGGGTGGAGGCGCGGCCACTGCGGTAGACGCGAGATATCGCGCGAGGTTCCCCAGACTTCATCGCCGCGGCCGGCCAGCAGCTTCGCCGTGGCCAAACCAATGCCCGAACTGGCGCCAGTGAGGAATATGCGCTTCATCGCTTGTCTAGAGGAGCGCCTTGAGAGCGTTGGATCGGCGGTAGTAGAGCCACGCTCCACCGTAAACGAGAAGGAAGACGGCGGCGGCGACAAGTTCGCCCGCCATTCCATCGATCGTCACGCGACACACGACTGCGGGCATGGCGGCCAGGAGTGCGGCAATTAGGGGACGGCCGATATCGCCCCACGGATTCCGCCAACGAAAGACCATTCGCAGCGCGCGATAACGGAGAATTCCTTGCAGCACGTAGGGCAGAAGAATGCCGAAGGCCGCGCCAGTCACGCCGAATCGGCTAATGAGCCAGAGATTAGCGATTATCGCCACCACGCAGGTGATGATCGAGTTCAACAAGTTCAGCCGCGGCTTTTGCACCATGATGACGGTTTCGGCGAGGCTGACGAAGGCGTTCGTTGCGCAGGCAATCGCGACAATGCCGAGCCACATGCCCCCCTGCCGAAAGGCCCCACCGTAAATCCCGAGAATGACAGAGCCGGCCAGGACCATCACAGCGGCCAGCGGTAGGAGGACCCAAAGCATCCATTGCGCGACGCGAGAGAAGGCCGCTGCGGCGTGCTCTTGATCGCCCTCCGCGGTGAGCCCGGCCACGATGGGCGCGAAGATGGGATTGAAAGCCTGATTGACTTTGCGCAGGCCGCCGGCGATTTCGACTACAGCTCCATAAATACCTAACGTTGTTAATGTTACACCTGGAGCGCGCCCGACAAAACACCCGAGCATGACGACATCCAGACGGACGATGACTGCGTTTAACAGATCGTAAGCGCTGACGGGCGCGGCGTAGGAAAGCAACCGGCGGGATTCCGCCCAATAAGAAAGAGCGACCGGTCGTGGCGGCGTCGAGCGAAAAAGCGATGCCGCCAGGAACAGCGCGACGACACCCGATGCGCCCATTCCCACGATGACCGCGATCTCTGGGGCGAATGTCTCGAGGCCAAACCAAAGCGCAGCAAGAAACGCCAGGGTCGTCACGATCGTTTCGGTAATGCCACGCGAGAAGATGTCGTGCCGCATGACCTTCATTCCGCGCGATACGGCGGTGTTAATGCGGTACAAGGCGACAACCGGCATCGCGCAAAGCATCACCGAGAGCGCGGCCACCATTTCCGCACCGAGACCCAGCGGACGACCGAAGAGGCGGACGAACGTGATCGAGATCACCGCCAGAACGGCGCATTGCCCCACGCCAAGCAAGACGGCGAGACGAAAGAGCGCACGACTCCGGGCGCGATCGCCGGCCGCCTCGGCCCGGGCGATGAAGGTGATGATCGTATCGTCGAGGCCGAAGATTCCAATTTTACTCACGAGATCAGTCGTTGCCCACGCGACCGAGAAGATGCCGAGAGCGGCGGGGCCCAGCAGCCGGGCCACGAGGAACGTGAAAATGCCCCGGAAATTTGAGGCAAGCAGCGCGATGAGGTTCGTCCACGCGCCGCGCTTCAGTTCCGCTGCATGATCGGCTGGCACGTCCTGTCCCAGGTCCCCGGGCGGGCGGATGGGACGCAGCATTGTTTCCGATGCCGTCATGAAAAAGGCGTGCCGCAAGCCGGCTTCATCTACTGCCGCGGGGATGGCTTCCGACGATGAGGCCATCCTGCATCTCGTGAATCCAATCGCACGCTTCGGCGATTTCCGGATTGTGCGTGACGAGGAGCAAGGCCTTGCGTTCTTCCTGCACGATTCTTTGCAGCAACTCGAAGGCGCGCCGGGAATTGGCGCTGTCGAGATTGCCGGTCGGTTCGTCGGCCAGGATCACACCGGGATTGTTGGCCAGGGCGCGTGCGACGGCCACGCGTTGCTGCTCTCCTCCGGAAAGATGCCGGCTGGGCCGCTTCAATTTGCTGCCGAGCCCTACTTCGTCGAGGAGGAACGCGGAGCGTTCCCGCATCTCGGCTTCACTCAGGGCGGCGAGCCGGCGCATCGGAATCATGACATTTTCCTGCGCGGTGAAATCTTCGAGGAGAAAATGAAATTGGAAGATGAAGCCGAGAAATTCATTTCGTTTTCGCGCCAGGGCGTCGTCGGTCAGGTGAGAGACAGCCTCGGATTCGATGGTGACCCATCCGCTGTCGGCCTGATCAAGCAGACCAAGAATATAAAGCAGCGTGCTTTTGCCGCAGCCGGACGGACCCACAACGGCATGCACCGTTCCCCGCTGGAGCTGGAGCGAAACCCCTCGCAGAGCGTGCACCCGCGAATCGTCTTCGCCCAAAAAGCGTTCGATGCCGTCGCAACTGAGCGAGACTTCGGCGTTCATGAATTTTACGGTAGCTTCAGTCGCAACGGCAGTGAAACCTTTTTGCTCCCTGTTCTTCGCTAAATGGAATCGTCGCGACCTCAATTACTGATCCTCGCCGATGCTCCCGCCGCGCTCCGGCTGCTTTTTGGCATTTCGCCTTTGGAACGGCTGCTCCGGGTTGTCCAGCGGCTGGGGTTCCGGGAGGCCGTCATCCTTTCGAATGCACCGGACGAGATCGCAGCCCAGTTGGCGAAACCGTCCTGGGCCCGCTCGGAAGTCACGCTCAGTTTCCGCCCGCGAAAGGCGGGAGCCCTGCAGGTGAACGAAGTGGCGACCGGCGCGGAGCGCATCCTGGTTGTCTCGGCCGGGTTCTATTACGACGCGCGGTTGTTGAAAACGCTGACCGAACAAGGCACTACGACGCTTCTGGTCGATTCGGCGCCACCTCCGGAAATCGCCTTGTTATGGGAAAATTTTAGGGCGGGCGCATCGCCGGCCCAACCAGAGGCAAGCGGGGCGCTTGCCCTACAAAACTTGCCTCTCGCGGCGGCTTTGATCGATCACGATTGGCTCTCCCGCCAGGACCACTCGGCTGCGTTGATGGACCAGCTTTCCTCCGATGCCGCTACGGGCCGGATCGAAGCGTGTGATGCAGCGCGCCAGCCGGGGTACGTCATGTCTCTCCGAAAACAGGAGCGTCCGATTTTTTTCCCGGCGCCTTCGCCTGAGCTTCTTTCCGTGGCGGAACGGTTCCTGCGCGCCGCGGCGCAGCCGGGCGTCCAGGCTTTCGCCGAACGGCTCAACGCGCCGGTGGAGAATTGGATCGTCGGACGATTGTGCCGGACCAGCATCACTCCAAATCAAGTGACTTTCGTGACGATGCTGATCGGTCTGGCGGTGACGGCGTGCCTGACTACGGGTCATCTTTGGTCTGGGGTGGCGTTGGCCTGCGTGGTCGAAGTGCTCGATGGCGTGGACGGAAAGTTGGCCCGCACGAAAGTGGAAACGACTGCAGGCGGCGAATGGGAGCACGTTATTGATTATTGCATCGAGCTCTCGTGGTGGACTGCGCTCGCTTTTCACTTTCAGGCCGGGGGGATGAGCAACGCCTACTGGTTGCTCCTTCTGTTGGTCGGCTCCGACCTGATTGATCGGCTGGCGAAGAGAGCCGTGAAAAATAAGGTCCGGCGCAATCTGGATGACGTCGCCAATTTCGACCGCTTCGTCCGCTGGATTGGCAGCCGGCGCTGCATCAATATCTGGATCCTGGCCGCTGGTTTGCTCCTCGGCGATCCAGCGAATGCGTTCGTCTTGATTTGCGGCTGGGGAGCGGCAACCGCTGCCGCGCATGTTGTCCGCGCTCTGCAGCTCCGGTAGGGACGCTTTTCCAAAGCGTCCGACTATTCTCTGATCACGCGTCACCGCGAAATAAGTCGGACGCCTCGGAGAGGCATCCCTACCTGTAGGCGAATGCTATACCGCCACCGTCTGGGCCGGTTGGCTTGGCTCAGTCGGCTCGGGTGAACCGGCTGGTTGCCGGAACAAACCTGGAATGCGGCGCGCGCGAGAGAGTATTTCTCTGGTCAGGACGGTCGCCGGCCGTTGCACCATCAACGACGTGCTCACGGCGCAATAGACGCCGCAACCTTCCTGGCACGACTTCTTGCGGTTGTTGGCATAGAGATCGTCCAGCGTGATGTCCATGATGTGCTTCTCGGTGTGCACCATGCTGCAGATCCAAAACTTCCCTTGGGCGGAGACGAAGAAAAGCTTGTAGCCCGCCGTGCAGGTCCAATCGACCGGCTCGTTGCGCAGAAGGCTTCGCTGATAACTCAAAATCGCCTCGTTCGTGTGAATTTTTTCGCCGCGCCGCTTCCGCTCGATCATTGAATCGACAAAGCCCTCCAGCTCCTCTTTCGAGCCGCGCGCGACGCGAAACCGGCTGAGCGGATCGGCATGCACCAGACGCACCTCGGTCGGGATTCCGCGGGACAAGCCGGTTTCCAGGACCGCCTTTGATTCGGGCAGCGTGTCCTGGCAGATCACCCCGGTGATATGCAGGCTGATTTTGGAATCCTTGAAGTATTCGAGCTTCGGCAAAATCGTCTTGAACGACTTCTTCGTGACCGGGCTCGGCGTCATGCGGTCCACGCTAATCTGCATCACTTGCAGGCCGGCCTCTTCAAGGTCCTTCAATAATTTGCGCGTGAGGAGGAAACCGTTGGTGGTGAGGCTGGTGGCAAATCCGAGCTCGCGGCAGTAACGGACGATTTCCACCACATTCGGGTGGAGTAACGGTTCGCCACCCACGAGCGCGATTCGCATCGTCCCAAGGTCGCGGATCTTGCGGATCCAAAGCTTGAGGTCCTCGAGCTTCGGATGCGGCTTCGAGTTGTCGTATTCCGAGCAATAGGAGCAATCGAGGTTGCACTTGTCGGTCAGGTAAAGGCTGCACTGGAGTGGCTTGCGATCGAAGATGCGCTTGCCGGATTCGAGCAGGTTATAGCCCGAAAACTCGCGGCCGATTTTGTCGAGTACGTTCATGCAGGTCCCACGCGGAGAAGGACTTTACGAGGCGCGCATGCACCTGTCACCCAGAATCAGGCAGGGATGGCTCACCGAGCCGCCGGACTAGTCCAGGGCAGACGGCCATCTGATCCCTGGGCGATTTTTCGGACGACGATCTTCTTGATCTACGCGGCAAGTCCGAAGAAGAAAGGGTCGATATGAATGAAAATCCATGCGGTTCGATGAGAACCAAACTAACGCTGCTTGCCGCTATTTTGCTTTGCGCCCTGCCAATGAAAGCGAATGCGCAACCGTCGGCGGGCGGAGTTGTTTACGGACCGAAGGGCGCCTTCAACATCACTGCTCCCAAAGGCTGGGTGCTCGATCCCACTGCCGCAGCAAAGCAACGCCAGCCGTGCGTGCTTTATCCAAAAGACCAGACGTGGGAAACGGCCGATCCCTTGATGTATGCGAGGATCGCCAGCACAGAGGTCGAGGACTACGAGAAGTTCGCGGCCGACTCGGTCGCGGACATGAGGGAAAAGCGGCCGGGGATCGAGCTCAAAAGGGTGGAGTCCGGGAAAACCAAGGGGGGCTTGCCTTACTTCATCTATGACTATCCGCCCACGAAAGACTATCCGCGTCACGAGCAGGCCGCCTATGTGCAGTTGCCGAAGGCCGTCGCATACATCGTCTTTTCAGCCGAGGAAGAATCGGCGTTTCGTAAACACAAGGGTGCGTTGCTAGAAGCGGTTAAGTCACTCCAATCCATGAACGTGGATTATCCAGACAAAACCAAGAGCCCAGAATCATCGCAGGAGTGAGGTTGTCCGATGGGTCGAAGGCAAAGATCAGGAGGTTCCGGGATCGTGCGTTCAAGCGGTGATCTTGCCGCGTTTTTGAATGCGATGGTGGGGTTGTCCTGATTTGACGGACAGTGGGCAAGGGTTAGGCACTCGAGCCGCGGAGTGTCGCCACGGGCGCAAGCTGCGCGGCGCGGCGCGCAGGCACATAGCTGGCGATGAAGACGGCGATGATGGCGAGCACGGTGGCCCAGAAGTAATGCTGCCAGTCCCACGTGACCAGGAAGTGGTTCGCGTGGATCAATCCGCGCACCCGGATCGGAATGTTGGATACACCCCAGGTAAAGAGGGCGCCCACGATGCAGCCGATGACCGAGCCGGCGACGGCGATCATGGCCCCCTGCCAGAGGAAAATCGAGGAAATGTCGCGGGCGCGGTATCCCATCGAACGCAGGATGGCGATCTCCTTGACCTTCGAGAGCACGGACATGGTGAGCACGTTAAAGATCCCGAAGCCGGCCAGCAGAATAATCAACGAGACCGTGATGGCGGCGGACATTCGCAGAGTGAGAAAAAGCTGAAGATTGCCTTCCTCGCGATCCTGCCAGCTTTGCGATTCGTGTTGAAAAAGCGCCTCAAAGGCGTGGGCCAGAGCGGGCGCACGGTCCGGGTCGCGCAACTTGTAAACAATCATCGAAGCGGGAAAAGGTTTGCGCAGCAGGGTCTGGGCGACCCGCATATGAGAATAGATGCGTCCGGCATCGACGACGCCGACGCCGCTGCGTGCGAGCGCGGCGACGGTAAAACGGCGATATTCTCCGCCCGGTGAAAGCAATTGCAGCGCATCGCCCGCGCTCACCTCGAGCGCGGCGGCCAGACGGGAACCGACAATGACCGAGGTCGGATTATTGCGAAAATCGTCGAAGCTCCCGGCGATTAGCTGCTGGGCCAGATTGGTTGTTTGGAGATGGACCGCAGGCTCGATGCCGAAAAGGTCGACCGTGGCATTCTCGAATCCCGCGCGCGCGCTGAGCGTCCCGCGAAGCACGGGCGAGCAGGCGGCCACGTCGTCGAATTGGCGGCTGATGCGCATGATCTCCCGCGCATTTGTGATTCCGTCGAGATAATGGCGGCGCGGCACTGTCCGGCTCCGCACTGAACTCTTCGGAGGGACCATGAGCCCGGCCGCGCGGGGTTCGAAGCGCGAGCGCAGCACCAATGCGCCATTACTTCCCAGGGTGGAATCGATGAAATTCCTGGCGAACCCCTGCGTTTGCGCCTGGGTGCAGATGAAAATGGCGACGCCGAAAACGACGCCGCTGAGGCTCAGGATGAAGGCGCGTTTGCGATGGCCCAGGAAGCGCAGCGCAATGTAAAGGGGCGGCGTCACCGGAAGTCGGAAGGTTGCGGAACCTTCGCCACTCTTTGCCGGACCTGTTTTCCCGGGCGCAATTTGTCCTGGTCGGAAAGCACCACGCGGTCGCCTTCGGCAAGGCCCGCGACGATTTCGGAAAAATCGAGCGTGCGATAACCGACCTTCACCGTGCGGGATTGGATAATCCCGTTTTTGACGATAAGCGCCTGGTCGACGACGAGCGCGCGGGTGGGCAGAATGAGAACATTCTCATGCCTGCCAGTGATGATGTTCATTTCACCAGTCATGCCGGCCATCAAATTCTCGGGCGGATTTTCAAGGTCCAGGACAATGGTATAGCGCTGCGTTTCGGGATCGGCGGCGGGTTGAATAGCGGAGACTTTCGCGCCGAACTGGCGGGTCCGGAAGGCGTAGACTTGCAGGACAGCTTCCATCCCGACTTTCACTTCGCCGACGTCTTCCTCGTCCACTTCGCCGCGGACGTAATTTTTGCGTGAAGAAACCGTGAAGAGCTCGCTTCGATCGGCGACAAGCTCGCCTTCGATGGTCTTGATGGCGGTGAGCAACCCATCCATCGGAGAACGGATCTCCGAATTTTTCATTTGCGCCTCGAGCTTCTTACAAGCGTCCTCGAGCATTGCGAGATTGCGATCGCGTTCGATCCTTTCGCTTTCGAGCAGGCCGCGCAGACGGTTGACTTCGCTCCTCGCCTTTTCGTATTCGACCGCCGGCACATTGCTGAGCGCCGTCAGTTTATCGAGGCGAGTTAGGTTGTCCTCGGCCACTTTGAGCACTTCAGCGGAAGGAAGGGGAAGCTCCGCTCGCTGCACGGCGGCCTGGAGATCGGCACGAGCCTGCTTTAACTGACGGGCCGTGGCTTCATCGGCAATCGTTGCGAGCAACTGGCCTTTCTCGACCGTCTGACCGATCGCGCCGCGCCCGGCCGACAACGTCTCCGCCAACTGGATAAAACCGGAATTTTGCGCGCGAACAGGTACGACGAGAGTGGGCTCGATGCGCACCGTCCCGTAAATCGCCGAGATGGCCGTGCCCCGCTGAACGACGGCGACCTCCGCGACCGGCAAGGTCAGGAA
>Ga0190272_10001036_pt1 | contig 13489 bp, 13 predicted proteins | sample Popmic504T_FD_133746 | JGI IMG/M metagenome (GOLD analysis project Ga0190272, IMG submission 133746) | Populus adjacent soil microbial communities from riparian zone of Shoshone River, Wyoming, USA - 504 T | ecosystem: Environmental > Terrestrial > Soil > Riparian zone | place: USA: Wyoming...
TACTGGCATTGGTAGTCCCCATGCTGGAAGCCGAGATTGTACCAGTTTGTACCGAGATAGGTGAGGCGCTTCGACGTTGCGAGGTCACCGTCGGTGACAACAGTCGGCACCTTCTTGTCGATGCACTTGTCCACTTCAGATGCGAGAGCGTCGTCCCAGCCGCCAACGATGATAATTCCAGACGGGTTTTTGGTGCACTCGGCATCAACAGTTGTGATGAATGCAGCGAGGTCGACTGATGTTGGGCCTGCGATCCGAACATTCACGTTGAAGGCCTTCTTGGCAGCTTCCAACCCAGGATAAACTCTCTCAACAAACAGAGGAAGGTTAGACGCGTTACTGATCCAGACATATTCCTGGCTTGCGCGGCTTGGATCACCGATCGAAACGCCGAGCCCTGTGGGATCTTCAGCGCGAGCAGAAATTGTGGCGCACGAAAGCAGCGCCAGAGTGCAAAGCAGAAGTCGTTTCATGTCTTCCTCCTTGTGCCGTTAAGCCCGGCTGTTTGACCTAGCAAATTGATCGAGTCCCACACTGGCAAGAAGTACGAACCCCACGACGATGAGCTGCCAGAACGGATTAATGCCTGCAATGATCATGGCGTTCTGCAGGAGTGCCATAAACAACACGCCCAGAAATGCCCCATGAATAGTGCCCATGCCGCCCGCCAGGCTGGCGCCGCCCAGGACCACCGCAGTTATGACCTTGAGTTCGACGCCCTGCCCCGCAAGGACGACGGCTGTGTTGAGACGCGAGGCAAGCAGAGCGCCCGCCATTCCAGCCAAGAATCCCATGATCAGGAAGAAGCTGAAAACTGTGCGATCGACATTTATGCCAGAAAGTTTCGCCGCCCGGGCATTTCCACCGATGTAATAGGCCTGCCGGAAATAGCGGGTCTGGCCAACGAGAAACCAGAAGACCACTACAACAACCGCCATGAACCAGAACGGAGAGTAAATGCCGAGAATCTGAGTCTGGCCGAATACAGTATAGCCATTTCCAATGTTCGTGACGCCCGAACCAGAAACGAGTTGGAGTCCGCCCCGGTAGATCGACAAGGTGGCGAGCGTGGCGATCAAAGCGTTGATCTTGAAACGCGTGACGAGAACGCCATTGATTGCACCGAGAAACACGCCCCACATGCAACCGGCAAGGAAGGCGGGCAATGGCGGGAAGCCTAGTACTTTCGCGCAAAGGGCAGCGATGATGCCCGAAAAGGCAAGTATCCCGCCGATCGACAAGTCAAAGACACCCGAAATCATGAGAACCATCATGCCACAGGCGAGAATTCCGGTTTGAGCAGTGTCGAGCAGGACCACGGCTGCATTTCCGGTTGTCGGGAATGTACCTGGCCGCGCCACCGTCATGACGAAAACCAAAAATGCGATCAAGCCAATGAGTAAAAGTGACCGGTCGGTCGCGATGCGGGAAAGGATGCTCCGATTGGTCATGCGGCCTTCCCCGTGATGCCGGCAGATGATGCCGCAAGTTCAAGAATGCCGATTTCCGTTGCTTCGGCGGCATCAAGCTCGCCCACAATCCTGCCATCCGCCATCACTGCGATGCGGTGGGCCAGGGCAAGCACTTCCGGCAAATCCGAGGACACGACAAGCAGCGCCAGGCCCTGCTCAGCGAGATCGCGCAAAATACGGTAGATATCCGCCTTCGAACCGACATCCACACCCCGGGTAGGTTCGTCAACGATGAGAATGCGTGGCTCTCTTGCGAGCCATTTGGCAAGCAGAACTTTTTGCTGGTTTCCACCGGACAGATTGCGCACTTCACGGTCAATGCTTGGTGTCGCAATGCGAAGCGCCTCTACGTAGCGCCGGGCCATCGCTTGCATGTCAGCGGTCGAGAGAAGACCCTTGCGTGTGTACGCCTCAAGAGTGGCCGCCGCCATGTTTTCAGCGACGGTGAAGTCCATGAATAATCCGCCATCCTTGCGGTCTTCCGGCAGCATTGAAATGCCCGCCGCCATTGAATCGGCGGGCGATTTTGGATACAATTCCCTGCCGTCGACGGCAATTGACCCGGAAGTAATTGGCCTCGCGCCAAAGATTGCCTCGCAGGTCTCTGTGCGGCCTGCTCCGAGCAATCCTGCGAGACAAAGTATTTCACCGTAACGCAACTTGAAGTTTGCACCAGCCACACGTTCTGCCTCCAGGTCTTTCACCTCAAGCGCCACCTTGGCGTCTTTCGCGGCGCGCCGGACATCAGGCTCAAACGAAAGTTCGCGGCCAACCATAAGGGAAATGAGTTCTCCGGCTGAAACTTCCGATGTTTTTCGCACGCCAGTAACACACCCATCCCTAAGTACCGTGATGCGGTCTGATATTTCAAAAATCTCCGCCATGCGGTGGGAAACATACACAACCGAAATGTTCTGGCTCGCCAGGCGGCGAATAACGCGAAACAAGTGCCGCGCCTCTCCGATCGTCAGGGAGGACGTAGGTTCATCAAGAATGATGAGCTTGAGTTCGTGCGACAGGCCCTTGGCGATTTCCACCATCTGCTGTTGGCCAGGTGAAAGCTGATTAACTGGTGTACGGGGATCGATATCAACTTCAAGATCCCAAGTATGCGTCGCGCGCCTTCCAGCATCGGTTTGCGCTTTATCATGCCGAACCGGTTCGAAGGCTGGCGGCCGGCATAGATGTTTTCTGCAACACTCAATGCACCGACCAGGCTTCTCTCCTGGAAAACCATGGCGATCCCCGCCTCGGCCATCGCTTGCTCATTCCGACCAATCAGTGACTGGCCATCCAATTCGATCATTCCACTGTCGGGCGAAAAAACTCCAGCTACCAGATGCATGAGGGTCGATTTCCCGGCGCCGTTTTCGCCAATGAGCGCGTGGACCTCGCCCGGCTCTACTTCAAACGAAACGCCGTCGACCGCTCTAACCGCTGGAAATGTCTTCACCACATTCTGGACGGACAACCGCGGCATTGAATATCCTCTGGAATAGTTTTTGAAGGATGCGGCAACTTTATACAGCGAGTCAATAGGTTTTAGACCGTTGAACCTGTTCACATCAATCGGGGATATGCAACACACCCTCAAATGAAGTGACGCTGGGTCCCGAAATCGTCACCTCGTTTCCCGCGTAGCTGCACCACAAATCTCCTCCCCGGCGCGATAGTTGCCGGCTGTGAACAGCCGGCTTTCCTAAGTGGTTCGCCCAGTAGGGAACGATAATGCGATGAGCCGTTCCACAAACGGGATCTTCAGGCAGGCCCACTCGCGGCGCAAAAACGCGGATTGCGATATCTGATTTCTCCCCTCTTGACGTCACAATAAGCGCGTTGCGGTCAAAACCAGCTATACTGGAAAGGTTTGGCTCGAGACGCGCGATGGTCGCCTCAGATGGAAGGACCGCAGTGTAACCGAAGGCCGAAACAAAGCACTCCACCGGTTGTATTCCGATTGCAGCAGCGATTTGCTCTTCCATGGATGCAACCTCATACGGCATGACTGGCCAATCGACAGCCACGCCGTGTTCGTTGCGCCTTACATTCAACTGCGCCCCACTTGGCAACTCAAAAGTCAGGTCCGTACGCACGGTCTCCGGCCAATCCAAAGCAATATGCGCCGCAGCATGCGCCGCATGCCCCGCTCCCGGATGGGATCCTTTTGTGGTAAAGAAACTCAGTTTTGGCCGGCGATCATCCGGATTTTCTATAACAGCGAGCACATCAGCACCAAGGAGCTTGCATGTTTCAATTAGCGCTGACTCCTGAACATTTCCCTTAACAACCACGACCTGCGCGGGATTGCCATGAAACACGTGCTCGGCAAACGTCACGACCTGATACAGCGATGCGCGCACCAACGTCAGCCCTCGATCGGTTTGTAGGCAATGGCCTGCAACTCCACTTTGCAGGGAAACATGAAGCGGGCAGCGAACACCGACCGCACTGGAGGATCTTTCTTAAAATATGTTTTATAAATCACATTGAAAGGGGCAAACTCCCTCGGATCTGACAGCCAGCATTCGCACTTCACCACATCATCGAGAGAACACTTCTCGAGCAATAGTGCTTCCTTGATGAAGTCGAACGTCCGGTGAACTTGATCGGCAAATGGCATGTTTTCGTTGCCAGTTCCGTCGCTGACAGGGTTGCCCTGGTCGTCGAAAACGAGATCAACGGGATCAAACACCCAAGGGCCATATGCCGAAGTAAATACGTAATCTCCAGCACGGACAGTTTTCGAGATTGGAACGGCGTGGTGTGCCGGAAAAGCTCGTTTCATTGATAATTCCCCTTAATATCTGCCAGTGATCGGCCAAATGTCGATAACCTCATCGCCGCGAACAACATGGAAGGCGGAATGGAGATTGACTGTCGGATCGCAATGGGACGTGAGAAATTCAATTGTATCAGCCAGCCCCGGGCCATTGCCCTCAAAGTCCACAGCGCCATGCTCATCACCCATAAAGCGGTACGTGGCGCCACGCGGCGCTCCACGCCGCGGTTCGGGCTTTCCACTGTCGGTCGCAAAAGCTTTCAGCCCGGCATTCACGATTACACGTCCTGGCCGGTTCGCCGAAACAACAGAAGCAGCAAGGAAAAGTGAGGGAGTAAACGGGTTGCCGGTTTCCGAAGTCAAACTGGCGCCGTAGCAACTATCCATGAAAAGAAAGCTGCCGGGCTGGATTTCGGTAAAAAGACCGGAATCTCCATCTATCTTGTGTGTGCCTGTGCCAGCCCCGCTGACAATCTCCGGCAAATGCCCTGCACCTGAAAGCGCGCTAATCAGGCTCTGCAACCGCTTCTGCTGCACGCCAGCCAATTGCTGGCGCTCGGACATCGGAACGACCTGCTGCAGATGCCCCCAGTAGGCTTGTATGCCACGCAACCTGAGTGAGGCGCATTGCACCATGAGCTGCGCTATTGCCATTGCGTCCTCGACGTTTACGCAGCCAGCTCTTCCCTGACCAAAATCAAAATCAATCAATACATCCAGTTGCCTGCCATTTGATTTGGCCAGCTCGGCGTAGGCATCGATGTTCCGGGGATGATCGGCGACCACTGCCACGTCGGCGCCGGAAGACAGCAGTTGGCCCAGGCGCTGCAATTGATCGGACGTTGTCAGTGGCGAAGTTATCAGCAGGCCGCCCAAGCCTCCGCTTGCCATGGTCTCTGCTTCTCCAATGGTAGCGCAGCAGGTTCCCACGGCGCCGGCACGGTGAAGCCTTTGTGCAATGTTGATGCATTTGTGCGCTTTTGCGTGTGGGCGAAACGCAAGGCCCATCGACTTCGCCATCGCCGCCATAGTTGCAATGTTACGGTCAAGAATATCAATGTCGACGATGAGCGCGGGAGTCCTAACTGCGTTGCGCATTCCTTCACCTGCCATGCTGCAGCTCCAATTGAGATTCGCAAGCATTATCGAAAATGATCAAGAGGTCATAGGTTGATACCCTATTGACATTTTGTCAAATCCGCAATGAACTGCCGTAATTTTATGCAAGCGGCCCAGCAGGGACTATCCTACGCACATGAACATGCCCACAGTACAAGTCGGCCGCCGCAAACGCTCGCATGAGGTGGTTGAACTCATTGAAAGTGCAATTTCGTCCGGCGAATTTGAAGTGGGAAGCAAGCTCCCATCGGAAAAGGATCTGGCCGAACGCTTCGGAGTTGGCCGGCCATCCGTTAGAGAGGCTCTGTTTCTGCTGCAGCAACAGGGTTTCGTGCAGATATCCAGCGGCGCCCGCGCCGAAGTAACGGCGCCCAATTCCCAGTTCCTTACCAACCAATTGGCTGGACTGGTCAAGCGCATTGCTTCGCGCGGTCCCGGTCAAATTCATATGGAAAAAACACGGCTTCTCTTTGAAGCCGGTGTGGCCTGGCAGGCCGCACAATGCGCAACTGAAGACGATATCCGCCGCTTGAAGCTGGCGCTCGACAATAACGCGGCTGCGATGGGCGATACGGCGGAATTCATCCGCACTGATGTTGCATTTCACTACGAGTTGACCGTCATCACCCGCAACCCGGTGTTTTCGGCAATCCATGACATTCTTGTTCAATGGCTAATCGACCAGCGCACCACGACAATTCACATGCCAGATGCGGACCGGCTTTCCATCCGCGACCATACGGCAATTTATGAGGCCGTGGCGCAGCATGATCCGATGCGGGCTTTTCATGAGATGACCTCCCATCTCCGCCTAATCAGCCAGCTCTATCAGGAATCCAAGAGAATCCACGATGAGATCATGCGTAATGTCACGAAAGATGTAGCCGCGCGCGTTGACCGAGAAAATGAGGCGATGTGGAGCAGTCTTCGGGGGACGCCAAATTCCGGTTCCAAGGGCATTAAAAAGAAACGGAAACCCGTCAAATGACCGTCGTTGTGCTTGGTGCAGGTGCAGTTGGTGTTGCGACTGCGTGGTATTTGATGAAGTACGGCAAGGATGTTGAAGTTGTCGAGCGCCAAGCCGAAGCCGGCATGGAGACGAGTTGGGGCAATGGCGGCGTTATTCATGCCAGCGAGGTTGAGCCCTGGTCGCAGCCTGGAATGCCGGGCAAAATCCTGGGCTGGCTGGGCAAGGAGAACGCCCCTCTTCTTCTGCGCTTTGGCGCAATTCCCCACATGTGGCGCTGGGGTCTTGAGTTCTCGCGCAACTGCACGCCGGAAAAATTTCGGGCAAATGCCAAGGCCAACCTCGATCTGGCACTGCACTCCTTGCAATCCCTACACGAAATTGGTTCCGAAGCCGGCATTTCCTATGACCGCGCCACACGCGGCGTGCTCAAGATTTATCGTTCGGCGGAGTCCCTGGATGGCGCCCAGCGTTCCAGCGATTACCTTGCGCAGCACGGACTGCTATATGAGCGCATCAGCACCAGCCGCTGCATCGAGATTGAGCCGGCTCTTCGGGATACGGCGCCCACGCTGGCGGGAGCCTTGTATTTTGCCAGAGATGAAGTTGGTGACTGCAACAAGTTCACGCAAGCGCTGGCCGCCGCCTGCGCTGATCGTGGCGTGCGCTTCCGCTATGGTGAAAGCGCACAATCAATCGAAACCTCAGGCGGACGCGTTACTGGCGTGATAACCGATAAGGGCCGCATAGCGGCAGATACTGTCGTCGTGGCGATGGGAAGTTTTACGGCGCCGCTGCTGACGAAAACCGGTGTGCGTGTGCCGGTCTATCCCGTCAAGGGCATTTCGATTACGTTTCCACGCGGTGCGTGGAACACGGCTCCGAAAATTCCGGTGATCGATGACTCAAAACTCTTCGGACTTGTTCCTATCGGAGACCGGATGCGCATTTCCGGTTCCGCAGAAATCAGCGGCTATGATGTAACCCCTGCCATGTCTCGCGCGCAAGCCATCATCGACAATGCCAGCTTCACATTCCCTGAACTCAAGCGCCATCTTGATCTGGCGAAAGCGCGTGTTTGGGCCGGTCTAAGGCCGGTCAGTCCTGCGGGTACGCCGATCATCGGGCAGACCGCCGCAATCAAGGGGCTCTGGGTGAATGCCGGTCATGGCCATTTGGGATGGACGCTCGCCTGCGGCTCGGGCCGCGTTGCCGCAGACATGATCAACGGAAGGAAACCAGCAATCCAAACTCCGGCGCCGCAAGGGGCCGTTTTAGCAACGGCGGCATAAAGCCGTCACTTCGAAAACAAAAGTGGAGGAGACGTTATGATAAGAAACTTGCTATTTACCGCCGCGTTCCTTGGCCTAGCAGCCACTGCACCGGCTCTTGCCCAGGAAGACGCAGCAGCGACGGCTATCGCTGCCGCCAAACAGTTCTCCGGTTCTTCAATAACAGTAGTAGCGGAGGCCGGCCTGCAAGCACTGCTCGATACTCAATACAGTGGCCCTGAGTGGGAGCAACTAACCGGCATCAAAGTGAAGGTAGTCGAACTGCCCAACGAGGAAATCTACCCCAAGACCATCTTGGAAAAGCAGGCCGGCACCGGCGGCTATGACGTGCTTCTGATTTCCCCTGCCCTGCTGGCCGATATGGTCAACAACGGCGCCGCCGAGCCCCTGGATGACTTTGTGAAGAAATATGGCGCAGACAAGGAATTCGACGATGTCAATCCGGCGTTCAAGGACTGGATGAGCTACAACGGCAAAACCTACGGCCTGGTCGTCGATGGCGACGTGCTTGTGACCTACTATCGCAAGGACCTCTTCGAGGATCCGGAAAACCAGAAAGCCTTCAAGGAAAAGTACAGCTACGATCTCGCAGCGCCCAAGACCTATAAGGAATTCGGTGATATCGCCTGCTTCCTTACGGAGAAGTACCAGCCCAAGATTTATGGCGCAGGTGTCATTAACACCGGCTATACGCATTTCTTCTTTTCCGAGCGCTTCCGCGCCCATGGAGGCAAGTTCTTCGATCAGGAGACGATGAAGGCGACGGTCAACAGCGAGGCCGGCGTGAAAGCGCTGACCGAGATGGTCGAGCAGAACAAGTGCATGTCACCCGGAATTGAGACATGGGGATTTGCTGAAAATCTCTCGGCGCTCAATGCCGGCGAAATCGCCATGACCATCTCTTGGCCGCCGCTTGGCCGCTGGACACAGGGCGTCAACATCGAAGACAAGGCGCTTTCATGGGTTCCCAAGACCGTCGTAGCCGACAAGATTGGCTATGCGATCAATCCTGGTGGCCATCCGCAGTTGGCATCGGGCTTTCTCTCCGGCGTCTCGCCTGATTCCAAGAACAAGGAAGCAGCCTATCTTTATGCCCAGTGGATGCACTCGAAGTCCCAGAGCCTGAAGAACGTCATGCGTCCGGTAGGCCTGCGCGACCCGTTCCGCATCTCGCATTATGAATCTCCTGAGTATCAAAACCTCTGGGGAGGTGCGAAGGACTATCTCAAAGTGTTGAAGGACGGCGCTGCAGCAGGCTATGCCGACCTTTCCGTCATCGACACCTTCAAGTATCAGGATTCCATGTCGCGAGCGGTGAATGCGGCAATCGGCGGCGAAGATCCGCAGACTGCACTGAACGGCATGGCGGCAGAGTGGGATCAGATTACGGAATCCGTGGGTGCCGACAAACAGCGTGACGCCTACAAAGTCTGGGCGGCAAAGCCTACAGCCTATCGCGAGTGACAGCGGCCTCCCCCACCTACATCAAGACCGGCCGGCCCTTCTGGGCCGGCCGCCGTGGCACGGGGATCGCCTTTGTCGCGCCCGCGATATTCGTCATGCTGCTCGTCGGCCTTTTTCCTTTCCTGTGGTCGGTCGCTGTCAGCTTCCAGGATCTCGCAGGCGCAAAACAGTCCGGCAACTGGATAGGACTCGCGAATTACAAGAAGCTGATTGCGGACGCGAGAGTCTGGGCGGCGCTGGGGCGGACCTTGCTTCTGCTCGCAGTGGCCTTGCCCCTTGAACTCATTCTTGGCCTTCTGCTCGCCATGCATTTCCAGATTGAGCGGCCTCTCAAGCGCTTGTTTGTTGCCCTTATTGTTTTGCCCGCCGTTATATCGCCCATGGTCGCAGGCTCCATCTGGCGGCTGATGCTTGACCACAAATTTGGCCCTTTCAATCAAATTATTGGCTGGATCACCGGCGAACCAATCGTGTTACTCTGGGTCATCAAGCCTCACTTGGCATTCTGGGCCATTCTTATCGCTGAAGTGTGGCAGTGGACACCCTTCATGTTCATCATCCTGCTGGCCGCACTCGCCAACGTTGACCGCGAGCAGCTCGAAGCAGCCGAAATCGATGGTGCTGGCCGTTTTCGTGTTTTCTTTCGCATCGTACTGCCAGCCATCATGCCCGTACTTGGAATAGCCGTACTTATTCGCGCTTTGGACCTCTTCCGCATCTTTGATGCGGTCTGGCAACTCACTCGGGGTGGACCTGGCAACAAGACCGAAACAATTTCGATCTTCATGTATATCCGGGGTTTCCAAAGTTTCGAGACGAGCTATACCGCGGCACTTGTCGTGATCCTGCTCATCGTGCTTTCACTCGCAGTTACGCTTGCACTAAAACGAATGGAAATCGCGCGATGAACAGACGGTATGCACTGGGTGAAGCAATATGGTATGGCGTTTCTATCCTGGTGGTCGCCGTCATCCTGTTTCCCATATACTGGATGTTCATGATTTCCCTCAAGGCTCCGGAGGAAATATTCAAATCACCCCCGGCCTGGTTCCCAAGCCAGCCACAGTTCGGCAACTACGCTGCGCTTTTCCTCGATGGCGACGTCTGGTCGCTCTGGAACAGTCTGGTGATTGCCGGTCTCTCCACTGTGATTGCGATGATTCTCGGAACATTGTGCGCTTACGCAATTGTCCGGTTTCGGACGGGCGGCGACAACCTGGCCATTTGGATCCTTTCACAACGCATGATACCACCTATCGCAGTGGTGTTTCCAATTTTCCTTGCTTACGCAGCCTTTGGACTCGCTGACAGCTATCCAGGATTGATTCTGCTCTATACGGCTTTTGCCTTGCCCTACGTGATATGGATGATGCGCGGTTATCTCGCGGATGTACCTGTTGAATTGGAAGAAGCTGCATTGGTGGACGGGTATTCGCATATCGAAGTGCTGTGGAAAGTCACTGTGCCGATGGCACGCAATGGCTTGATTGCCACTGCAATTTTTGCCTTTCTATTTTCTTGGAATGAGTTCCTGTTTGCCCTTATTCTGACCCGCACCGAAGTCATTACCTACCCCGTCCAGATCAGCCAGTATTTTGGCTCGCAATCGACTTTCTGGGCAAAGATTGCAGCAATGTCGGCATTGGGCACACTACCTGTCTTTATCGTTGTGAGTATGCTGCAACGGTACCTCGTGCGTGGCATCAGCCTCGGCGCAGTCAAAGGGTAGTTCATGTCTGATTTAAAACTTAGCAACATCCACAAGTTTTATGGCGGTGTTCACGCGGTCAAGGGCGTTGACCTTGATATACCCTCTGGCGAATTTACCGTACTCGTTGGCCCTTCGGGCTGCGGTAAATCGACCTTACTTCGGTGCATTGCTGGCCTGGAAGAGGTAGATGGTGGGCAGATCGATATTGGTGGAAAAAATGTGACCGATTCCCGGCCGCGTGATCGCGACATAGCGATGGTTTTCCAAAGCTATGCACTTTACCCTTACATGAGCGTCTATGAAAATATTGCCTTTGGACTCCGAGCACGAAAAATGCCCGACGCTCAGATCAAAAGACGCGTAATGCAGGCCACAGAAATGCTCAACATCGGGGCGCTGCTTCAGCGGCGCCCCCGGGAACTTTCGGGGGGCCAGCGGCAGCGCGTAGCCATAGGCCGCGCGATCGTGCGGGATGCCAGTCTATTCTTGTTTGATGAACCGCTTTCAAATCTTGATGCGCAGCTACGAGACGAAATGCGCCTGGAGATCAAAAAACTTCACCAAGAACTCAAGCGAACAATGATTTATGTGACGCATGACCAAATTGAGGCGATGACTCTGGCCGACCGTATAGTATTGTTGCGTGATGGCGTTGTTGAGCAACTAGGCGCCCCACTCGATCTGTTCAACAGACCGAAAAGTCGTTTCGTTGCTGAGTTCCTGGGCAGTCCAAAGGTAAATTTAGTACCGGCCATGGCAAGCAATGGCGTTGTGAGGATCGATTCCGACATTACATTGCCATTACCGATGTCGTCTGGCCTGATCAAGGCTACGCCCGTGCTGCTCGGCATTCGACCACAAAACATTTCGCGCGCCGGAAGTGTAAACAAAAATGATCGAGCCGCCATCGAAATCGTAACAGAGTTTGTGCAGATAACAGGTACCCGGGCGCTGGTTACCTTTAGTCTAGGCGGGAATTCAATGATTGCCGACTTGGAAGTTGGTGCGGACTGTGTGCCTGGCAATGATATCAAGATAAAATTTGATATGAATAGAACGATGTTAATCGATCCACAGTCAGGTATTGTGATTTATCCTCCTTCGGCTACTGCTAGTTGACTTATAGCCGAACTACCATGTGAAGGCTCAAATCCGAGAAGCCAATACTCTGAACAATTCGGTGCGAGCTTTGAGCTCATTTCCCAAAAAAGACTCCCCTCAAGAAAAACTCCTGCCGCATCCGAGGACAGGGCTGGAGTTGAGTTAGACATGGTATTTGCAAATTCTCGAGAGAACTTGCACCTCAATCTCCCACGTATCGATAGTCATTTCAACAACCAAAAATGCATGGCTAAGTTGGCCAGTTTGTAAAGCAAGGAACCAGAGCCACCCACTGCCAAACGTGAATCTGCTGCCCAAATCCAATTTCTAATGAGAGATGAAATAGCTTAGATTCCCAAACGCCGATTATGCGAACTTCGGTTTGAATTGATGTTGAATGCGGCGCCCAAAAAGAGTTGCAGTGTGGCAGTTAAAAGCAAAGCAATCGCGCGATGGGGCAATATGCACCGAACTGCAAGCGCAACTTCGTCTAAAATATTATTTTCCAATAACTGTCATAAAATCACCATGCCCAACGAGCTTGCCGTGTATGTCTTCGGGCTGCTGACCTGAGACGAATACCAGCTTGGATCCCGTCGCAAGGACAACCTGTGTGTACATCTCCGGAATTGGCAGATCATCTGGGTTAATGAGTTCGAGCGACATTAAATTATCTCCTACTTCGTTCGGGAGCGCGGTAGTTGCCGATGAAGTGATAGACCTCAAGCTCTTTTCAGAAGACGATGAGATCTAACACAATTAATAGGTATTGGAGCGACGGACTTTTATGGGAGATGTTCCTGCAACTTCACTCAACTTCACGCAACACACTGTCCCTTACTGCACACAACCCCCGTTGATCACGACAAGTCCGTTCAACGTCCATAAGCAGAAACCCACAATGCTATCCGTTACTTCTCAGATGGGACAAAAGGCGACATTAGGAATGAAAACTAATCGTCTGAATGGCTTCTGGCCTTTAAGGCAGATTAAATTCAACTCTATTAGATAGTTTGACGCCGGTCTTCCTCAGATCGGCGTCACTTTTTGCAAACTCAGTATACTCAGAAAACACTATTGGGGTTGTAGAACTTCGAAGCATTTTCCTTTGTGATAATAGGCGATGGAAGGACTGTCTTCTGAGGCGCTTCGGCTCCCGCCAGCACCGCCAGAAGCCGATAGAAGCCGGCTCGGCCAATTTGATCAGAATTGTTTTGTCCGGTAGCGGCATAGTTCGTGCCTTCAACCATGATCTCTTTCAAGGTGCCTTTTTCACCGTCAACCGACGTTATGAACATTTCGCTTGAGCGCTTGGCGTCGCCTATCGCCTTCTGGGCGCCTTGGCACATCGAGTCATTTTCGCAAAAGACCGCATCAATGTGTGGAATCTTCGTCAGCAGGCTATCCATCTGCTTGAAACCTCCATCGACGCTCCAGCCACCGAAATCCGGCGCCATTTCTGTTTTGATGTCCGTTTTCTGCACGGCGGACAACATGCCATCCGTGCGGTCTGAACCAATCGTGTTGTCGGCTGGTCCGCCGCGAATGATCACGACTGTGCCTTTGCCGCCAAGTCGATTGGCA
>Ga0190272_10001037_pt1 | contig 13488 bp, 12 predicted proteins | sample Popmic504T_FD_133746 | JGI IMG/M metagenome (GOLD analysis project Ga0190272, IMG submission 133746) | Populus adjacent soil microbial communities from riparian zone of Shoshone River, Wyoming, USA - 504 T | ecosystem: Environmental > Terrestrial > Soil > Riparian zone | place: USA: Wyoming...
AACCGTCAGGGAAATGATGTCGGTACCCAGTACAGGTCTGTTATTTTTTATCATAATTCAACCCAGAAATCAGCAGCTGAAGTATATAAGAAAAAGCTGGATTCATCAGGTGCATACCCGGCTCCGGTTGTAACGGAGATATCGCCTTTCAAAAAATTTTATAAAGCTGAAAATTACCACCAGGATTATTATACCCTCAACGGCCAGGATCCTTATTGCCGGTACGTGATTCAGCCTAAGCTCGATAAATTTCAAAAGGTCTTTAAGGATAAGATCAGGAAATAAAAATGGTACGATATTTAAATTTTCATCCGATGAATTGTAAAAGCCAGATTGTATTGATAATATTGATGGCTGCCGTGTTTGAAAGCTGTAACGGGCAGGAAATTAAAACATCATCAAAAAAAACAACAGTTATGAATAACGATGCTACACCAGTAACCAAATCCGACGAAGAATGGAAAAAACAGCTTAGTCCCGAACAATACAGGGTATTGAGGGATAAGGGTACAGAAGCGCCTTATACAGGCAAGTATTATCTTCATAAGGATAATGGCATGTATGTATGTGCTGCTTGCGGTAATGAGCTGTTTACTTCAGATATGAAGTTCGACTCAAATTGTGGCTGGCCGAGCTTCGACCGTGAGATCGAAGGAGGAAAGATCACAACAAAGCGTGATAATTCTGCAGGTATGGTCCGTACTGAAATTTTATGCGGCCGCTGCGGCTCACACCTTGGTCACCTTTTCGATGATGGCCCAACAGGCACCGGAATGCGCTATTGCGTAAACTCGGTTTCGCTTGATTTCAAAGGTGCCGATTCAACAGACGTGAAAAAATAAAAAATCCGGCAAAGGAGTATTGGTACAGGCTATCCGATAAAATACCGCATAAGGTCGTAAATCGGCTTCTTAATGATCTTACCCGTTTTAACCCCGTGGGCTTTCGCCACATCTTTTAGCTCTTCATCAAAGTGGTAGGCAATGGATCCTACAAAATGAACAGGAACTTTTTTATGCTCTTTGATGGCAAGCACATTGGTCTGAAAAAACTCATCCATGCCTTTGGTCACCAGCTTCTTTATATACAGGTGATCCCGGTTATCCGAAAGAAACCGTGCGAATGATGCCAGGTAAACATTTGCATCGGGCTCATGGTAAACTTTCTTAATCACTATTTCTTTTGTGATACCATATTCATCCCTGAATTTTTTTTCAAGGTCAGCTGGCAGGATTCCATACAGGTAATAAGCAACGAGTTTTCTTCCGTAATAACTTCCGCTTCCTTCATCGCCAATCACATAACCCAATCCATGACGTGATTCCCGGATATTCTTACCGTCGAAATAACAAATATTTGAGCCGGTTCCGATAATGCAGGCTATGCCTTCTTCATTTCCACAGGTAGCGAGGGCGGAAGCTTTCATATCATGCTCGACAACAATTTCAGCCTTTATGAAAAATTTCTTCAATGCGCCGTAAATAATTGCATTCCGGTCGGGGCTGGAACATCCGGCGCCGAAAAACCTGATTTCCTTTACCTGATCTTTTATTCCGTTTAGTCCTTCCGAAGCTTTCAGCTCTTTCAGCACTTCATTTTCGGTATGAAAGAATGGGTTAAAGCCGGAGGAGTTGAATTCTGCAACGAGGTTTCCTTCCGAAGCCAGTACCCAGTCTGTTTTTGTTGACCCGCTGTCAGCAACTAAGATCATTTTGTTATCAATTGGAATGCAAAACTAAAAAGGTATTTGACACGGTAAACTCAAAATCCGGCAAGTTATGAACGCCGGCAATGACTGGTGTAAAAAAAAACGGCACAGGTTTGAACCCATGCCGTTGTATATTTGATAAAATATGATCAGCTGTTCATCGAAATAAGGAACTCTTCATTTGATTTTGTGCCTCTCATGCGGTCAAGTAAAAACTCCATCGCTTCCATGGGATTCATATCGGCAAGGTGATTCCTGAGGATCCACATTTTCTGAAGCATTTCACGGTCAAGTAGGAGGTCTTCCCTGCGGGTGCTTGAAGCTACCAGGTCGATAGCAGGATAAACACGCTTGTTTGAAAGCTTGCGGTCAAGCTGAAGCTCCATGTTACCCGTACCTTTGAATTCTTCAAAGATAACTTCATCCATTTTCGAACCGGTGTCAATCAGCGCTGTGGCCAGGATGGTAAGAGATCCACCTTTTTCAATTTTCCTTGCGGCTCCGAAAAACCTTTTCGGCTTGTGCAAAGCATTTGCGTCAACACCGCCGGAAAGTACTTTTCCGGAAGCTGGTGCCACCGTATTGTAAGCCCTGGCTAGACGGGTGATCGAATCAAGCAGGATAACCACATCATGTCCGCACTCAACCATGCGCTTTGCTTTTTCAAGAACAATATTTGCAATTTTTACATGCCGCTCAGCCGGTTCATCAAATGTTGATGATACAACTTCTGCTTTCACGCTGCGGGCCATATCCGTTACTTCTTCCGGTCTTTCATCGATGAGAAGGATGATCAGGTAAACTTCCGGGTGATTGCTTGCAATCGCATTAGCGATCTCTTTTAAAAGAACGGTCTTGCCTGTTTTTGGCTGAGCAACGATAAGTCCGCGCTGTCCTTTGCCGATGGGGGTAAACATATCTACCACGCGTGCCGAATTGGAAGCACTGTCGCCTGCCAGGTTCAGCTTTTCAAAAGGAAAAAGCGGAGTAAGGAAATCAAACGGAACACGGTCACGGACAATCGCCGGTTCCTGTCCGTTGATCAAGTCAACTCTGGTTAGCGGAAAATATTTTTCACCTTCTCTGGGCGGCCTTACGCATCCGCGAACGGTATCACCTGTCTTTAAGCCGAACAGCTTAACCTGTGACTGGGAAACATAAATATCATCGGGAGAGGATAGGTAATTATAGTCAGATGAACGGAGGAAGCCATAACCATCGGGCATCATTTCAAGCACGCCTTCGGCAACGATGATCCCGTTGAAATCATACTGAACGGGTGCCTCAACGGGTCGCCGTAAAGGAGTTACCGGCTGGCCGAAATTATTGTTCTGCGATTCCATCCTTGGCCTTTCAGGCATCACCGGTGATCTTTGCTCAACGGGAGGGGAAGGAATTTCATCAGACTGCAAATCGGCAACGGGTGCATCCTGGGTAATAGCAGGGACACTGTAACTGATTTCCGGCATCTCTGATTCTGATCCCGGAGGCTTTTCAGGGCTCACTCTTTTTCTTTTCGGACGTTCCGTTTTTTCCTGTGCGGCCACACTTTTAACTGCCATGATGGGTTCTGGTTTAATTTCTTTTTTCTGTTCAACTTCAACCGGGGGAGGAAGCTTGATTTCATCTTTTTTTGAAAAATCAATTTCAGGATTCAATGCCTGGTGATCAAGTATTTTATATACAAGATCCTGTTTCTTCAGGCTTTCATAATTTTCAATGTTTAATTTTTTTGCAATTTCTTTAAGCTCTGCAACAAGCTTTTCATTTAATTCAAGTATATCGTACATGAAAAAAAATTAATTTTTTATAAGTTTCAGGGGATGCAAATGCATATTGAAAGACTGAGCCTTCAGAATAAAAATATAAGCAGAATTCTATAGTAAGTAATAAAAACGATAATGAAATAAAGTATCAGGATGAAGAAAAATTTCGCTGTGTTTTCAACGAATCGGGTGCAATGTTAATATAATAACGCTATTCAACCAAATTATTTTATTAACATCAACAACGTTTATATGACAAATATAACAAACTTGTTTCATATTTGCATTAAATTCATTGAATTTTCTTTCATTTTTAGCCTGTTTATGAACATTTATCATGTATCTGGCTAAATATTAAAATAATATGCCATTCTTATGATCCAAAGAATCCAAACCGTGTACCTGGCAATTGTCACAGCATTGTCTGTAACCTTGTTTTTTGTGCCTTTGAGCGTGTCCCTTTCCAATACTGGTCCCGGGAACACCGAGGTGGCCGATATGCTCCGGTTGTGCAGCATAACCAAGTCTTCAAAGGTGGCTTTCGGCGAAGATAATTATAGCGAAAAAACAGGTACTCCCTGGTTACTCATCGGTCTGAATTCAGCCGTCGGTGTAGTTTCGCTTATTACTTTGTTTTTATACAACAACAGGAAGAAGCAAATGTTATGGTGCCGTATAAACCTGGTGCTGATCTGTTTACTCACAGGTGCTATATTCTGGATGGAAGACAGCATCAAAAACGAGCTTGCTGGCAAAACAACCTACCTGGCCGGGACCTATATACCGGTAATCCAGCTCATTTTAACATACCTGGCAGAAAGAGCCGTTAAAAAGGACGAGGCGCTGGTCCGTTCGGCCGACAGGTTGAGATAGGTTACCTGTCTCCAAGTTCGATTATTTCTGCATCAAAGATCCTTCTTCCTTCTATTTTAATTTTTACCATGGTCCTTACCCGGTGAAAACCATGCTTTCCTGCTGCTCCCGGGTTGATGTGCAGCATGTTATTCAGATTTACATCCCGCATGATTTTCAGGATATGTGAGTGTCCGCTGATAAACAGGTCAGGTGTGTCAAGCCGGATCAGATTTTTCACCTGTGTATGATAATGACCCGGATAACCGCCGGTGTGGGCCATCAGTATTTTAGCTTCTTCGCACCGGAAAAGCCGGGTCTCAGGATGGATCAGCCTTAATTCTGCACCGTCAACATTCCCATAAACCCCTTTCAATGGGCCCACGGAGGCGAGTGTATCGGATACGCCGGTTGTGCCAAAATCACCGGCATGCCATATTTCATCGCATTTACTGCAATGGTCCAGTATCTGCCCATCTATAAATCCGTGGGTGTCTGATAAAATGGCTATTCTTTTCAATTGATTGCAGATCAGTATTAAAACTGGCGAAGAAAGATTATTTTTAATATTTTTACAATTAAAATGATCTGTTCATGCAGCTGGAGGAGGAAATTAAGCAGAAAAAATTTGCAGATATTCATGAAAAGGCACTTGTAAATATTATTTACACCTCTTCATGGCTCAACAACCTGATGACAGGTTTTTTAAAACCATACCAGGTTACACCGCAACAGTATAACATTCTCCGCATACTGAGGGGTCAGCATCCTCAGCCGGCTTCTGTCAACCTGCTCATCGACCGCATGCTTGATAAAATGTCGAATGCTTCAAGACTGGTGGATAAGCTCGTGGTTAAAGAGCTTGTTATCCGTTCTGTTTGTGAGAAAGACAGGCGCCAGGTTGATGTCAAGATAAGTGATAGCGGCTTGCGGCTTCTCGAAACCATTGACGGTAACCTTCAGAAAGTTTTTGATAACGTCCGTAAGATATCGCATGAAGAGGCTGAAACGGTGAACAAGTTGCTTGATAAGATGCGGGGGTAGCTCAAATAAAGCATACATTTCTGTCGCTGTAGCTTCAATTCCCGCATGATAAATAACCATAATTCCGCTGATGGCCATTATTGATATTGATGAATTCGTTTTACTCATCGGTTCAGTCCCTGTTTTGGATGTCAGAAGCGAATCCGAATATGGTCATGGCCATGTTCCCGGAGCTGTTAATCTGCCTCTGCTGTCTGACAGTGAACGTGCCATAGTTGGAACAGTCTATAAAAAGGAGGGAAGGGAAGCAGCCGTAAAGAAGGGATTTGAGCTGGTCGGCCCCAGGTTCTCATCAATTATAGAAGAGGCCGGTACACTTTTTCCGGGGCGCCAGGTAGCAATGTATTGCTGGAGAGGTGGGATGCGCAGCAACATTATGGCCTGGTTGCTTGAAATGTCTGGATTCAGGGTTTCCTTGCTGAATGGCGGATACAAGACATGGCGTCACTGGGTGCTTGAAAGGTTTGAAATTCCAAAGAACCTTATTGTCATAGGCGGCCGTACAGGTTCCGGAAAAACAGCACTTCTGCATGCTTTGAAAAATACCGGCGAACAGGTGATCGACCTGGAAGGAATGGCGCATCACAAAGGGTCTGCGTTCGGGGCACTTGGACAGAAGCCCCAGCATACCAATGAGCATTTTGAAAACCTCCTCGCCCTCCAATGGCATGAATGTTCACCGTACCGGATCACATGGATCGAGAATGAAAGCAGGTCGGTTGGATCCAATATTATTCCGATCGGAATCTATTCCCGGATGCGTGAAGCTTATGTGGCCGAAGTTATTCTGGATGCGGAAACCAGGAAAAAAAGGATATTGAACGAGTATGGACGGTTTCCGGTTGATATCCTTTCCGCCAATACAGTCAAGGTGGCAAAAAGGCTGGGTGGCCTCAGATTAAAGGAAGCGTTGGATTGCCTTGAAGCAGGTGACCTTTACGGTTGGGTTGGTATCATGATGCATTATTATGACGATACTTATGATCACAGCAACAGGCAGCGCGACCGGGATAAGGTTGTTTCAATCCCGCTTTCAGATGATAATATGGATATGCAGGCATTGCATGTGATGGATGTTATGAAGGAAGCAGCTGCGATCAGAATTTATCAGAAAGAAATCTGACATTTCTTTACTTGTTTAGAATCAGGAATTCTGTCCGCCGGTTTTTAGCCCTGTTTTCTTCAGATGTGTTTGGCGCCAGTGGCTTTGATTCTCCGAACCCTTTGCTTGAAACCCTTCCCGGTGAAATGCCAGCCTGGACAATATATTCGTATACGGCTTTGGCACGGCCGTCTGATAATGCCTGGTTGTCTGACGTGTTTCCCATGTCATCGGTATGTCCCTGTATAAGAACTTTCACATTGGGTGTCTGCTTGAGAAATTCTACAAAGTTTGCGATCATCACCCTCGCTTCGTTGCTCAGGATGGTGGAATTTTTTTCGAAAAGAATATTGTTCAGTGGGTATGAATTGCCGACTTCAATTTTTTTCAGACCTACATCAAGCTTTACAGGAACGCTTAAGAGGCTGTCAGTTTTGGAGAGGTATGTTGAATTAAATGCATATCCTTCCTTGCGCGTAGTAAGAATATAATCATTATCGAAAAGCACAACGGAAGCATATTTCCCGGTGAGCGAGTCATAATCGATATTGATGGTTTCCTGCGTGGCAATGTTCTTCAGCTCAATTTTTGCTGCCAGTGGCACCATGTTGTTGTCATCCCTCAGCTCACCTTTCAAAAACAGAACCTGTTCCGGTCTTACCTTTTCGTGGAGATCGAAAAAATAAATGTCATAATTGGTTCTTCCGTTTATCTTGTTTGATGCAAAATAGGCTTTCCTTCCGTCAGTGGAAACAAAAAATCCCACTTCATCGCTTTCTGTATTAATAGGATAGCCCAGGTTAACCGGGGCGCCCCAGTTTCCATTTTCGTCTTTGCGGCTTAAAAAAATATCATATCCGCCGAGGCCCGGAAGACTGTCAGAGGAAAAATAAAGCGTTTTGTTATCAGGATGGATGAATGGCCCCTTTTCATTCCCGTTCGTGTTGATCTTTTCTGAAAGTTTGTGAGCCTTTGACCAGGTACCTCCGGCCAATCGACGTGTAACATACAGATCGCTGGTCTGGTTTACGGAATCACGGTAGCTGGCAAAATAAAGTGAATTGCCATCGGGAGAAATGCACGGTTGCGCATCCCATTGCCTTGGATCGTTAACCTCTTCACCAAGATTTTTTATTTCGCCCCATTTATTCTCCCATGTTTTGTCCGAATAGCTGATATCGAAATTTCCATTTATGCTTGTCGTAAAAAACAGATGTTTGTTGTCAATGCTGATGGATGCGCTGCCTTCGTTGTTGCTTGTTCCTTTATTGAAAGGAAGCGGCATAGGCTCACCTTTGGTAAAAATTCCGTTTACACGTTCACTGATCATAAATTTTTCGACGCTCATGGGTGTAAGCGAATTGCGTGTGGAAAGCTCATATCTCCTGGTGAAAAAAAAGTAGTCCAAATCGGGTGATATCGCCGGCATGTACTCCGGGTCAGCGGTACATACACCTTCGAGTGGCTCCGGGTCAAACGGCACCGGGTTCTGGTACAGGCCTGCACGGAAAATTTTTAATTCTGCATCTTTCATCATTTGCTCAGGTGCATCGCCGAACTCCAGGAAAGTTCTGAAATTTTTTACTGCTTCTTCATATTGCTTTTTATCATAAGCAAGGCTGGCGAGCCGGTAGTAAGGAACAAAGCCGATATCCGGGCACCTGGCTATGGCATTCTCATAGCTTTCCTTCATGGCATTGTAGTCCTTTTTCGAATAGGCAACATCGCCAATCAGTCGGTACGGTTCGGCAAAGCCTGTATCCGATTCTGCAGCTTTTTCTGCAAGCGAAAGGACAATCTTAAAATCTTTCCTGTTTTTTTTTGCTTCCTGTGCCTGTTCAAAATACTTCACAGCCTGCTTATCCGTGCTTGGCGGACAGGCGCTTTTGTCCTGGCCGGGGCAAACGGTGCCGGTAATAATAAATAACGGTAGTGCTAAACGAAATATGGTGGAACTGATCTTCACCTGGGCAGGATAATGGTTAAAAAGAATTTGAATGCTTATTCGTATGCGGACAGATGACAGGTAATTTTCCTTACTTGGGCTTTTTGAAAAGGTCTTTAACCTTATCTTCAGCTTCTTTTTTTGCTTTTTTCTCAGCCTCTTTTTTAAGCCTGTCCGCTTCAGCTCTTGCTTTGTCTTCTGCCTCTTTCTTCAGCTTGTCGGCTTCAGCCCTGGCTTTGTCTTCCAGCTCTTGTTTCTTTTTGTCGAACTCTTCTTTGGCTTTGTCTTTTATGCCCTCTGTAATGGATCCACCCTTTTCGCCAAGACCGGTCTTGATCACGGGTTTGGATACCGTACCTCCTATATTCGCTTTGACCTTTACAGGATCAGGCACGCTCAGGTTGGTTCCTGCCGCAGCATTGGCCTGTCCTAGCAGACCCGATACAAGAGAGTTTGCCTGCGTGCCCAGCATCGATTTGGGGATCTGCATCGCCAGTGTATAGTCAATGGTCTGGTCAAATCCATTGGAGCCCTGTATGGTGGTTTTGACGCCCGCAAGATTAACATCAAAAGGATCAACATTCACGCGGCCGTCTTTGAAGCTGAATGAAATATTTACATTTGAAAGGTTCACTTGCTTTAGCTGATTTAATTTCACGGCATCTGCCAGTTTGTTCAGCACCTCAAAATTGGTAAGTACAACCTGCCCGGTGGTTAACCTTCCGGCACCGTTCAGCGTCGATAAGACAGGGTTCATCTGTTCATCAAGTGAAGTTGATAAAGAAACAGATGCTCCATAGCGGCCATTGCACCGCTCAGCAACAGGAGCAAGTGTCCTGACCGTATTGAATGTTTTGACGGTTTTCTGAATGTCTGCATTCGATATGTCTAAATTCAGATCCATTTCAGGTTTCTTTTTATTTCGCGAATTATACGATCCTTTTATAGCTACGAGTCCTTCCAGCATATTGAAGGTAAGGTTTTTCATCGAAAGCTGCTGGTCAGCCAGGATGACCTCGCCTTTCATATTGTTCATTTCCATATTATCGTATAATACCTTCGTTATATTGGCATTCACAGTGAAATTGATCTTTTCCGGGATTTCAAGAACCGTCCCGGGAGCCGTGTCGGCAGGGGAGGGAGTACCGCTTTTGGCTTCCTCTCCCATCATTTCATTAATGTCAAGTAATTTTGAAGTGATGTTCAAAGAGCCTGTGAGGGTCTGGTCCTTGAAAAGATATGACAGCAGGTTATCGAGCCTTCCGTTGGCCTGCAGGTCGGATTTTCCGGTTTTTATATCAGCCCGGTTTAATGTCACCGTTGACGGGCTGAATGCAAGGTCGAATGTATTGATGAAGACCCCGTTCTTAAAATCTTCACTTGCATATTTCATGTTGCTGACCACCACGTGACCTGCTGCATTGAATTGATCATACTTCTTCTGTTCGATAGCCGACATCCTGCCTTTGGCTGTAAGGTCAATATCGAGAATTCCATTCAGGTCTGACCCTTTTTCCATCGGAACAATCTTGCTTATATTGGCAAGGTTGATCTTGCCTTTTACAAAAAGGTCGATATCAGCATCCGAAACAGGGGTTCTCACCAAAAGTTTTGCATCGAATGGCTCTGAAGCCAGCTCCGCATGCAGGCGGGTCATGTCAATCACCGTATGATCCGGAATGCCGTCTCGGTTTAATATTTTCAGGTCCATCTGAACATTGTTCACCGCTGCAGGTAATGAGGGATACTGGAACATGCCGTTTTGAACAAGCACATTCAGACCGAACGAAGGCATTTTTTTCTCATTGTAAATGCCTTTTACAAACCCGTCAAGAGCCATCTTTCCGGATGACTTCAGGTCCTTGAAACCTTCCTGGTAAACACCTGGAACCAGGGAAATAAAATTCCTGAATTCTGTTTTTTTCGCATTGAACTTTACATCAGTCATGATATCTTCGCCCGGCATTGCCACATAGCCATCAAAACCCAGCACAAGCTCATTCAGGCTTAGTTCATTATCCTTAAAAGTATACTTGGAATTTACCATGTCCATCTCAAGGTCTGCATTCAGTGCGGTTTTGGTCCTTGTAAGATACCTTATGCCACCATACCAGAAGTCAAGCGCATCGATAGTAGTTTTGGTGGAAAGGGTAAATAATTTTTCAGAGAAATCACCATTTCCGGAATGATTTAAATTATTTACCAATGCTTTCATCCCTGAGGAATCATCAGAATACCTGATCAGTCCTTCGTTTATTTCATAATGGTCGAGACTCATTTTGAATGAGGTGCTTTCTTCGCCTGCGGCAGAAGATCCTGAATCGGCTTTGGCAATATCCCAGTTCGCCTTGCCATTTTTCAGAACAAGAAGATTTACATAAGGCTTATTCAGCGTGATCCCGTTTATTACGATCGTCCCGCCTTTGATGATGCTCATGAGGTCGGCTCCTACAGCAAGTTTTTCAATGGATGTGAGCGTGTCGCCGTTAAAATCGCCAAGGCCGGTTACCACCACCTGATCAAGTGAAAGGGTAAAATCGGGGAAACTGGTAAGCAGTGTGAGGTCGAAATCGGAAAAATTCACTTTTGCATTTACGTTGTTATTTATCTCTGATTTTACACGCTCCAGGATTTTGTCTTTGAATATAAATGGCAGTGCCACTGCCGCGATGATCAGAATAAGAAGAATTCCGGCAAACCATAAAATCAATTTTTTCATTTGAACGCTGATTTAAAATGTTATAAAACGGAATAAACCTCCGTCTATTTCAGTACTGTATTGTTTTATTTCTTAAAAAATGATCGAGTACTACCACAGCGGCCATGGATTCTACAATTGGAACTGCACGCGGGACCACGCATGGGTCATGCCGGCCTTTACCTTTGATCAGTATTTTTTTCCCGGATTCATCAACAGTTTGCTGGTCTTTCATGATCGTAGATACGGGCTTAAAGGCTACACGGAAGTAAATGTCTTCCCCGTTTGAAATCCCACCCTGGATTCCACCTGAACGGTTTGTGAGGGTGGTGATTTTTTTTCCTCTCTTAACAAAGACATCATTATGCTCCGATCCCTTCATCCGCACACCATCAAATCCGGATCCGTAATCAAATCCATGAGCAGCATTGATGCTCATCATGGCTTTTGCAAGGTCAGCCTGCAGCTTATCGTACACCGGCTCTCCCAGACCTGCTTCTGCTCTGGTAATCACACCGGACACTACCCCGCCAATGGTATCACCATCTTTCCTGATGCTTTCGATAAGGCTGATCATTTTTTCTGCAGTAGACTTGTCAGGACAACGCACGGCATTTTTATCAATCTCCCTAACCTTCGATTCAGTGACTTGTTTATCGAGCATAATATTTCCCACCTGTGAAACAAATGCATAAATTTTTATACCGCTTTTTTTCAGAACCTGCATGGCCACTGCACCTGCTATTACGCGGGCTGCCGTTTCGCGCGCTGACGACCTGCCACCACCTGCTACATCACGGGTGCCATATTTTTTAAAATAGGTAAAATCAGCATGTGAGGGCCTGAAGGCGGTTTTGAGGTGGTCATAGTCGGCCGGTTTCTGGTCCTCATTCCGTATGATAAAAGCAAGCGGGCTACCGGTTGTTTTGCCATTGTATAAGCCAGACAACACTTCAAACTCATCACTTTCTCGCCGCTGTGACGTAATGGAAGATTGACCGGGTCTGCGCCGGGCAAGCTGATGCCGGATGAAAGCGAGGTCAAGAGGCATGCCTGCAACGCATCCGTCGATTACAAGGCCGATTGCTGCACCATGTGACTCACCGAAAGTGGTGATCCTGAATATTTCTCCAAAGCTGTTTCCTGCCATTTTAGATAAAAAGTACAAAAATAGCTTTTATAAAATGAAAGTGCCTGGACCCGATAGATTTATTTTAGCCAGCGAATGGTGGTGCAAAGCAGAGGAAATTAAACGAATGTATTCCTAGGCTAATTCCGCTTATATGAAATTGATTTATTCAGTATTGAGTTTGTTTCAGAAATTATTTCTACAAACGAAATTTCAGTTAGTCTGCCACGCGGATTCAGTTTAATTATTTCCGACATACCGGGATGTATCTTCCCTGTACTGATTGTTTTGATAATATCCTTAGAATCAGAATGAACTTTTATTAAATAGTTGTCGGCATTAGTTCCTTCATTATTTATGATGATCTCATATTCTCCTGCTCCCGTCCGGTCATTTTTCATTATTGTAAAATAGCACGGGTAGAGGGAACTATTGTGATGGACTCTATAAAGCGGGACAGGGAGCCAATTGATAGTATCACGTTCCCTTGATTCGAGAAACCCATCCCATACAATTTCATTCGCTCTGGTTACTTCAGTAATTCTGTTCACCCCGCCCATACAGATCAGTATATTATTGTTCTCAAAAAAATCGGCGCCTCCATTTCTTGTGCTTTTTCCATTGCTAAGCGAATCAAATTTACAATCAAATTGCCATACAATTGAACTTGGTTTAGTTCCATTGGGTTGCGAAAAAATCACTACGTTTGAACTATTGAGATTGTTTTTCATGTCATTGTTATTAAAAACCAGAATATTTCCGTCAGGCATAATGTTTAAGTCGTGCTGGTTCTTAAAAAAATTGTTACCTTCCAATGAACCGCTGGTTGCTGTCATTTCGCCCCAGCTGTGTACCACCCGACCGCTTTGCTTATCAATTTTAATAATCCGGCTAATGTCCCTGAATCCTGCATAAATAAATTGCCCTGTCGAATCAAAATCAAAAGCATTCATATGACCAAATATTTCTGCGTTAGCAGGAAGATCACGTCGTGGGGTATTTGTTGCAGCAGAAGGAGAAAATAATTCTTTATCTTCAAAATAATCTGACGAATTCCAAGACCATACAATGTCTTTATGTTGGTTATACTCGATAATGGTGCTAAAAAGAATCTTCACTTTTGAGCCATCAGCTCCAGTCTGGATGTTTTCAGGACGGTATTTACTTAAATCGGATCCTGGGGGAATGTTCCGCCACACATACTTTTCACCCAGAATCATATAGTTGCCATTATTTAGCTTCCT
>Ga0190272_10001038_pt1 | contig 13488 bp, 10 predicted proteins | sample Popmic504T_FD_133746 | JGI IMG/M metagenome (GOLD analysis project Ga0190272, IMG submission 133746) | Populus adjacent soil microbial communities from riparian zone of Shoshone River, Wyoming, USA - 504 T | ecosystem: Environmental > Terrestrial > Soil > Riparian zone | place: USA: Wyoming...
CGCCTCCTCTGGTATGCCGCGCTGCTCTGGCTCTTTTTCCACGTCTTCGTCTTGGTGTACGAAGAACCAATGCTCAAGCAGACGTTTGGCGCGCAGTACGAGGACTTTCGGGCCAACGTCCCGCGCTGGGTTCCACGGCTGACCCCATGGCGAGTCCCATAACGCGAGCATCATGACGACGGGCACTGCCTTCGCTAAGGTCCATGCGCGCCTCTCCTCCCTGATCAGGTGCAGCAGTTGCGGCGGCGCTATGTCGGCTTGGGGTCATTCGCGACCGGGTCGCGGCAATAGCAAGTCCAGCCATGTCCGCTATGCCGCCGAAGACGGAAGTAGATTCAGAGCATTGGCGGTAACGCATAGGCATGGCGGGTTGATCTCATATGACGGAATCAGCCGTTCTCCTTTGTTCTTCGGGTCCTGTCGGGGTCCCGGTTGGGTCCCGCATGAACGTGAACGAACGCAGAAGATCGCAAATTGTCGACGTAAAAACCCTCGAGAAAAACGAGGGCGTTCTGCTGATCCAGACCGCTCATAACGGTCTGGTTGCAGGTTCGAGTCCTGCCGGGCCCACCCATGAATACGGGGAGTTACAACGTTTTCGAAGGCTGATGATTTGGTACCGCCTCAGTTACCGCCGCAGAATTGATTTCCGTTTTGTTCGCGTGATGGTCCAGAGTAAGAACCGGAACTGGTGGCGATCGCCCAGGCGCGAGAGCAGGAATCGGTCGAACTCGAGGAGATCGGCTTCTTGCTTGGAGTTGGCCCGAACCAGTTATCGCGTTATTTGAAGAGGACATGCTTGATCAGCCTTACGAACTATATCCGGATCGCAAGGGCGCTCGGCTATCGCTGCCGCATTGTCCTGGAATGGGCAGACACCCATGGCGAAGCTACGACCATCTGGCCAATGTGAGAATCTCACCTCACAAGGTGGTTCATCAGCGTTCAAAGTGAAGGCAAGCGAGGCCGGCGGTTGACCGCGTCGTTCCATTGTCGTTTGCGCATCGAGCGCAAGCCAGCTTGCAGAGGCTAGCCACGGTCTTGCAGGCAGACAAAATGCAGCGGTTTCGACAACCCTGTCTGAAGACTCTGACGTTGTGAATCCGTTTGCCGCACGAGGATTCGCCCGGTTCAGCCACCGGTCACTTGACCCTGTTTTTTGCCAACTTGCGGGCCAAGGTTCTTCGGTGCATGCCGAGCCGCCGAGCGGTCTCGGAAATATTGAAGTCTGTTTCCGCCAGAACCTCGTGGATATGCTCCCACTCGAGATTCTTGATGGAGGTTGGCCGATTTGTGAGTTCCACCGAGGCGTCTCCTTCCGCCCTCCGAAAGGCAGCCTCAATATCGTCGGTGTTGGATGGCTTGGCGAGATAATGGCAGGCGCCGAGCTTGACCGCTTCCACGGCTGTCGCAATGCTTGCGAAACCCGTGAGCACAACGATTTTCATGCCTGGATCAAACTCGTGAAGCTGTTGCACGCATTCCAGCCCCGACCCACCCGCGAGTTTGAGATCGACAACGGCGTAATGCGGTTCGAACGCTTGCAACGTGAGATCGATGTCATCGACGTTCTGGCAGATACGAACCTGATAGCTTCTTCGCTCGAAAGAACGGCGCAGCGCCTTGGCGAACGCAGCGTCATCTTCGACGATTAGCAACGTGCGATCAGCCTCCATGATCACCCCCGGCTGAAAGCGATGCGAGCGGCAGCGTCAGCGTCACGATCGCGCCTTTGACAGCACCATTCTCCGCCGTGACCCGCCCACCCAGCTTGCGGACGACGTTGACGACGAGAAACAACCCTAATCCCCCACCCGGCCGCCCCTTGCTCGACTGATAAGGCTTTCCGAGCGCCGTCAGCATCTCCGTGCTAAATCCCGCCCCCTGATCTCTGACAATGATCATAAGTTCGTTACCTGCCCGCCGGACCTCAACCGCAACGACATCGGGCGAGGCTTCGAGCGCGTTATCGAAAATGCTGAACAATACCTGTTTCAGCGCGCCATCCGAGACCAGCGGCTCATCGTCGCCGAAAGCGTTGAGGTAGTCGAACCGCGCCGGCGAACGAGCCGCGCGCCATTCTGTTGCAAGCCCATCGACGAAGGTGTTGACCGTGGTGCGCAGTGTTCCCTCACCTCGCGCCGCGCCCGAAGACATCAGGATTCCCGATACGATCGCTTTGCAGCGCTCGACCTGCGCCTGCATCTCACCGATTTCCTGCGTCACTTCCGGAATACCTCGAAGACCCGGCATATGTTGCCAGTCGTTGAGAATCACCGAGAGCGTCGCGAGCGGTGTGCCTAGCTCATGCGCGGCGCCCGACGCCAATAGGCCCATACGTACGATGTGGTCCTCTTCGGCTGACTGCTGCCGCAACTGCGCCAAGCGCGCATCGCGTGCCCGCAGATTGCGGTTGATCCGGGCAATGAAGAGCACCAATAGGACCGCGGACAGTACGAAGCAAACGAACATACCTGCAATATGAAGACGCAGGAAATCACCGTCGTGCTGATACGGCAGGAAAACCGGCTCGTAGACCATCATCAGGAAAACGAAGCAACCGCTGGCGACGACGACCAGAACCCAGGTCGACCACGGCCTCAGCAGCACCGCTGCAAGCGTCACTTGCAGCAGGTACAGTGAAATGAATGGATTGGCGGCACCGCCGCTCAAGTATAGCTGCATCGTCAGCGCGGCAACGTCCAGCAGCAAGGCCAGAAAGAGCTCGGTATTGCTGACGATCGCACCACGGCGATAGCGATCCACGCTGACGATGTTCAGCCCGATCAGGAACACGATCACGGCCGCCATCTGGAGCAGGGGCAGCGCGATCCGAAGCCACCACGAGACGATACAGATGGTCAGGACCTGGCCGATCACGGCCACCCAGCGAAGCTGGACCAACAGCAGCAGGTTTCTCTTGTCGGTCACTCGATCGATTGAAATCGGCAGGCTCCTGGCTTCCGAGGATAGTCAACTGGGTCAACTATAAACCAGTTGGCCCGCTGGCAAGCGCCCTCTGGAGAAGGATCACGAAGCGGGCTCCGGCCGATGCCGCGTGCGATTCCCCATAACCGACCATGCCGCGAGCATCGCAGCCAGCCCGAACCATGTCAGCGCATAGACCAGATGATTGTTTGGAAAAGCGATCACGGTCAAGCCGCCGATCGGCAACTGCGATGGCGCCGCGGCAGAGGCACCTGCATCGATGAAATAAGGGGCGACCTGGTGCAGGCCGCGATGACGCGCGATGGCCTCGACATCCCGTGAATACCAGCGGTCGGCGGCTGGGTCGTTGCGGCGGAGAAACGCACCTCCGGGCTCGCTGACGCGAAGAAGGCCCGCAATGGTCATCTCGCCGTGGGGTTCCTTCAGATCCGGCCATCCGGTGCGCTCCGACGGCAGGAAGCCGCGGTTAACCAGCACGATGAATCCATCGTTGGTCCGGAACGGCGCGATCACCCAATAGCCGCCGCCGCGCTCGGTGACGGCCAGGGCCAGCGCCGGTGCAACATCGAGAAAGCGCCCTTTGACGCTGACGTGGTGATAAGCATCATCCGCAGCATTAACCTGCGGCCACGCCGCGGGCTCGGGCGCCGCGATGGGCGCCTGATGCACGCGCCGCTCGACGCGGTCGATCAGCTCGAGTTTCCAGACCCGGCGCTCGAGTTGCCAGATGCCAAGTCCCGACAGCAGCGCGACGCCGGCGGCGGCAAGCAGGGCGAACACCGCGCGCGCCCGCTTCGAACGCGGGGAAACGTCGCGCTCACCGTCAAACGAATCCCCGGCGCTTCCGCCATGCGCGCCGTCGGCCGCAAAAATCCGGAGGTTCGCGACAGGCATCACGGCATCTGACTCATTCCGGGATCGAGCATCATGTTGGCATTCAGATGGTACATGACCCACAGCGATCCCGAGAGCGTGATGCCGACCAGCACCAGCGTGAACAGCAGCGCCATGAGCGTCCATCCGTTTTCCGAACGCGGGCTCATATGCAGGAAGAAGATCATGTGAACGACGATCTGCACCGCCGCGAGAGCCATGATGATCAGCGCCGCAGCCCGCTTCGAGGCCAGCACGCCATCCATCACCAGCCAGAACGGAATCGCCGTCAGGATCACCGACAGGCCAAAGCCGATCAAATAGCTGCCCAGCGAACCGTGCGAACCATCATCCCCGTCGCCATGACCGTGATCGCCGTGGTCGGCGTGCGCGTCGACGCTCATCGCAGGAACCCCATCAGATAGACAAAGGTGAAAACGCCGATCCAGATCACGTCGAGAAAATGCCAGAACAAGCTCAGGCACATCATGCGTCGCCGGTTGGCCGGGATCAGGCCATGCCGGGCAAGCTGGGCCATCAGCGTCAGCATCCAGATCAGGCCAAATGTGACGTGCAGACCGTGGGTGCCGACCAGTGTAAAGAATGACGACAGGAACGCGCTGCGTCGCGGGCCGGCGCCCTCATGAATAAGGTGTGCGAACTCGCCCAATTCGATCACCACGAAAGCCGCGCCGAACAGGGCGGTCACCACCAGCCAGATTTGCGTTAGCCTGATGCGCTTGCTCTCCATCGCCAGCATGGCAAAGCCAAAGGTGATCGAGGACAACAGCAGCATCGCGGTGTTGACCGCGACCAGCGGCAGATCGAACAGATCCTTCGGAGATGGGCCGGCTGCGTAGTTGCCGCCGATCACGCCATAGACCGCGAACAGCACCGCGAAGATGAGGCAGTCGCTCATCAAATAGATCCAGAATCCAAGCATCGTGCTGCCACCTTCGGCGTGATGCTCTTCATCCACGAGGAATACCCGCGGCTGATCGCCGCCGGGCGCTGTGATCGTCATCATGTTCATGGCATCACACCTGCGCTGCGAGAAGGCGGGTCCGCTCCGCTTCCGTCTGAACGACCTCATCGACCGGGAAATGGAAGTCACGCTTGTAGTCGAAGGTGTGCGCGATGGCCGCGGCCACGAGCGCGGCGAAGCTCAACGCCGCGAGCCACCAGATGTACCAGACCATGGCGAAGCCGAAGACCACGCTGAGCGCCGCCAACACCACTCCCGCGCCGGTGTTTTTCGGCATATGGATCGGTTTGAAGCCCTCCAGCGGCCGATGATAACCGTGGCTCTTCATGTCCCACCACGCATCGAGATTGTGAACCCGGGGCGCAAAGGCGAAATTGTACGGCGGTGGTGGCGACGAGGTCGACCATTCGAGCGTCCGGCCCTGCCAGGGATCACCGGTCACATCGCGTAGCGCCGCGCGATTTCGGATGCTGACGTAGAGCTGGACCAGAAACGACAGGATTCCGCACAGGATCAAAACGGCGCCAAATGCCGCGATCACGGTCCATATCTGCAGCGAGGGATCGTCGAAATGCCGCAGCCGCCGCGTCACGCCCATGAAGCCGAGGACATAGAGCGGCATGAAGGCGAAGTAGAAGCCCACTACCCAGAACCAGAAGGACAACAGCCCCCAGAAACGGTCAAGCGTGTATCCGAACGCCTTCGGAAACCAGTAGCTGATGCCGGCGTAGGCGCCGAACACCACGCCGCTGATGATGACGTTGTGGAAATGCGCGACCAGGAAAAGGCTATTATGCAGCACGAAGTCGGCCGGCGGCACCGCCAGCATGACGCCTGTCATGCCGCCGATCACGAATGTCAGCATGAAGGCGATCGTCCATATCATCGGCAGTTCGAAGCGGATGCGCCCGCGATACATCGTGAACAGCCAATTGAATATCTTGGCGCCGGTCGGAATCGAGATGATCATCGTGGTAATGCCGAAAAAGGAGTTGACGCTGGCCCCCGATCCCATCGTGAAGAAATGATGCAACCACACCAGGTAAGAGAGGATGGTAATGCACACGGTGGCATAGACCATGGAGGTGTAGCCGAACAGGCGCTTGCCGGAGAACGTCGAGGCGACCTCGGAAAAGACGCCAAACATCGGCAGCACCAGGATGTAGACCTCCGGATGGCCCCAGATCCAGATAAGGTTGACATACATCATCGGATTGCCGCCGAAGTCGTTGGTGAAGAAGTTGGTGCCGACGTAGCGGTCGAGCGTCAGCAGCACCAGCACTGCGGTGAGCACCGGAAACGAAGCGACGATCAGGATGTTGGTGCACAGCGAGGTCCAAGTGAAGACTGGCATCTTCATCATCGCCATGCCAGGCGCGCGCAGCTTCACGATCGTCACAATCAGGTTGATGCCGGACAGGGTGGTGCCGACGCCTGCGATCTGCAGGCCCCAGATATAGTAGTCCATTCCGACGTCCGGACTGTAGGCGATGCCCGACAGCGGCGGATAGGCCAGCCATCCGGCGCGCGCGAATTCACCGACGAATAACGACATCATGACGAGGACCGCGCCGCCGACCGTCATCCAGAAGCTGAAATTGTTGAGAAACGGGAATGATACGTCACGCGCGCCGATCTGGAGCGGGACGACGTAATTCATCAGCCCCGTGACGAATGGCATCGCCACGAAGAAGATCATGATCACACCGTGCGCGGTGAATATCTGGTCGTAATGGTGGGCGGGCAGATAGCCTTGCGAATCGCCGAACGCCATTGCCTGCTGAAGGCGCATCATCAGCGCGTCGGCGAATCCGCGCAGCAGCATGACAATGCCGAGCACGATATACATGATACCGATCCGCTTATGGTCGACGCTGGTGAACCACTCGCGCCAGAGATAACCCCACAGCCTGAAATAGCTAACGGCGCCCACGATCGCCGCCCCGGCGACTGCGACGACGAGAAACGTTCCGACCAAAATCGGTTCGTGGATCGGAAAGGCGTCCAGCGTCAGCCGGCCAAAGACGAACTTGAGCAAGGAAGATTCGGAAATCATATCGACGGGTCCGTTTCGGAAATCCGACGGCCACCGAAGCGTGATCGGGCGCCGACCGGTGAGAAAGTGAAAGAAGCCCGAGGCAGGCCCGCACCCACCAATCGCGCGGCATCGCGCATGGGCTCGGCAGCGTTGTCCGCCGCCTGCTGGCCCATCGGATTGTCCGGCGTGCAAAGGCTCGGGACGTAAAAAAGCTCGGCCCCGAGCACCGCGCCGCGGCGAGCATACTTGTCGTATTGCAACGGCAGCAGTGTTTTCGCGGCAGCGAGGCCGAGACCGCCCTTCGCGTCGATGGCGCTCATTTCATGCATGCACATCTTGTTCGGTTCGACGCAAAGATTGACGATCGCCCTGAACAACGTCGCATCGACGCTGGCGTAACGGCGAACCGGTTCGTTTTCGCTCGGCCGCTCCAATTTGAGATAGGCGGCACGGTCAAGCGGCGTGCCGTCCGCCCTGGCGCGATCGATCCATGACTGGAAGTCGGCATTGCTGACGCCGTGGAAAGCGAAATGCATGCCGGAGAAACCGGCGCCGCTGTAATTGGCGGAGAATCCCTTGTACACGCCCGGCCGGTTGATGACCGCCTTGAGTTGGGTCTGCATCGCAGGCATCGCATAGATCTGCCCGGCAAGCGCGGGAATGTAGAATGAGTTCATCACCGATGACGCAGTGATGCGAAACTCGATCGGTTGGTTGACTGGTGCGGCCAGTTCGTTGACCGTTGCAACACCGTAATCCGGGTAGATGAACAGCCACTTCCAGTCGAGCGCCACGACCTCGACGCGGAGCGGCGTGACGCCTAGGGGCATCGGCTGGTCGCTGGTGATCCGCCCCAGCGGACGATACGGATCCAGCAGGTGGGTACTCGCCCAGGTGATGGCACCAAGACAGATGATGATCAGCAACGGTACCGACCAGATCACCAGTTCCAGATAGGTCGAATGATTCCAGTCCGGCTCATAGACAGCGGCGGTATTGGACTGTCGATAGCGCCATGCAAAGACAACGGTCAAAACCATGACCGGGACAATGATCAGCAGCATCAGGACGGTGGCTTGGACCAGAATATCGCGCTGCTGGAGCGCGACATCGCCGGACGGCGACAACACCACGGCCTTGCAGCCGCCGAGCTGGCTGCCGATGAACAAAAGCAAGATGCTCGTAAGACGTTTCAAACCGGGCCTGCCGAAATGTTGAATTCCTGACCCTCGCAGTAGCGGCTTCGCAAAGCGCGGCCCATTGGACAATTTGCCCAATGGCCTGAAACGTCGGTCAATGACACCAATCAATGACACAAGGAGCGTCCACGTTATCGCCCGGCGGCGCCAAGCCTGTGCAGCCACAAATTCAGGGATACTTCGCGCGCATGATTGCAAACGCCCCCGCTTCCGCACCATCCACCGCGGGACAGTACGCGCGAGGACCGAACGCACATGACGGTGTCACTTCCGGCGAGATCGCCATCGGCGTCATCATCGGCCGCACCTCGGAATTCTTCGACTTTTTCGTCTATGCCATCGCCTCAGTCGTGGTGTTTCCGAAACTCGTCTTCCCCTATGTCGATGCGCTGACCGGAACGCTTTACTCTTTCTCTGTTTTCGCCCTCGCCTTTGTCGCACGACCGATCGGCACCGCCATCTTCATGGCGGTCGATCGTGCCTATGGCCGTGGCACCAAATTGACAATCGCGCTGTTCATGTTGGGGACTTCAACGGTCGCGGTAGCGTTCCTGCCTGGTTATCAAAGCATCGGCTCCGCGTCGGCTGTATTGTTGTGCGTGTTTCGGATCGGTCAAGGTTTCGCGCTTGGCGGCACCTGGGATGGTTTGCCGTCGCTGCTGGCGCTCAACGCGCCTTCCAAGAGGCGTGGCTGGTATGCGATGATCCCGCAGCTCGGAGCGCCGCTTGGGCTGATGATCGCGAGCGCCCTATTCGCCTATTTCGTCACAACCCTGTCGGCTGCGGACTTCCTCGACTGGGGCTGGCGGTATCCATTCTTCGTGGCGTTCGCGATCAACGTCGTGGCGCTGTTCGCACGGCTGCGCATCGTGGTCACCCCGGAATATTCCGAACTGTTCGGCAGCCGCGATCTCGAGCCCGAGCCGGTGGTCAGGACGCTGCGGGCCGAAGGCCGCAACGTCGTGATCGGCACTTTCGCGCCGCTGGCGAGTTTCGCGTTGTTCCACATGGTCACGGTGTTTCCGTTGTCGTGGGTGTTCCTGTTCACGCAGGAGGGGCCGGGCCGCTTCCTGATCATCGAGATGGTCGCGGCCGCATTCGGCGTCGCCGCCATCATTGCCTCCGGCGCCATCGCCGATCGCGTGGGCCGGCGCACGCTGCTCGGCGCGGCGGCGGTGGCGATCGCCGCCTTCAGCGGGTTCGCACCGCAGCTGCTCGACGGCGGCGGAATCGGCGAGACGCTGTTCATGCTGCTTGGTTTCGTCCTGTTGGGAATCTCGTTTGGACAATCGTCGGGTTCGGTGGCATCGAACTTCTCGCGCGTGAACCGCTACACGGCCTCCGCGCTGACGTCGGATTTCGCCTGGCTGTTCGGTGCCGGCTTCGCGCCCCTGGTCGCACTCATTCTTGCGAGCCGGTTCGGTCTGCTATCGGTCGGCGCCTACCTGCTCTCCGGCGCAGCCTGCACGCTCCTGGCGCTCGGCATGAGCCGCAGGCTCGACCGCGCCGAAGATTACGCCGCTCCATCGGGAAGTTAACAAAAAGTTGGCGACGACCGTCGCCGACGATACTATTGATTCACATTGCCCGATGCCGGCGCACATCCGGGGCTAAGTATCGCGGGGATCGTGACGCCCATTCGGTTGGGGCACCTTTTCGATTTTCTCTTCCGTCTCGAAACAATGTGGTTTCGTAAACGACGTTGAAAAGACTGGCGGCGTTGCGTCTGAGACTCCTGCCCTCCATGCCTACAGACGTTGCCCGTTGATTGGATGTTCGATGTGACACATGCCGCAAGACATGGTCTCGTTGACGGAGAGCCTCCTGTCGAAGAAGACGACCTAGACGCCTGCGTCCCGAACGCCCGGACAATGCAGCGCCTTCCAAACGCGCGCAAAAAAATTAACCCCGATACCCAGCGCTTTCAGTTCGTGCTGGGGCGGGACGTCCGAATGTCGGAATCAAAATCGGTTTGATTATTCAACGATTTCAAGTCACATTTGAAAAAATGACCGGCTTAGTCGGCCCTGGTTCATTGCCCCGCCAGGCCACCGCCGGCCGCTTGCATTCAGGATGAATGCAGCGGGCCAATTCTGATCGTCCTGTCGTAAATTGCCGTCAGTTTCTCCCGGTGGCTGATGGCAAGAATCGTGGCTGATGGCAGGCGCTCGCGGACCAACCGGTGCAGTGCAATTTCGGAGTCTTCATCGAGCGAAGCCGTCGCTTCGTCAAGAAGCAGAACAGCGGGCCGGAGCAACAGCGCCCGCGCAATTGATAGCCGCTGCTTTTCACCTTCCGACAGGACTTTGTCCCACCCATCGCTGGCGTCGAGGCGATCGGCGAGAGCCCCTAACCCTACGACGGACAAAACGTCCTGGCACTCTACATCGTTCGCGACGGTAACCTCACGCGGATAAGCAAGCGCTCGTTTCAGAGAACCAAGGGGAAAGTAGGCGCGTTGCGGCAGCGACAAATACGCCGCATCCTCCACGAACAGATCACCGGTCGTAAAGGGCCAAATTCCTCCGAGAGCACGAAACAGGCTGGTCTTGCCGATACCTGAGGCGCCAGTGATGAGCACCGCCTCTCCCCGCGTGACGGCGAGTTTATCCAAGCGGACGATCGAGGTGCCGTCCGGCGCCGACACGACCAATTGGCAAGCGATAACCGGACTGGAGCTTGAAATCGGTGCTCGCGGACTGGACAGCGACTCCATGCCGGTAGTTTCGATGGCCGCTCCGAACTGCGAGAGCCGTTGCACGACGGCCGACAACTCGGCAATCTTCAGGTAGGAGCTGATGAAGTATGAGAAGGCGTCGCGCACCTGGTTGAAGGCAGATCCCGACTGCATGAATGCGCCAAGCTGCATGCTGCCGCCAAAATACAAAGGCGCCATGGCGAAATACGGAAAATACAGCGAGAAACGCCGGTAAGCGCCGGTGAACAGCCCAACCCATTGCTGCCGGGCCATCAAACGAAACCAGTTCCGCATGATGGCGCGGAAGCGCGACAGCAGTTCCTGCTTTTCGGACGCCTCTCCGCGTAGTAGCGCGACAGCTTCGGCATTCTCTCGCAATCGCACGAGAGCAAAGCGAAAATCCGCCTCGCGGCGCTCCTGTTCGAAATCGAGCGGAATCAGCGATCGGCCGATCCAATGCGTGATCGCGGTGCCCACAACGGCATATATCAGAGCCGCCCACACCAGATAGCCTGATATCACATAGCTCTGGCCGAACAGATGAACGGGGATGAGATCCGATAACGTCCACAGGACCGCGACGAACGAAAACAGCCGGGCTATTTCGCCGAGCAATCCCACGGTCAGAGACAGCGTCGTGTCGATGAACTGCCGGATGTCTTCCGCGATGCGCTGGTCGGGATTGTCGATGCTGCCGGGCACGATCATGGCGCGGTAGTGCACCGGCCCGTCGAGCCAGCGGTCGAGATAGCGCGTCGTCAACCAGTGCCTCCACCGAATTGTCAGCCACTGAGTGAAATAGCGCTGATACACCGTGGCCAGAACGAAGCCGACACCGATCGCGACATAAACCAGGAACTGCTGCAGAAATCCCGGCCAGTTTTTCTCCTGCAACGTCTGGAAGAAGGCGTTACGCCAGTAATTCTCCGCGACCGCCATCGCGACCAAGGCGAGTTGTCCGGCCACGACGCAGGCCAGCAGGCCGCACGCGGCATAGCGTTCCTCGGATCGAAAATATGGCAGAGCAATGCGCCAAGCTTCGCGGATATTCGTCTTGAGGTCCACGGCGACCTTCAACAGGACGCGACCGAATTGGCGGCGCGCGCTTCGTCAATCGGGCACGCCTTGCAAAAACGCCGGTCCGGCAGCATGTACTGCAGGCAGCACACGCGGCGGCGCCGGACGATCTCGTTGCCATCAGCCACTTCGTAAACCGCGTCATGAATCGGATTGATCCGGCCGTCCGGCCAGAACGGCGTACCCAACAGGCGGCGCGCCTGCTCCAGCCGCGATGAAACGCCGGATACCGTCTCGATCCTGCGCAGCATCGCCTCGAAGGTATTGCCCACGTTGCTCCAGTAGACGCGGCGCGTCACCTCGGTGCGTGTGCTCCAGATCTCGATCAGCGGCTCGAAATGGTCGAAGATCAGGCTCTCGAAGCGGTCGAACGGATCGGAACCTGTCGTATCCTCGCCTTCTCCATCGACCATGACGGCCGAGACACGGCTGTCATCTGCAACGATGAAGCTTATTTCATTCAGCACAACGGGCACCCCGCGCGCGAGAATGACGTCGGCCAGCAGCACCGGCGGCAAGAAAGCGTTTAGATACCATTTCATCCAGATCGAATGAACGGCACGAACGTCGAAGCTATCAAAGCGTTTGGCAAAGCGCGCTTCGATTGCCGCACGCATCCCGTCGTCGAGCAAGGCCTCCGCCCGGACCGCCGGGCCGGAATGATCCCGCCCGACGACATGGCCGGCAAAGCAATCATACTCGCCGATCGTGATGCGATTGATCGCATCGACAATGCCATATGGCTGCCCCTTGCCCAAATTGCTCTCCCCTACCCCGCGATCTAGAATCTGGCCCGCAACGTACCGCTGACAAGGCGGCCAGGCCCGTAATAGCAATTGAGCGCATCATCGCACGACCCGACGTAACGCTTGTCGGCAACGTTCTTCACGTTGACGGCGACGTCCCACGTCTTGAGCGTCGCAGACAGGCCGCCAAGCTGATAACGGGCCGTGAGATCGACAAGCGTGAAGGACGGCACCGCGAAGGTGTTCAGCGCATCGCCGGCCTGTTCGCCAACATAGCGGATGCCGCCACCGAGTGTGAGCCCGTCCAGCCAGCCGCCGGCAAAACGATACGTCGTCCACCACGACGCCTGGTGCATCGGAACAGCGATCGGGTGCTTGCCGGTGACACCAGCAGTATTGGAGGAGATCACCTTGGCATCCAGGTAGGTATAGGCCGCGCTGATATTGAAGCCGTAAAGGTGCGTGGTCTTGAGTTCGAAGTCGGCCCCCCTGCTTTGGACCGAACTCGTCTGCACCGCAAAGCCAAGGCCGGGATGCGCCAGATCCGGGGTCAAGACGTTGTATTGCGTGATATCAAACACCGCGCCCGTCATCAGCAGCTGGAGGCCAGGCGGTAGATACTTGACGCCGAATTCCTTCTGGTCGCCAGTGGTCGGAACGAAGTTCTTGCCGAAGAAGTCGAGGCCGATCGTCGGTGTGAACGTTTGGGAATAGCTGACGTAAGGCGCGACACCGTTGTCGAATGCATAGATCAACCCTGCGTTATAGGTTGTCGCCGAGTCCTGCTGGATACTCCAGGCGGGGTTGCTCAGAATACCCGTGTTGAGATTCAACACCGGTGTCCGTTGGCCCTGAACCAGCTCGTCCAGCCGTACGCCCGCGAGGAATGTCAGACGTCCCAGTTCAATCCGGTCCTGGGCGTA
>Ga0190272_10001039_pt1 | contig 13487 bp, 11 predicted proteins | sample Popmic504T_FD_133746 | JGI IMG/M metagenome (GOLD analysis project Ga0190272, IMG submission 133746) | Populus adjacent soil microbial communities from riparian zone of Shoshone River, Wyoming, USA - 504 T | ecosystem: Environmental > Terrestrial > Soil > Riparian zone | place: USA: Wyoming...
ATGATCATCGGAATGCCCGTCTACCATGGCGTCGACCTGCTCGACGTCGCCGGCCCGCACGAAATCCTCAAGTGGATGAGCATTCCGGTCGAGGTCGAACTGGTGGCCAAGGAGGCCGGCGACATCTGCACGCGCGACGGGTTCGTCTTCAAGGCGGCCAAGTCGTTCGCCGATGCCTCGAAGTTCGACGTGCTGTGGGTGCCGGGCGGCGCGCCGGAGGCGCTGAACGAGCAACTGAAAGACGAGAGCTGTTACCTGAAATTCCTCCGCTCGCAGGCCAACGCGCGCTACATCTGCTCGGTGTGCGAAGGCGGCGTGCTGCTCGCCGCGTCGGGGCTGCTCGACGGCTACCTGATGACCACGCACTGGGCCTTCATTCCGTGCCTGTCGAAGTTCAACGTGAAGGTCGCGGCAGGATTCCCGCGCTTCGTGCTCGACCGCAACCGGCTGACCGGCGGCGGCATTGCGTCGGGGCTCGATGAAGCGTTCAAGCTGGTCGAACTGCTGGCCGGCTACGAGGAGGCGCAATCGATCCAGCAGACGACGCAATATTATCCCTGCCCGCCGGTTGCGAGCGAACTGACGCCGGCAACGAGCTGTCCGCTGTGGAAGTCGTAAGCACGCGCGGCCTTCTTTCTTCCCTCGCCCCAGAAGCCCGTCGAAGCACGGGCGTAAACGCCCTAATGGCGGGGAGAGGGTGGCGAGCAGCAAAGCTGCGAGACGGGTGAGGGGCAAATCTGCTGCTCGCTCGACGCCGCCCCCTCACCGACGCGCTTCGCGCGTCGACCTCTCCCTGCAAGCGGGGAGAGATAAGAAAGAGGATCACTCCTCCTTATACCCATACTCCGGCACGTTCCCGCTCGCGCCGTAATATTTGTACGGCAGGAACTTGCCGCTCATCGTGAACTTCACGCGGTCGCCCTTCGGGTTGGCGACGCGCTCCATCAGGAAATCGAAGTCGATCGCCGACATGATGCCGTCGCCGAATTCCTCCTCGATCAGCGCCTTCCAGGCCGGGCCGTTCACCATCACCATCTCGTAGAAGCGGTAGATCAAGGGATCGGTCGGCGGCATCGGCGTACCGGTTCCGCGCATCGGCACCTCGTTGAGCATCGCTTCCTCAGGCTTCGTCAGGCCGAACAACTCGGCGGCCTTGGCGGCCTGCGGCCGGGTGAGCTTCATCTGCCCGAGGATCGCGCCGACGATCAGCGTGTCGGAGAAGCCGCCGATCTCCTTGCATATGTACGCCCACGTCCAGCCCTTCTCGCGCTTGATGTCGAGCAGCTTCTCGGTGAGTTGGTCGCGCTTCATGGGTCGTCTCCTAGGCTTGTGTCCCGCACGCGATGCAGCACGGCTTCGTGGTGCATCGCTGATGCGGGACCCCGGTTGCTCATGATTCAAGAAACCGGGTTCCGGTTCTGTGGAGCATCACTTCGTGCTGCACCGCGCCCGGGACACCGGCAAGATTCTCGATCACGCCCGGGCGCACCACCGGCACGCGGCGCGGGTCGTGCGCGCTCCCCTCGGCGGCGAAATTCTTCGAGCGCGTGACGAGGAAATCGATGATGTGGTTGCGCACCGCGTAATAGAGCGGATGGCGGTGGATGTCGGCGCGGGCGCGGTCCTTCGGCAGCGGGTTGTCGACGATCTCGGCGAGCTTCGCGCCGGGGCCGTTGGTCATCAGCACGATGCGGTCGGCGAGATAGATCGCCTCGTCGACGTCGTGCGTGATCATGAAGACCGTTTGGCCAGTCGTGAGGCAGATGCGCCGCACCTCGTCCTGCAGGGTGCCGCGCGTGAGCGCGTCGAGCGCGGAGAACGGCTCGTCCATCAGCATGATCTTCGGCTCGATCGAGAGCGCGCGCGCGATGCCGACGCGCTGCTTCATGCCGCCGGAAAGTTCGGCCGGGCGCTTCCCCTCGGCGCCGGTGAGGCCGACGAGATCGATGAACTTCTGCGCCTGCGCGTGGATTTGCGCGCGCGTGTGGCGGCGCCATTTGGAGGAGACCGCATAGGCGACATTGCCCATCACAGTGCGCCAGGGGAGCAGCGCGTGGCTCTGGAAGATCACCGCGCGGTCGAGGCTGGGCCTGTCGATCGCCTGCGCATCGACGATCACCACGCCCTCGGAAGGGCGGTCGAGGCCGGCGAGGATGTTGAGCACGGTGGTCTTGCCGCAGCCCGAATGGCCGATCACGCAGGTGAAGCCGCCGCGCGGAATGCTGAGCCACAGGTCCTCGAAGATCGCCGTTGCGCCGTAACGCTTCGCGATGCCCTCGATGGAGATGAATTTAGCGCTCACGCCCTACTCCGGAAACGTGACGAGGCGCGTCGCGCGCGCGAGCAGGAGATCGAGCAGCATCCCCACAATTCCAATTAGCAATATTGCTATAATTACATTTGTGATTGATAAATTATTCCATTCATTCCAGACGAAGTAGCCAATCCCCGTCCCGCCGACGAGCATTTCGGCTGCGACAATCACCAGCCAGGCGATGCCAATGGAGATTCGCATGCCGGTGAGGATGGTCGGCGCCGCTGCCGGCAGGATGATGGTGAAGGCGCGGCGCAATGTCCCTACTTCCAGCGTGCGCGCGACGTTGAGCCATTCCTTGCGCACCGCCGCGACGCCGAACGCCGTGTTGATCAGCATCGGCCAGAGCGAGCAGATGAAGATCACGAAGATCGCCGACAGGCCGGAGTCCTTGATGGTGTAGAGCGCGAGCGGCATCCAGGCGAGCGGCGAGATCGGCTTCAAGACCTGGATGAATGGATCGAGCGCCTTGGAAAACAGCGGCGACATCCCGATCAGGAAACCGATCGGGATGGCCACCAGCACGGCGAGCAGATAGCCGATGCCGACCCGCGCGATCGAGTACGCAAGCTGGATACCGACGCCCTTGTCGTTCGGGCCGTTGTCGTAGAACGGGCGGCGCGCGTGCTCCCATAGCTTGGCGCCGACATCGAGCGGACCGGGCATCGCGGATTTGCCCTGAGTCGCGGTCGTGCCCATCAGCTTGGCGTATTCGGGATCCATTTGCTGCACGGCGGCGGTGCCGCGCACCGCCAGATGCCAGGCGAGGATGAACGCGAGGAAGATGAGGATGGAGACGAGCGCGGCGCGCAGCGTGAGGGAGGCCGTCATGTGCCTCTCCCCGCAAAGCCTCTCTCCTTACCTCCCCCTGCAAGGGGGAGGTCGCCGAACATAGCGAGGCGGGTGGGGGTCAACGCCCTACGGACCCCCACCCCACCCCTCCCCCTTTCAGGGGGAGGGAGCAGAGCGGAGCGTGTGGCGTGAAGTTGAGCCCGGCAGCTCAGCATTACGACGACCGTTTGATCGCGAAGCTGTTGACGTATTCGGCTGGCTTACCGGGGTCGAACATCTTGCCCATCACGACGAAAGACTTGCTCGTCGCCGCCGGCGGCGTCAGGCCGACTTCCTTCATCAGCCTGGCGGTATCCGTCGCCAGGAACACCTGCTTGGCAACACCCGCATAGTCGACATCGCCCTTGATCTGACCCCAGCGCTTCATCTGCGTGAGGATCCACACCGCGAAGGATTCATACGGGAACGGATCGAAATCGACACGGTTCGCGTCCTTCTTCACCGTGCCGAGGCCGTCTGCGAACGTGCCGGTGAGGATCTGCTCCAGCACCGTCACGGGCTGGTTGATGTAGTTCGCGGGCGCGATCGCCTCGGCAATCGCCTTGCGGTTTTCCGCCTTCGAGGCGAAGCCAGTGGCGTCGATGATCGCCTTGAGCAGCGCCGCGTACGTGTTCGGCGCGCCGGTGATGAACTCGCGCGACGCCGCGAAGGCGCAGCACGGATGCCCGTCCCACATTTCCTTGGACAGCATGTGGATGAAGCCGACGCCGTCGAACACGGCGCGCTGGTTCATCGGATCGGGACCGAGGAAGCCATCGATGTTGTCGGCGCGCAGGTTGGCGACCATTTCGGGCGGCGGCACGCTACGGATCTGCACGTCCTGGTCGGGATCGAGCCCTGCCTCCGCGAGGTAATAGCGCAGGAGGTAATTGTGCATCGAGTAGTCGAACGGAACCGCGAACTTGAAGCCCTTCCACGACTTCGGATCGCGCTTGTCCTTGTGCTTGACCGAGAGCGTGATCGCCTGCCCGTTGATGTTCTCGATCGCCGGTACCGCATAGGGTACCGGGTTCGAGCCGACGCCGAGCGAGATCGCGAGCGGCATCGGCGAGAGCATGTGGGCTGCGTCGTATTCCTTGTTCAGTGTCTTGTCGCGGATGACGGCCCAGCCCGCCGTCTTGATCACTTCGACGTTGAGCCCGTGCTTGGTGTAGAAGCCCATCGGGTGCGCCATGATGATCGGCGTCGCGCAGGTGATCGGGATGAAGCCGACCTTGAGGTCCTTTTTTTCGATCGCGCCCGCGCCTTGCGCGAACACTTCCGTCGCGGTTTTCAGCGGGAAGAACTGTGAAATCGCGGCGAGCGCCGTCGATGCGCCGACGCTTTTCAGGAATGCGCGGCGCGCGGCGTCTTTCGGAAAAATCTTGCGCATCACCGCCGTGGCGACCACACCCTCGTAGGTCTTTTCCTGGCTTTGGCTCGCGACGGGCTCGCACTGCATCGTGCGGCTCTGCTCGTAGTCGTGCTCCTCCGGGCTGCGATGGCGGCCGCAGGCGCATCCCGAGCGGTTCAGCGGATTGTTGGGATCGAACGGACGGTCATAGATCATCGACGCTCTCCTGCCCGGCGGATGCACCGGCGCCGGAAAGGTTTGCAATGGATATGCCAGCCGCGTGAGGTGCGGCGACAAGAAGAAAATAAAGTTAAATCAATCGGATAAATAAGATTTTTCGGCGCGCGACTGGGGCACTGGTGAAGGCTGTGAGGCGCTGCCGCAGAATTGAGCAGTGGTGCCTAGCGGAGTGGCGGGATGCTGTCCCCTTCTCCCGCTTGCGGGAGAGGTGCCCGAGCGCAGCGAGGGCGGGAGAGGGCTTACAGCTCTTTCCCATAAGCGCCCTCTCCCGGCTCACCGCCTCCGGCGGCTCGCCACCCTCTCCCGGGAAAGAAAGAGCGGATGACGGTCCGCGTCACATCGGCGGCGTGACGCCCCGCCCGACATTCACCGCCTGCGCCTGCAACGTGCCGTCCGGCTGCTTCTGCGCGCCGAAGATGATGATCTGCGCGCCGGGCTTGAGCTCGCTCTTGTCGGCCGGCGCATAGGTGACGATCGCGGCATCCGGCGGCACGATCACCTTCTTTTCTTCGGTCTTGTCGGCGGACTTGTATTTCACCGTCAGCGCCTGTCCGTCGACGCTGCCGGCCGTCGTCTCGACCGCCGCGTTGGTCATGGTCGAGCCCGGACGCAAGTCCCACGGCCGGTGGCCCTCGCCGGTGCCGCGCTGCGCTTCAAGGAAAATGTGGATCGCGATCGCCTTCTGGCTGCCGTCCGCCTGCGGCATCGCGGTGACGCCGATGTACGAATTCGGCTTGATGTCGGCGAGAAAATGGCGCCGGAATCGGCGCACATGGGCCAAATTGCGCACTGGCGTGCGGCGGCGAGCATGCTAGAAAGACCGCCAACAACAAGCCGCAACGTGGGGGAACCGATGACAGGACGAGACAGGCGCGCGATGCCTTTTGGCCGTCGCGGCGGCGTCTGAAGCCTTAATCGGCGCGCCGCACGTCATGGATTTCCCGCTCGAGCTTCTGATCAACGCCATCATCGCGGGGGTGCTGCTTGGGGGCTTTTACATCGCCGTGACGGTCGGCATCTCGATCGCGTTCGGGATGCTCGATATCGTCAACATCGCGCATCCGGCGTTCATCATTCTCGGCTCCTATCTCGCCTACATCATCAATCAGAATTTCGGCCTCGATCCCGTGCTGGTCGGCCTGCTGATGCTGCCGGTGTTCTACGCGCTCGGCGCCGCCGTCTATCAGGTCTATTACCTCTCGTTCGAGAAGCGCGGGCAGGAAGCGCTGCGCGGGCTCGCGTTCTTCTTCGGCATCCTGTTCATCACCGAGGTGGGGCTGATCCTCGTGTTCGGCGTCGACTATCGCTACGTCGACGCGCCTTACATCGGGCCGACCTTGCGCTTCGCCTTCGTCGACCTGCCCTACCGGCTGCTGGTCCCGTGCGTACTCTCGCTGGTCATGATCGTTGTGTTGCAGGTTTACCTGTCGCGCACCTTCGTCGGACGCGCCATTCAGGCCGTGTCGCAGGATCAGGGCGCGCTCGCCCTGATGGCGGCGAACCCGATCGCCATCAAGCGCATCGCCTTCGGCATCTCGATCGCGACCGCCGCGATGGCGGGCGCGTTCCTCATCATTATCCAGCCGGTCGAGCCGTCCGTTGGGCGTGAATACATCGGACGCGTGTTCGCGATCTGCGTGCTCGGCGGCCTCGGCAGCCTGCCCGGCACCGTGATTGGCGCGATGCTGCTCGGCGTGGTGGAGAGCATCACGGCGACATTCTACGGGCCGTCATGGGCGCCGGCGGTTGCGTTCGGTTTCCTGCTTCTCACGCTGGCGTTCCGGCCGGCCGGCCTCCTCGGACGATAAGGGCGCAATCGTGCGGTCACGGGTCTTCTTGCTGATCTGCTGCGCGGTGGCGATCCTGGTATTCGCGCTCGCGCGCTTGATCGACAACAACTACGTGTTCTTCGCCGGCTACGTCGTGCTGCAATTCATCGTGCTGGCCACGGCCTGGAACATCCTCGGCGGCTATTGCGGCTATGTGAACTTCGGTTCGGCCGCATTCTTCGCACTTGGCGCGTACACGACTGTGTTCTTCCACAAGGTCTACCAGCTTCCGATTCCGCTTCTGATCGTCCTCGGCGGGATCGTGTCCGGACTGGTCGGGTTCGGTATGGGCTATCTGACGCTGCGATTGCGTGGCGCCTTCTTCGCGATCGCAACGCTGGCGCTCGCGGTCGTGTTGCAGACGCTGATCGTCAATTGGCAATTCGTCGGCGGCTCGCGCGGTGCCTATGTTATCCGGCCGAACACCATCGACGTGCTGGGTCTTGCGGTTCCCTACATTCAGTATCTGTTCCTGCTGATGCTGTTGCTGACGGTGGCGGCGATTGCGACCGCGCGCACGATCGAGCGCTCGAGGCTCGGCTTTGGCTTCGCGACGATCCGCGATGACGAACTGGCGGCGGAAGCCTGCGGCGTGCCGACCCTGCGGCTCAAGCTGATTGCGACAACGGTCTCGGGCGCTCTGATGGGCATGGCCGGTGCGCCGTTCCCCTACTATCTCGGCTATCTCGAGCCGAGTTCGGCCTTCGGCCTCGCCTACGCGGTCAACTCGATCGCCATGCCGATGATCGGCGGCACCGGCGTCTGGATCGGCCCGCTGATTGGGGCCATCCTGCTCGGCACGATCCAGCAGATCGCCACGGTAACAATCTCCTCGGCGGTCAATCTGCTGATCGTCGGCGTGCTACTCGTCGCGTTCGTGATCATCGCACCGAACGGGCTGATCGGACTCATCCAGGACTTCCTGAAGGCCACGGCATCGCGCTGGCGGGTCGCGCAGATCGGGGTTGTGGCTATTGCCACCTACTGCTTCGTCCTGGGCATTCTGGTGGTCCTGATCAGCATTCCCTGGATGTCCTCCGGCGCGGCGGACCGGATGCTTGTGACGATGGGGATCGCAACCTGCACCGTAGGAATCATGCTGCTCGTCTGCTCCTACGCTCTGCTGACGCTGCAGCGTTGGGGCGCCATGCTGACCGCTTGCTCGCTCGCCGCCGCGATCGCAGGGACTGCCTTGCTGTACCTCGTCAACGTGATCAAGCCGGGAAGCGAGGGGATTCTTGCGACTTGTATCGCGATCGCGGGAATTTCTGTCTGGTTTGTCCTCCGTTCGGATGTACGATCGATCTATGACAAGGACGTCGGCATTCCGATGTCCTCGGTCCCGAGGACCGGGTCATGACCGCGCCGCTCCTTCAAGTCGAACAGGTCGGCAAGCGCTTCGGCGGCTTTGTCGCGCTCGACGGCATCGATCTCGACGTCATGCCGGGTGAACGGCTCGGCCTGATCGGACCGAACGGCTCCGGAAAATCGACGCTGGTGAACTGTATCTGCGGAACGCTGCAGAACGAAACCGGCGGTGTGACCTTCGACGGCCGCAAGATGAATGGAATGGCGGCGCATCAGCGCACGATCTATGGCCTCGCCCGCTCGTTCCAGCTTCCGCGTCCGTTCCACAGCCTGTCGGTCGCCGACAACCTGCGCGTTCCTCTGCTCTACGCCGTGAAGGCGCGGCTCGGTCCCGCGATCTCATCGGCCGAACTCGACGCGCATTGCGTCGAATACCTGCGTCTCGTCGGACTCGATCACAAGGCTGCAAAGCAGCCACGCGACCTCACCCAGGTGGAGATGCGCAAGCTCGAGCTCGCGCGCGCGATGGCGGCGGAGCCAAAGCTCCTGATCGCGGACGAATCCATGGCCGGCCTGTCGCATTCCGAGATCGAGGACATTTTGAAATTGCTGGTGCAGCTCAGCGAGCGCGGCATCACCATCATCCTGATCGAGCACATCATGAGCGCGGTGATGAGCTTCTCGCAACGCCTCGCCGTGCTGGTATCGGGCCGCAAGATCGCGGATGGAAAACCCGACGACGTCGTACGCAACCCCGAGGTGGAGAAAGCCTACCTTGGCTAACAGCATCACCATCAGCGGCGTTCACGCCGGTTACGGATCGGTCCGCGTACTCGAGGACGTGACTTTTGACGTGCGCGCCGCCGAGACCGTGGTGTTGCTCGGCACCAACGGCAACGGCAAGAGCACGCTGATGAAGTGCATCATGGGTATCGTGCGCCCGAGCGCCGGCACGATCGTGGCCGAAATCGACGGCGCGAAACACGATCTCGTCGGGCGGTCAACGGAGGAGATCGTCGACCTGGGCATCGCGCTGGTGCCGGAAGGACGGCGGCTGTTTCCCAAATTGACGGTTGAAGAGAACCTGCTGCTCGGCGCGTTCCGCGCAACCGCGCGCAAGGACATCAAGCGCAATCTCGATTTCTGTTACGGCATGTTCGACCGCCTGAAGGAGCGCCGCCATCAGCTCGCCGGCTCGATGAGCGGCGGCGAGCAGCAGATGCTGGCGCTCGCACGCGCGCTGATGAGCGCGCCGCGCATCCTGCTGGTGGACGAGCCCTCGGTCGGACTGGCGCCGATTCTGGTCAGCCGCACCATCGACGTAATCAAGGAACTGCAGACGAAGTATAATCTCACGGTGCTGATGGCCGAACAGAACTTCACCCAGGCGATCCGCATCGCCGACCGCGGCTACGTGATCGTACATGGCAAGATCGCGTTCGAGGGCAAGTCAGCCGACGAGCTCAACAACAACGATCTGATCCGCAAGTTTTATCTGGGGCTGTGACCCTCACTTCCGGGAAGCCGCGAAAGGGAAAGAAAAAGCGCCGCGCGGGATGACCGCGCGGCGCTCTCTTCTCCGGAAGATCGGAGCGGTTCAGCCGCTCACTTCGCCTTCTCGTACGGATAGATCAGGTTGCCGGTCTTCATGTCGTTTGGCGTGATCACGGTCTGGTAGTCCATGCCGCGCCATGTTTCGAGGCCCGCGCCCTGCTTGATGCTGTGATACTGCACCTGCAGCATGCCCGACTTCGCCCACTCGCCGCCCGCGCCGAATTTGATCGGTCCATGAATGGTCTTGAACTCGGTCTTGGCGATGTAGTCGGCGAGCTTGTTGTCGTCGAGGCTGTTGGTGCCCTTCACCGCGTCGCCCAGCACCTGGATGTAGGCGTGGCCCCAGCCGCCCAGATAGTAGCCGAGCGGATCGACGCCTTCGGCGGCGGCGCGCGACTGGTACTTCTTGAAGAACTCCTCGGTGCCTTCATGCATCATGCTCTTGGCCGGCACCCAGGTCTCGTAGTTCACCCAGCCGTTGAGCAGAGGTCCGAGCTGGTTCTTGAACACCGTCGCCTGCAGGCCGACCATCGCCCCGCCGATCATCTTCGGCTTGAAGCCGATTTCGTTGACGGCGCGCACCATACCGACCGAGTCGAGCGGATAGGAGCAGATCGCGACCACATCCGGGTTGGCCGCCTGGATCGCGCGCACGATCGGTGCAAAGTCGGTGGTCGCCGGCGGGTAGCGGCGCTCATAGACGATCCTGAAGCCATGCTTGGCAGCGTTGGTGCGCGCGCCATCGCACGCATTGTTCGCGAACTCCGCGTCGGCCGCCACGATGGCAACCGTCTGCGGTTTCGGAGTCTGCGCCGCAGCGGCCTCGAAGAAGCCCAGCGTGAAGGACGGCTTCGGATCGGGTCCCGAGGGGATCATCGCGAAGAATTTCGGATATTTGAACTCGGTGTTCACCGCGAGCCCGAACAGGATGACGAAGACCTTGCCCTTCTGCATCACGACCGGCATCGCGGGCGCGGCCATGTTGGTCGCGTACGGGCCGATGACGAGGTCGACCTTGTCGACGTCGAGCAGCTTGGTGTAGATGCCCGGAATGGTCGAAGGCTGGGTCTGGTCGTCGTAGTAGACCAGCTTGACCGGGCGCCCGAGCAGACCGCCCTTCGCGTTGGTCTCTTCCTCCCAGATCTTCATGCCGAGCAGCGCCTGCTTACCGTTGGCGGCGAGCGGGCCGGTGAGCGACATGGCGAAGCCGATGGTGATCGGATTGCCGGTCTGCGCGGATGCGAAATTCGGCAGCAGCGCGAGTAGCGTGGCGGCAACAAAGCCGGCGGCAAAGCGGGCACGCGTCATCATTAGTCGATGCATTTGGGTTCCTCCCGATGAAGCTTTTGCGGCATCTTACGCAGGATCGTTGCCACGCCAAGCGAAGATTTCATGCAAATGGCTGCCGTCGCGACAATTGGCCGCCCTTCGCGCATCATGAAACCGCCCACCGCCAGTGGGCAAGCCCTTCGCATGGCTGACCTGAGGGCCGGCCACGCCCCTATCGAACCCCTGCCGCCGCGTGATAATCGCAGGCCATATCGCTCGAGAGGCAATCCGATCATGAATGTGCAGGACCGTTCGAACACGTTCGATTTGAACAAATACGGCGTCGGCCAGCCGGTACGCCGCACCGAGGACCCGGTCCTGGTGCAGGGCCACGGCCGCTATACCGACGATCTCAATCTGCCGGGGCAGGCATACGCGGTGCTGGTGCGCAGCCGCAACGGGCACGGGATCATCAAGGGGATCGATACCGCCGCCGCGAAGGCAATGCCGGGCGTGCTTGCGATCTATACCGGCGCGGATTTGGCCAGCTACGGCACGCTGAAATGCGCGGTGCCGTTCAAGAACCGCGACGGCTCAGAGATGAAGAAGCCGCTGCGGCCTTCGCTGGTGAGCGACAAGGTGCGCTTCGTCGGCGACCCGGTCGCGGTGGTGATCGCCGAGACGCCGTCGCAGGCCAAGGACGCCGCGGAAGCCGTCGAGGTCGACATCCAGACGCTCCCCGCCGTGACCAGCGCGAGCGAAGCCGCCAAACCCGGCGCACCGCAGCTTTATGACGACGTGCCCGGCAATGTCGCGCTCGACTATCTTTACGGCGACCCCGCCAAGGTGGCGGAAGCATTCGCCCAGGCCGCACACGTCACCAAGCTGACGCTGGTCAACAGCCGGCTGGTGGTCAACGCGATGGAGCCGCGCTCCGCGATCGCGTCGTTCGACAAGGCAAGCGGCCGCTACACGATGAACATCGGCTGCCAGGGCGCGTTCGGCATGAGGGCGGGCCTCGTCGACGTGCTCGGCGTCACGCCCGACAAAGTGCATGTGCTGATCGGCAATGTCGGCGGCTCGTTCGGCATGAAGGCGGCGGTCTATCCCGAATACGTACCGATCCTGCACGCCGCGAAGGAACTCGGCCGCCCGGTGAAATGGACAGCCGACCGGTTCGAGAGTTTCGTCTCGGATCATCACGGCCGCGATCACGAGTTCGTCGGCGAGCTTGCGCTGGACGCCAAGGGCAAGTTCCTCGCCGCGCGCTTCACCGGCTACGGCAACACCGGCGCTTATCTCGGCCCGGTTTCGCCGCTGATGTCGACACTGAACATCGTGAAGAACGCGGTCAGCGTTTACAAAATCCCGCAGATCGAAGTTTCCACCAAGGTCATGTTCACCAACACGGTGCTGGTCTCGGCGTATCGCGGTGCGGGGCGCCCCGAGGGCAACTATTACATGGAGCGGCTGATCGATCGCGCCGCACAGGAGATGGGCATCGACCGCTTCGCGTTGCGCCGCCGCAACCAGATCAAGCCGAAGGAGATTCCCTACAAGGCCTCATCGGGGATGCAGTACGACAGCGGCGATTTCCCCGCCGTGTTCGAGCGCGCCGTCGAAATCGCCGACCTGCCGGGCTTCAAGCAGCGCAAGCGCGCGGCGAAGAAGCGCGGCAAGCTGCTCGGCCTCGGGCTCGGCAGCTATCTGGAGGTCACCGCCCCGCCGAACAAGGAAATGGGCGGCATCCGCTTCGAGCCGAACGGCGACGTCACCATCATTACCGGCACGCTCGACTACGGCCAGGGCCATGCGGCGCCGTTCGCGCAGGTGCTAAGCGAAAAGCTCGGCGTCCCGTTCGAGCGCATCAAGCTGTTGCAGGGCGACAGCGACGAGTTGCTTGCGGGCGGCGGCACCGGCGGCTCGCGGTCGATGTATGCGAGCGGAACCGCGATCGTCGAAGGCGCCGATCAGGTGATCGAGAAGGGCAAGCAGGTCGCAGGCGTCGTGCTGGAAGCCTCGGCCGGCGACATCGAGTTTGCCGCTGGACGTTTCACCATCGCCGGGACGGACCGCTCGATCGGCATCATGGAACTTGCCGAAAAGCTGCGTTCCGGCCTCAAGGTTCCCGAAGGCGTGCCGAATTCGCTCAGCGTCAAGCACGTTACCGCCGAGCCGATCCAGTCGGTGTTCCCGAACGGCTGCCATGTCGCCGAGGTCGAGGTCGACCCCGACACCGGCGTCATCGAGGTGGTGAGATACAACTCGGTGAACGACTTCGGCACCATCGTCAATCCGCTACTGGTGGCCGGGCAGATCCACGGCGGCGTGGTCCAGGGCATCGGGCAGGCGATCATGGAGAAGACCGTCTACGACGCCGAAGGCCAGCTGCTCACCGGCTCGTACATGGACTATGCGATGCCGCGCGCATCCGACATGCCGGAGGTCGGCTTCGAGAGCCATCCGGTTCCGGCGAAGAGCAATCCGCTCGGCGTGAAAGGCTGCGGCGAGGCGGGATGCGCCGGCGCACTCACCTCGGTGATGAACGCGATCGTCGATGCGCTGTCGGATTACGGCGTCGCCAATATCGAGATGCCAGCAACGCCCGAGCGCGTATGGAAGACGATCCAGGACGCGAAGGCGCAGCACACGATGTGACGCGGCGTTACGCCGCGACTGGTGCGCCTGCGCAACGGTTCCGCGCGAACTTGTGGGTAGGGAAATTAAGGCAAGGCTTTCCGGCGAGTGGGCGTGTATCGTCTGCACGCTGAAAACATATGCCGGAGGC
>Ga0190272_10001040_pt1 | contig 13484 bp, 13 predicted proteins | sample Popmic504T_FD_133746 | JGI IMG/M metagenome (GOLD analysis project Ga0190272, IMG submission 133746) | Populus adjacent soil microbial communities from riparian zone of Shoshone River, Wyoming, USA - 504 T | ecosystem: Environmental > Terrestrial > Soil > Riparian zone | place: USA: Wyoming...
AGTCGGCCAATACAGAACCCAGCGCGGTAGCGCGGGATCCCTTAGGCTACTTAACACTGAATAACTAAGCCTCTTTAATGATTGCTACCTCCGGCATCCCGCGCTACCGCGCTGGGTTCTGTAACTCGGCGCGAAACTGCATCAGTACCCTCTCCTGGGTTTAATTGGTCGAGAAGCCGGCTACTGTCAGATAATAAATACATGTACCTCGTTCAGCTACTATTACCACTTTACGACAATGACAGGCGACCTTTTTCTCGTGAGCATTTCGATGAAGTCAGACATAAGTTAACTGAGCATTTTGGAGGCGTCACAGCCTATCTCAGATCGCCGGCTGTTGGGTTATGGAAAGAAAACGATCAGGACGTGAGCCGGGATGACGTTGTCATGTTTGAAGTGATGTCAGAGAAACTGGACGAGTCATGGTGGGCCCAGTATCGCGAAGAGCTGGAGAAAACTTTTCGACAAGACGAGGTGCTGGTCCGGGCCATCACGGTCCGTAAGCTTTAGGGTGTTTGAGCGTCGTCTAAGGGGCATTGGCTAGCTTAGGTTCGGCTTTGCCGCCGGATGTGCGGCGGTGGCTTCGCCCCGCCGGGGGATGCGTGTTTGCAATTCGGGCTCTGCCCTTGGTTCGGCCTATGGCCCCACACACGAGGGGCTGAGCCCGGACCAGGGGCATAGCCCCGATAAAAATCCAGCTCCTGCCGGCGGGGCGGAGCCACCGCCGCACATCCGGCGGCGAAGCCGTGTCTGACACCTCATATGACTCCTTGGGCAACGTGCGGCCCGAGTATCCGTTTAGAGCGCGGACTTGTCCCTCCGCCGGGCACAAGTGCCCTATCTAAACGGGGAGCGTAGATAAAAACCAGAGACTCAATTCGTCATCACAATGCCAAAGTGTTGTCTCAAAAGTCTGGCATATTCCTGTTCATCCGGAAGTATTTCCTCGTTTCGTTCTCCGTTTTCCGTAGTAATCAACCGCAGTTCACTAAGCGTGATGCGACCTTGCGGCGTGGCTCGAGTGCAGACGCGCTTTTGCGTGAAGTGGGATTGAGCTGAAGTCTGATGGTAGTGGCACATCTCACCGAAATCACGAAAAGTAAACGGTTGTAGGGTGAAACTATACTGCGCTTTCCATTCGTAGCTTTTTTCGCGTTGCCACAGAACTAGACGATCACTGTCGGTAACGATCTTGAAAGCCCGGTCTTGCACTTGTTCTTCGCGCTTGTCTATCAAGAGCGGCTCAAGGAAGGAATCTCCAAAGCCGACATCTGCCAGCCAACGTTGATCCAGTCGAACCATTAGAGTCATGTGATCGAAATCCGGGCCAAACTCTCCCGCAGCGTTAGCAACGCGTGCCGAAAGCATATCAACCTCAAAACCCAGCGCTCGCAGTAATGCAGCAAAAAGACCGTTTAGCTCGTAACAAAAACCTCCGCGGCGTCGTGTGATGACTTTGTCGAACAGGGCTTCCTCTTCGAGGATGATGCGCTGCCCGTTGTGAATACTCAGATTTTCAAATGGCACAGCTAACAGGTGGGCTCGTTGTAACGCACGCAAAGTTTCAGCGGTCGGCGCTTGCGGGCCGCGGTAGTTAATCCGTTCAAGGTAAGCCGCGATGTCCAATGAAAAGGTCTTGGTGAAATGGTTAGTGTTCACATGTTATCACCGGCGGTGGAGTTGACGGGACGAAAACAGACGATCCACGAATCACACTAATCAACACGAAATGATTTTTTAGTGCGTTTTCGTGTGCTTCGTGGATCGTTTTTCGGTTCATTTCGTTGACGCCTTGCGCGATCGCGGTTTGTATTCCGATTTCTTCTTCAAACCGACAGCCTGGGCCTCATCCGAATCCCTTCCAAACTGCGCCACGACCTGGTCCTTCGCGCCGAGGATCAGGTCATGAAATTCCCATTCTTTCGCCGTGGCTTTCCTGCGAGCGGTTGCGGCGGCTGCGGCAGCCTTGGATTCCGCCTGTTGCAGCTCGGTGAGCTCACGACGCGTTTCTTGAAGACCGTTGAGGTTATAGCGAGCATTAAGGGGAGCATAGCCGGCGACTCTTTCCAGCGCCATAAAACAATCCTCGTCCATTTGTAGCAGTGAAGGTTTGAGCCGTCTCCTACCATTCTGGTCCATCGTGAGAGTTCTCCTCGCCTCTTGAACTGTAAGGATTTGTGATGACAAGCTGACCTGCTTCAGAGAGAGACAGACAGGAGCGGCTGTTCCACGTCTCTCCCACATCTGTCCGACATTGCCGGACATTATGCCAGCCGCCTCACTACGCGCAAGATAGCCGCGCGATCACTCTTCACTCGTCAAATGCCGAATCTCTTGCAACGCTAATCGACGCGGGGGCTGCCAGCTCTTCGCTGTACATGACTAATCTCGGGCGACAGAGAGCGGGTGCAAGCCCACCTTCCATACCTCGAAGAAACCCCTCGCATGATTTACCCAATCATGCGCAAAGCCATCCCCCGTTGTAGCAACTTCTGCGGTTTCACAGTCAAAAGGTGCGCAGGCAAGCGCAGTTTTATCCGTCCCACGCGTAGCATTAGCCGTTGGGTTGGCATAAACTGCCCAGCATTGAGACCAAAAGGAATCCGATTTGTGTCCAGGCGTTCTGCCCGGCTGAAGGATCAGCTGCTGCGACGAAAGGGGATCTCGATGAAAACTCTTGGAAAAGCCGCCTCTCTTTTTTCCTTATTAATCATCTCGGCTTTGTTTTGTGTTGCGCAGCAAACTCCTCCACCAAGTCAGCGGCCTCTCGCGGTTCCCGTTTCCAACACGGCCCGGCTCGTCATCGAGGGCAAGGTAATAAATGTCCATGATGGCGACACCGTCACGCTCTTAGACCAGAACAATAAGAAGACGACTATACGGTTGCAGGGAATCGACGCCCCTGAACTGAAGCAGGCTTTTGGAGCAGCCGCGCAGGAAAACCTCTCGCGGATGGTGTTGGGGAAGCAGGTCACGATCTACTGGACCAAAGTCGACAAGTATCGGCGCACCGTCGGCACAATCATGCTCGATGGGCGCGACGTCAATATTGAACAGGTCAAGGCCGGCGTCGCCTGGCACTTCAAGAAGTATGAAGACGAGCAGCCGCCGGAAGACCGACGTACCTATGCGGCGGCCGAACAGGAGGCACGCACGGCCGGGCTTGGATTGTGGAGTGATGCCAAATCAATCGCGCCGGGGGATTGGCGGCAAGAAGCCAAGGCAAAACGTTGGGGGCCACCGCCACCGGAAGGCACGATTATCGGAAACGTGAAGTCGAAGGGCTATCACCGGCCGGATTGCCCGGGCTACCGCGATATGGCGGAAGCGAACCGTGCGTTTTTCAAGACTGTTTCGGAAGCTGAATCAGCGGGGTACAAGCGAGCGGGGAATTGTCCGGCGGAGATTCAACCGGTCGCCCGGAAAGCGTCGGTGGTAGCACGGACCAACGAACCCTCTGCCGCGTCGGGAACTCAAACGGGAGTGTCCGTCCAAACCGCCACTAACAATCAGGAAGCAATCATCGGAAACAAGAACAGCAAGGTTTATCATTTGCCGGGTTGTGCGGGTTACACGAGAGTCTCGGAGAAGAACCAGGTTAAATTCAACACTGCTGAAGAAGCTGAGCAAGCGGGATACAAACTAGCTGGAAACTGCACTGCTAAAAACAGTCCACGGGTCGTAGAATCGCAAACGTCTGCGCCTGCTCCGTCGACGAATGCATCATCCTCCGTGGTCACTCTTGCAACACCCGTCACTCCTGCGGCCCCATCGAGCGCGGATCAGACGATGATTATCGGAAACAAGAACAGCAAGATTTACCACTTGCCGGGTTGTGCCGGTTACACAAAGGTTTCTGAGCAGAACCAGGTGAAGTTCCCGAGCGTCGAGGAAGCGGAGAAGGCCGGATTCAGGATCGCCAAAAATTGTTCCGCCAGCAAGAACAATTGAACGTCGTCGTCAAATAGTCGTCCTCTATATGGTTCCGTTTGGAATGCGGACTTGTCCGCTCGTTCACGCAGCAGCCGAACGTAGGGGCGCACAAGTGCGCCATCTAAACGGGAGACTATGTCGGTAGTTTGCTGACTACATCAAGAGCGTTTCTACTCGGTGGGCGTGGACCATTTCTTCACACGGCGACCAGGCAAAAACGGTGAAGCGTCCGTCCTGAGATGCCACGAGCGTGATCGCGTCGCGCTGATCGTAAACAAACTGCGCCGCCGAAAGGTGCCTGGTGCCGCCGAGTTCCAACGGCTGGACCACTGCCGCCACGTTTCCCACGATTGGCTCCGTTACCACGACCTGCTCAACTCGTCCGCCACCATCGCGTCGGCCAATCTTTGCGCCAAACGCCAGCAACTCGTACTCATCGCTAATCAAAGCCGCTCCGTCGACAGCCGTAAGTCCGGCGATGGCGTCCACGGCATCGATAAAGGCCTCCTGCCAAATCGGTTTACTTCTCTCGTTGGCGTCCTGCCTCAGCAGCGCCGCCAGCTCAGGATAAGGAGGCGATACAGCGTAAGGCACGTGTTGGATAATCGACTCACGCCACTTGTCGGAGCCGTGTGGGACCACCAGTAACGAGCCACCTCGACCGTGCGCGCGCATCGATGCAGCCAGTTGTAATAAGACGTTGAGAGAATCTCCGGTGGGACCGGGAGCACCAAAGCCGAGCAGCGCCGTGACGAGGGCAGGGCAGTCAGGCAAACTCGTGCCCTGTTCATCCACCACTTTGATTTCGTCCCCCTTTAGGACGACCACGTTTACATACTTGCCGGTCTCCCGTCCGCGGCGATACTTCACTACCAATAAACCCGGTTCGATCACTTCGAGGACGAAGCAGAGCCTGGGAATCATTCTGGTGATTCCCCAAACACGCAATTCCCCATTTTGCGCGTCGTCTCGCCAGACGCCGAGATGTATGCCTGGCCTCTCAACAGCAGGCGCCAGACGAGAGAGTATTGGAGGGGTAAGTTCAAGTGGCCGTTCAAAAGTCATCGGCTGGGCTGACGTCTCCGGGGGAAGAAATGCGAGTGAGATCTTTGGTGAGTAACCTTCCTCACGTCGCAGGCTGGCCCAAAAGGTGGCGTTGATAATCGCCTCGACAGCGTATGCGTCAGGCTGCGGCGCCAACTCCTGTGGTTGGGCCTGAGCGACCGCGAAACGGCGAGCGAAGTAATCTTTAATGGTGGCTGCTACGGCGCGCGCAGCCGGATATGCTGGTCCTGTCATAGCTCACCAGAAACGACTTCTTAAGAGCGTGTTACTTTGGAGGGATGGCACCGCCGGCAGGCCAGGTCGTGTCACCCAGTCTCTTAAGAGTCATCTCGAAAAAGCGCACCGGTCCCTTCTTCGGCACGATTTGATCGCCGACCAGGTGGTACGTGCCGTCCTTTATGACGGCTGTGAACCGGACGGTCGCATCGCCGCTTTCCGGTATTTCCCACACGTAACCCTCGGGTGTGGGCTTCAAGACAAAGTCACCTGAGCGTCCATGTCCATAGGTGCGGAACGTATACGCGCGGGTCACTGGATTGTAGAAGAGGATACCCAAGGCATTGAAGCTAACTCTACCATCAGGCTCATATCCCTTCCCTTCGATCACTTTAACTGAACCATTCAGAAAGGGTCCTATGCGCTCGGTCATTGTAATCGTATGTTTTTCACCAGAGGGACGCATGGTCCACGCGGTTCCTCTCCAGATTCCATCCATCATTGCGAACGGGACCATCGCCTCGCGCTGGGCCCCCACCAAAGCAGCCGCTTCTCCAGTCTCCTGCGCTGAGATACCGAACGACAGCGCCGCAATGATTACGACCGCCATCGCCGCGAACTTTGATTTGATCATGGTTTGGTCTCCGTTCAATCGAGGCTTTAGCGGCACGCCAGCGCCGGGTGTTAACAGAGTGCTAAACATGGCACCGGTACGATACTTCAAGGCGCCGAGTTCGCGCCAACGACCCTATGCGTGGACGTCTCGCACGGTCTATGCCAGTTTCATTTCTTAGTCCGCAGGTACCCCGGGATGTAGCGTTCGTTTGTTGAATGTTCGATCAACTCTGCCAGCCGTTTTTGTCGCGTCTCTTCTCTTTTGGCGCCGAGTATCCACCAGTTCACATTTTTCCGGTAAGACGCTGTTTGTGCCTCGAAAAACCTCCAGGCTGCTTTGTGCTTCTTTAGCTGTTTCAGATACGGATCGGGTAGCTCAACGCTTCGTTGTTCGTAGGAATAAATGCCCGAGCGGTATTCCCTGCGCAGCTCAAACGCCTTGAGTCCCGCCGGCCGCATCAAGCCCTTGCCTTTAAGCTCGGCGACGCGTCTGATGTTCACGGCACTCCAGGTGCTAATTGGTTTGCGAGGAGTAAAACGAATCATGTAGCTAACGCCGTCAATGCTCTTTCTGATTCCGTCGATCCATCCAAAGCAGAGTGCTTCATCAACCGACTGCGGCCAGGTAATACTGGGCTTACCGGAGTCTTTCTTGTAGAAACCGACCCACAACTCGTGTTCGACGGCGTGATTCTTCCCAAGCCAGTTGCGGAAGTCTGCCGGCGATTTAAAGAATGCAATCTGCATTGTATGGCCTTCGTCTCTGGCAATTTCTGTGTTCGCCACGGGCTTTTGCTTAACTACCGCGCGCCGGCTCCGTAGGAGCCTGATGTTTATAGATCAAGCTCTCTCAGATAGGTCGCGCTCCAGCGGAGCGTAATGTTGGTTAATACATAGCGCGAACTTGAAAAACATTGACTCCTACGGAGCCGATAGATGTAATCAGGTGCAAGGCTCTATAAACATTTGGTCCCTACGGGACTGTCGCTGTTGGCCCACGAACTCTCTCAGAAAAAGACTTCGATTTCTCATAGAGTCTGTACATACAGAACATCAACCTAGCATGCATAAGACTCGCCTCTCCCGACGCTTGAGTGTACGATTACACCATGAACTCAAGTCAACAGTCTTCAGCGATTGCCAAGTTTACCGCGATGCACCAGTCAGGATGCTTTGTGCTTCCGAACCCGTGGGATGCAGGCACGGCAGTCTACCTCGAGCGACTCGGATTTGAGGCGGTGGCCACCACGTCGGCTGGTTTTGCTTTTTCTCGCGCGCTACCCGATTCGGTTATGGCAGTTTCGCGCGGCATGATGCTCCGGCATATTGCCGAAGTCGTAGAAGCGACGACGCTGCCGGTTAACGCCGATTTCCAGAACGGATACGCGGATGAACCGGAAGGAGTGGCGACGAGCGTGGCGCTCTGTATTGCGATGGGTGTTGCAGGTCTTTCGATAGAAGACGCGACTGGTGACGACGCGAAACCTCTCTACGATTTTAGTCTGGCGGTTGAACGCATCAAGGCCGCACGTGCCGCGGTTGACGAATCGAATGTTCCGGTTGTGCTTACCGGGCGTTGTGAATCATGGCTGGTTGGACACTCTGATCCCGCGCGGGTAGCGCTCGAGCGATTGGTTGCGTATGCAGAAGCCGGTGCCGATTGCCTCTACGCCCCAGGCGCCTCAGACCCAAATGATATCGCGGCGATCGTTAAAGCCGTTTCTCCAAAACCGGTGAACGTTCTGGTATCCAGCTCAAATTCTGATCTCTCTGTTTCGCGTCTGGCCGATCTTGGCGTGCGGCGGATTTCCGTCGGTGGAGCGCTGGCGCGTGTTGCATGGGGTGCGTTTATGCGAGCCGCGAAGAGCATTAAGGAATCAGGAACGTTTGAATCGTTTGACGAGGCCGCCTCGTTCAATGAAATCCAGGATTTATTTGTTAACCTTCGATGAGTCCTGGGTGGACCGTGCGACTGGCATCCAGCCCTTCAGGCTGGAAACCAATCACTTGGATCTTTCTCGCAAGATCGCCCACGCGAATTAGCCCGGGTTGCACCACTTTCGCGTTAATGCCACGCAAGTGAAGCTCTTTACCCACAGTCGAATTAACAAACTTCATGGCATCCAGTCCGAAACGTGAAACAAATTTCTTGCAGCCCGTGTGAGGTTGGGGAGTAACTTCAATCACCGCCGAGCCCAATGCCAGTTGAGTTCCCGCCGGTAAGTTTTCAGCGCTCAAGTCCATATCGAGATAAAGCTGATCACCTGCCAATTGCCAACGATCTCTTTCCCGTGTGAGAAGGGCGGTGACGCGCGCATTCATAATATTGAGTTGCATTTCGGGATGAGCCGAGCCATCCGGTGTGCGAGAGCTGCTGCGACTCTTCCAATTATCACCTATCAGTCCTTCCAAAGGATCAAGATGACCTTCTTCCAAAACTTCCCGCTCCTCAACGCGCGGTCGTCGCACAATCAACTCCAGAATGCCTTCATCTTTTGGCGCCTGGCGGATATGGCCCAGGCCGGCTTCAAGTTCAGCCATTGTCAGGTGATTCATTACTATTTCCATCTCAGTATGATGCAGTTCAATTTCAGGCAATCAATTACAGAACCCAGCGCGGTAGCGCGGGATCCCTTCCACTACTCAACATAAAAACAACTAAACCTTGTAATGCTTGCCGCCTCCAACATCCCGCGCTACTGCGCTGGGTTCTGTAATTGGATAGCGAAAGTGCATCAGTACCTCCATCTCCACACTCTTACAGCAGTCCTCTATCCAATCATAACGTTAATAGTTTTAGATGCCACAGCGCGCGCGCGTTGACTATTACTTGAGTCAGGGCCGCTTCAACTCCAAATCAACCACGCGCTGACATGGCTTTAACTCGACGATATTATTCAATGTTTCTGCCTCGCGTCGAAGCGTGGCCCTTGCAGTGGGATCGAAAGCTACGGGACGTGAAACTCGTTCCGCCGTTACCGGCGTTTCGAGTCGGGAGACTATGAAGTAGCGGCCGGGAGCAATATTCGTAAGCGCAAAGCTCCCGTTGCTTTCAACTGCCGCTTCGAAATAGCGCAGGACGTTACCGGCCTCATCACGTTCTGCCGGCACAAGATGAACGCGAAGGCCCGGAGTGATGGCGCTTCCGTCCGGATTAGTGGAAAGGGTTCCCCGCAATCCGGCGGCATCCTGGCCCACCAGAATAGAGACCCCGCTAACACTTTCTCCTGACTTGATCGTCAGGGTTCCAGGCCAGAATTTTTTTGGAACAGGACCAGCGGCGCGCCCCTGGCCGGAGGCTGCGATTCGATCCGGGGGACTAACATCCGATTGGGCGGCTCGTGCAGTTGGTAAATTGATGGCACGAACGTACCAGGCATCGGTTGGAAGTTTAAATGCCAATCGAAACCTTCCAGATTGTAGGTTACGAATGCTGAAATCACCCTTCAAACTTAGGCCTGAACTAAAAGCACTGAACATTGTCCCGAGCAAAGTAGTGCCGTTTTTGATTGAATCGTCTCGCAGCATCTGGAGCATTATCTCTATCGACCGCGATCCGCGCTTATCACATTTTGCTTCGGGCGCGATTGGATCCAGCCCTATAGTTCCGGCAATTGAGCTGAGTGAAACGATGGCGAGATCGATGCCGGTGACGTCACCGCCTCTTACCGTTACTCGTCGGGAGCCTGCCGACATGGTTTCACTCGGATTCGTCATGAAGACTCCAGAAAGGTCGTATTCGCCATCGGCCACTGCATCGAATTCAAAGCTTCGAACCTGTTCGGTCGTGGAAACCATCCCTATCGCCGCGAGGCTGGTGGTCCCGGCGTAAGTTAGCATTACGTTTATGGCATTGGCTGCTGAAACGTCACTTTTTCCGCTCAACGTGCCGCTGATCGAATGACCTGCTGTCTCCTTATATCGAATGTCTATTCCGGTCGCCTCCTCGCCTGCTCGCACGGTGACCGGAACCGCGGTCTCGTAAGTTGAGGAAGGGTAGTAGGTAGGGACCTCGCGTTCAAAACCACTCGAGGCATAGCGGGCAAACGGTCCGCCGCCTCCGGTGTCTACGGCGTATTGACCGGGCGGAAGTCCGTAGACTCTGTAGATGCCGCGATCATCGGTTTCCGCCGATCCCATCCCTTGAAGACCCATGAAAACTGTTACTCCAGTCAAGGGTGCAGCTCGAACGGGAATACCGACGATAGGTCGTCCTTTGAAGTTGGTTACCCGACCAGTGATCACACCACCCTTGACGAGCCTGATGTTCAACTGCGATCCGATCAGATATCGCGGCCATTGCTCTGGATCGCCTAACGAGATCGACTCGTCCACGTAACCTGGCGCCGTGGCGTTGACCACGTAAACTGAGGCGGGCAGCCCCTCCAAAGTGAAGCGTCCTTCCGCATCGACTCGAGATGTTTTGACCGCCGCTGCGCCGCTTACCGCTCGCGCGATAACGGTAGTGTTGGAGAGCACGCGACCGTCATCGGCGATAACTCTGCCCTTTAGGGTTCCGGTTGGGACAGCAGAAGGCGCGTTCGGTTTTTCACTCAGAGATTTGACTGGCGTGGCAGTAGGGGCTGGTGAGGGCTTGAGCGGAGTTTGCCCCGGCGCGTGGATCAGACATGCGCACAAGAAAACGAGAACTAGAGATAATTTGCCTACCTGACCCACGCCAGAACTGGGTGCAATCTGTACGCAGCGCCGGATCAATTCGAGCCCTCTTTCTTGCCCGACAGGTTTACTTCCAGAGTTACCTGAGTCTCCACGCCGTCTGTGATAGTGATCGTTTGCTTCACCGGTGAGAATCCTGGAGCTTCCTGTTGGCTAAGCGACGCGTTCAGTGTTATTTCGTAAGTGCCGGGAGGAATATTCTCTGTGCTGAATCGACCGCGGGAATCAACTTCGATATGACGCCTGAAGTGACGTATGGTTTGGTTCCGGGTCGTGAGCTGTATCCAAAACATGGCGCCTTCGGGAAACGTTCCGCCCACGGGTTTGACGGTCCCGCTAAGGCTACCCCCGCCGTGAGAGAAAACCAGGCGTAAATCGCTGATCTCCGCTCCCGCGCCCACCTCTATGCCGTCTCGTTGATCTACTCCGTTAAGTTCGATTCTCAACAAGCTTAGGCCTTTCGGTGGTGTGGGATATTCCTGTACCAGGACGCGTATCTTGCCTGGTGCCAGACCCGAGAACTTGAAGCTACCATCCGCGCTGATTTTTGCCTGCGCAAATGACGGGGCACTGCCGGGCTTACGTTCAGCGACGGCATGGAGGTTAACGTTGGACAGGATCGCGGCGACTGCAGGATCGGCACTGTTCTCAACGATCGCGATTCCGCTGATCGTCACGCCCTTGCTGACCTTGATCTCAACGCCAGTTACGTCTCCATCGATGATTTCAAACTTGGCCGGCTCACTGTACGAGGTATTCTCAGGTCCCACGCCCAAAGTAAAAGCTGTATATTGACCTGGCGCTAATCCTTCCACACTAAACTTGCCGTTGGCATCAGTTGGGCTGTTGGAGATATTCATCCCACCACTGCCTTTTTTTGGATCTTCGACCACCGCATAGCCTACATACGCATTCGGCATTGGTTGGCCTGTCGTCGAATCAACCACACGTCCACTCGCCTTGAATCCAGGTGTTCCTTTGCGAGCCTGAATGTCGACATCTTTTACCTCTTCTCCTTCTTTAATCTCTATTACTGTCGCCTGCGATTCATCCTGCACGCCTGGGTAAAACGTCTGCATGTATTGGCTACCTCTATGCAGCATGCCGCCTCCCTGAGGTGTAGTGTGGCCAACACTGACCTTGTATTTTCCCGGCGCCAATCCGTACACCCGGTAGATGCCCCGGTCGTCGGTGTGATTCCTTTGCCCTCCAAAGCTTGTCAGGGTGAATGTGTCTTGAGTGTCAACCGGAAGCAGAATAATTGGTTCACCGATGACGTGGCTTCCGTCCACGTCGGTAACACGACCAGTGATAACTCCGGCAGGAATTAAAGCGAAATCAATTTTCGTGATCTCTTCGCCGGCAATTAGGTTTATCGTTCGACCTTGTTGCCCACGAGAGAGGCCACGTGAAGAGATGGCATACGCTTTTGCTACCGGCGAGACAAGGATACGTCCCGGTGAGAGGCCGTTTAATCGATAGTTGCCTTCTTCGTCGGTAGTAGCTTTGGCAATGCCGCGCTTATCGTAGCCTGTAACGATTGAAGCTGTGACATTGATATCGGCCGCCGGCTTTCCTGCAATCGTTATCCGGCCGGATATTGATGCGGAAGTATCTTTGGTATTGGTTTGCGCAGAACAAATTGAAGCGCCCAGATTGAGTAAGGTGACTATAACGACAATGCGGGAGGCGGTCTTCATACTGGGACTTCCTGAGGTGTTAACGAAGCGGGCCAATCATACTCGCTCGGCTTCGGTCTCGCCAGATGTTTTCGGTGAAGCCTACTGTCTTGGAGGCGCTGCCGGCGGAGGAGCAGCCGCGTTGAACCGAACAATCACGGTGTTGGTGATGTCGATCGCATCGTTGGTATAAATTATCCCGGACTCCTGCTTATCAAAAAGTGCCGCCATTCCCATCTCCTTACCCATTGAGTCAATCACCGGCCTGAGTCTCTCCTGGAGAGTTTGAAGTTCGCGGACGCGCGCCGAGCCGATTTCCTTCTCGGCATCTTCAGCAAAGCGCTTAATGGCAACCTGTTTGTCCGTCATTTGTTGTCCGACAGTGTTTCGCTGGGCCGGACTAAGTGCAGGGTTGTTCAGACTGGTTTCCAGCCTCTGGAACTCGTCGTTCATTTGTTTTGCCTTGGTAAGACGGTCTCGCTGAAGAGCAGTTAATCTTGCAACCGAAGCTTTGCCGGGTGCTGACTCGGTCAGGATTTTTTGGAAATTGACCACCCCGATGCGAGAAGGCGTTGCTTGCGCCGTGGCCTCACCAGTGCTGGACCACAAGATGCCAGCTGCCAGGCAAACAATTGCCAGGGGAAAAATGACCCACAGAGGAATCGCCGGCGCAACGTAAATACCATTCCGGGTTGTGTGTAGAATTCTCATGAAGTTTTCCTTTCGAATATGCCGCACCGCGCAAGGTTTAATGTGAGGCGATTATACATGCTGGATGGTTTGGGACGCAGGTGAAGCGCGGTAACCAGACGCTCACCAGAATGTTTCCATACGATCATGTTCCAGCCTTGCTTCATGGCGATAGAACTAACTGAAAAATGTCTAACCATTTGCATCGCCCCGGTGGTATGCCGCTCGCATTTAAGCCTGACCGATCGAACAGAAAGGAAGGACGTCGTCATGCCTAGGGGTGACAAAGTTAAGTATACGGACAAACAGAAACGTAAAGCCGAGCACATAGAGGAAAGCTATAAGGAGCGCGGCGTCTCTGAAGAAGAGGCGGAGAAGCGGGCCTGGGCCACGGTCAATGCGATGCATCATGGTGGTGAAAAGCCGGGCGGTGGCGGTTACGGCAAACCTGAAAATAAAGAACCCGCAAGGAAAGGCGGACGGAAGGGCGGACGCCGGTAGGAAAGACAGGCGGCAGGCGGCAGGCGGAAGGATTACAGGACCCAGCGGGGAGGCGCCAGACGCGACCGCCGCCTTCCGAGGTTCGGAGTCTGTTAACGAGAATAGAGA
>Ga0190272_10001041_pt1 | contig 13480 bp, 7 predicted proteins | sample Popmic504T_FD_133746 | JGI IMG/M metagenome (GOLD analysis project Ga0190272, IMG submission 133746) | Populus adjacent soil microbial communities from riparian zone of Shoshone River, Wyoming, USA - 504 T | ecosystem: Environmental > Terrestrial > Soil > Riparian zone | place: USA: Wyoming...
ATAACCGGCGGGCCTGTACATATCATAGTATGTGCTGCCAAATTGATATTGTGCCTGTTCATTTGAAATGGCATACCGTGGAATGTAATCATAATTAGCAATTCCATCCTGTTGCCCGGTTACACCATAGCCTATTCTCAGTTTCAGATCGCTAATGGTATTTGAACCCTTCAGAAACTCTTCTTCTTTTAATCTCCAGGCAAAAGCCCCTGATGGAAACCAGCCCCACCGGTTATCTTCTGAAAAACGGGACGATCCATCCTTGCGGATGGTACCAGTAAGTAGATATTTTCCCTTAAATGAATAATTCAAGCGTCCAAAGAAAGAGATCAACCGGTTTTGCTGCTCATCAAAACGAAAGGTCGGACTGCTTATCAAAGTACCATCCGTAGTATAATCTGAATAAGGTGTCCATTTCTTACCATCGTCTGTAGTCAAAATTCCATTCGGGTCAAGCTTACCATTATAATTCGTAGTCAGAAAATCCTGGTAGGAATAACCGGCTATCGCATCAATGCGGCTGCTGACTGATTTTATCTCCTTTGCATAATTCAGGTAGGTTTCAAGAAGCAGGTTTGATTTTTTTTGCAGGTAACGATTATTTACTCCGCCATGCTTTCCATCAGGTGAACGAAGATAAGACGAGGCTGCACTGTCGGGTATAACGATAGTTCCTTCTCCTTTTGAAACATCATATCCAAGATTAAGATTTACACGCAGGTCAGGAAAAAAATGAAGCTTGTAATCAAACTGTATATTGCCGATACTTCTTTTGACATCGCTTTTGTCATGTCTTTGTTTCAGCAAACCTACCGGGTTGAGAGGAGCAAGATCTTTCAAACCAGTTGTAGAAGAGGGATCTAACCATTCGTAGTAGCTTCCAAATCTTTTGCCTTGCGTAAATACAGGCTGCGTAGGATCAAACCGAACCGCATTGCCAATAGCGCCTTCATCAGCAAATCTTGAATGACTGGCAGAACCTTTCAGGTTAAGATCAATTTTTAAATGATCCTTGAATAACCTTGGATTAAGTGTAATAGATGCCGATGTTCTGTTCAGACTCCCGGTGCTTAAAATTCCATCCTGGTTCATATATCCAAGAGAAACACGATAAGGTAAATTTTTTACTGAACCGGAAACACTGAGATTGTTATCTGTACTTCCAGCCTTACCATAAATTTCATCCTGCCAGTCTGTACTGGCGCCTCCCATTAACGCAATTTGGGCAGGAGTGCCATGTGAATTTACATAAGTACGGAACTCGTCAGGAGTAAGCACATCAGCTTTTTTGGGAAGTGTTGCCAAAGAATATTGTGTACTGAAATTAAATTTCGGCTTACCACTTTTTCCTTTTTTTGTTGTTATAATTATAACCCCGTTTGAAGCTCTTGAGCCATAGATCGCAGCAGCCGAGGCATCCTTCAGTATATTGAAAGACTCAATATCATTAGGATTAATTAAGGATAATGCATTAGCCGCTCCTGAAATACCTCCATTATCTACTGGCACACCGTCAATAACTATCAATGGATCATTGCTGGCATTCAATGATGCGCCACCACGAATGCGTATCGTGCTACCGGAACCAGGAGCTCCACCATTCGACACGATCTGCACTCCTGCTACCTTACCCATAATCAGTTGTTCAGGAGTAGTGATTGAACCTTTATTAAAGTCTTTTGCCGTGATCGCAGTAACTGAACCGGTAAGATCTTTTTTCAAACGGGTTCCATAACCAATTACAATTACTTCATCTAATGATGAAACACTACCGGACAAGGAAACGTCGATGGAAGTTCTTTCGCTAATAGAAACCTCCTGCGTTGTGAAGCCCACAGAAGTAAAAATTAATGCTGCTACAGAAGGACCGACAGATATCTGGTAAGAACCATCCGGACCTGTTTGTGTGCCAGTGGATCCACCTTTAGGAGCAACGTTGACACCCGGAATACCAGAGCCATCTTTAAGATCCGTCACTTTACCAGAAACCACCTTGTTTTGGGAATAAGAAACATGCGTAAGAAAAAGCATTGTACATAATACAAATGCCTTCAGCAGTGTTTTGGGAGACATAAGCAATCGTTGTTAGTTGAGCAATCAGTTTTTCTCAAAAATACACAATGTGTATTTAGAACACAATGTTAATGTATTTTTATTTTAGTAAAAAATATTTTTTTGCAAAGGGCCGACTGGTATGAGATTCAGGATATTAAACTATACTTGCCAGGGCTTTTTTTTGATTTGTTTTTCCCTTGAATTCAGGTTTCAGGGTATATAGCTTACCGGGGCGATGAGGTACATCCTGTTCCATTTCATTAAGGTCAACCAGCCAGTCTTTGATAGCGATCTTTTTACGGAAATTCCTGCGGTCAAGGTCTATGTCTAATATTGCCTGGTAAAGCTCCTGTAATTCGCGAAGGGAAAATTTTTCCGGCAAGAGGTTAAATATAACGGGATGCTCCATTACCTGTTCCTTTAACCTGTTCCGGCAGGTGTCAACAATTACTTTATGATCAAAAGCCAGTTTCTTGATACTCTTTATAGGATGCCAGTGCAGGTCATTATGATTCAGGCGAAGTTTCTGATGTTTTGCATCAATCAATGAATAATACGCTGTAGTGATAACCCGGCCAGACGGGTGGCGGTCAATGCTGCCAAAAGTATGCACTTGTTCCAGGTAAACATCTTCCATACCTGTACGCTCCTGTAATATTCTGTAGGATGCACTGTCCAGATCCTCATCAGGGCGAACAAGGTCACCGAGCAAAGAATACAAACCCGAAAACTCTTCCAGATCCGACTTTATCAATAATACTTTCAGCTCTTTGTTGTCATAACAAAATATCACACAGTCCACCGAGATAGCGATATTAAAATAATCAAGATGGCTTATCTTTTCAAGTTCAGCGGTTTTTAGTTGTACTCCTTTTGCCATATTTTTTTTTTGAAGATTAAGGGATCATCATCTTTACCAATCCTGTTTGATTTTTTGACTGTAGTTTTAATAAATAAATTCCTGCGGGCAAATTATTGATTTTATCAGTAAGTGATACATGATGTTTTCCTTTCGCCAATACACCTGAAAAAATGGTTCCTGCCTGCTGCCCTAAACTATTTATCAAAATGACCTGCGTTTTACCTGTTTCAGGAATCTCTATTTCCATTTTTGAAACATTTGAAACAGGATTAGGATAAACAGACGCAAAAATGGTGTGTCTTAATGGATTGATATTAATAACAGGAGTTGTTACAGCATTGCCGATGTTTTTATTTATATATACATGATACTCGCCGGGCTGTAATGGCAAGCTTTGTACAGCTCCTGTTGCAGTAATTGTTTCGCCGGTAAGATAATCATACCAGGTACCGGCATTTTGAAAACTAACAGAAGCAGTTGCTGATACCACATCAAAGTTGGCAACGATCAACGCACTTAAATTTGGTTCAGAAATTTTAAAATGTTTGACAGCACTCACAAGGTTGTATTCAAAATTGGTACTGTTAAATAAAGCAGGTTGTGTTTTCCTTAATTTGATCAAAGCTGCATTTATTTCAAACAATCTCTTTCTGCCTTCTGCCTGCATGTATTGCCAGCGGGGTTCTTTGCGGCTCAGCTTGCAGTTATCAGTACCGTATGGTAGCGGGACAGTATTATCAGTACAGGCAAAAATGGATTTATCATAACCCCTTTCTCCGAACTGCCATATCATTTTTGGTCCGGGTATAGTATAAAATAAAGAAGCTGCTGCTTCCATCCGTCTCAATGCAGTAGCTTCGTTTTTTACAGTATAAGTTCCTGAAGAATTTCCAAACGTAAGATTCTTATACATCAGCCGTTCTTCATCATGGCTTTCCATATATCCTACCAGGTGGGGATTAGTAAACCCTCTTTCACTGCTTTTATATACAATAGATGAAATGTTGGAGTTTGTGTTATATCCCATTGTAGCTTCATTATAAGCCTTGTTCAATCCTGCTCCACTCCACAATAAGAAATCTAAATTTTGTAATGCCTGTTCTTCATCCTTTGCAGCCAGATGCTCCAATATCAGGTAAGAGCCAGGAAAATATTTATTAATAGAATCAGCATATTGTTTTAAAATATCAATACGGCTTTGATCATAGGCGCTGAATTGGCCATCGTTGGTAGATGGTTTTTGTGTCAGCCCTTTTGTAAAATCCAACCGGTAGCCGTCAACCTTATACTCCCGCAGCCAATGATCAAATACTCTTTGCCAATAATATTTTGTAACAGCTTTTTCATGATTAAAATCCTGCCCGAAACCAAAGGCATGCGGTTGCACTTCATTGAACCAGGGATTGTTGGCAGCAGGCCTGTTCGATGCACTGTTCCAATATAATTGCGCTAATGGACTTTGGCCATAGCTATGATTGGGCACCATATCTATGATGACAGCTATTTGTTTTTTATGGCAGGAATCTATAAACTCCTTTAGCTTGTTTTTAGTTCCATAATATTTATCCGGTGCAAAATAAAAAGATGGGTTGTAGCCCCAACTGTCATTGCCTTCAAATTCGTTGACCGGCATTAATTCTATTGCATTTATTCCCAGCCGCTGGAGATAGGTAAGCGTATCAATCATTGTTTGCCAGTTATGCGCATCGGTGAAATCCCGCAGCAGCAATTCGTAAATGATCAGGTTTCGCTTATCAGGTTTGGTAAAAGAAACAGCCTGCCAGTTGTAGGTTGGCGCATTGGTTTGTATCACTGTTATATTGCCGGTTGTAAGTCCTGCAGGATATGGCTTCAAACCGGGGTAGGTAGCGGCATCTATATGTTGATCCTCATTGGACAATATTTTTTCAGAATAAGGATCCGCTATTTTTAAGGAGCCGTCAACCAAATATTGAAAAGCATATTCCGTTCCCGGGGTAAGACCCGTGATCTTTAGCCACCAGTAGTTGCCATCCGGCGTTTTGTTCATCTGGTATTGCGCCTGCTCTGTCCAGCTATTTCCGGCCACTTCACCAATAACAGACACCCTGTTTTTTCCAGGAGCATATAATACAAGGGTTACTTCAGTATTGTTTGGAGCATAGTTAATGCCATCTTTAACTCCTATAGGTAATGGAGCCGTATTGACAGCACCTGAAACAAAAAATTTTACTGAATCTTTTTTGGTAATGGCGCCATCGATAGCTTCAGCAATAATGGTGATATTGCCGCCGGTGGTTATTGTTGGGTTTGCAGAAATAGTGGTAGCAGATGTAACGGTTTGTATCAATGCTCCATTCAAATAAAGATTTAGCGTAGCCGGCTTATTAGAGATGGCTGTCAATGAAATATTATCGCCGATGGCTTTAGTGATTATCTCGGGTTCCGGGATATATTTGGGTTGAAAAGAAGGAACCGTAAAACGAACAGCGACAGTATTATCGTAAACAGGAACATACATATTCCCATTATCAACAGAGACATCGGTATTACGCTGCACTTTGTTGCCCGTAGCATCCCGAAAAAGTATAGCAATGGCTTTAACCGTTTCACCTGAGTTGGTTACATTGAAAAAGGTCCGGATGCCATTACTAATAGTAAAACTGTATTTATTATTGCCTAATGAGGTGGCTTTGGAAGCAGGCTCTGTTCCCGGCCAGGCAAAAGGTGCATGTTTCCACTCCCCAGGATTAGCGCTGGCACTGGTAATTAAACCAATATGGACATATACATCTCCAGCAAAGCCAAGCAATCCCTGGTTGCCTTTAGCGGCATCCATTGTAATGGTAATATTATCATTGTCTTTGGGAAAAGCAGGAGTCCAGGTTAATAACTGGCTATGCAAAAGAGGAACACTAAGCAGGCATACTATGACCGACAGCAATCGTTTCATACTCAAGTTTTGGCAATTCAAGATCGAAGATAATAAATATGTACTTACGACACATTGTTTTTTTGGATACATAATTCCCGGTTGCATCTCATTAAACATCAGGTTGCTAACTTTACGCTCAAACAGGATTTTATGTATTCAAAAGAGACGACACAGCAGCTTCAAAAACAGGCGGTTGGCTTTATTAAAAAACTTGATACTTCAACCATAGATAAAAAAGAAATTGAAGCATTGCGGAATGTTTTACGTTTTCATGAATACCGTTATTACGTTCTCAATGACCCGCTTATCTCGGATTTTGAATATGATCAGCTATTTAAAGCATTGGAGAAACTGGAAGAGGAAAATCCTTCTCTTATAACTTCAGATTCACCATCACAAAGGGTGGCAAAAGGGTTGACCAAAGATTTTCCTACGGTACAGCACCTCGTGCCCATGCTTTCGCTTGATAATTCTTATAATGCAGAAGACCTGGTTGATTTTGACAGAAAAGCCAGGGAAATAACCGGTTTAAAAGAAATTGAATATTGTGTAGAACCAAAATTTGATGGCGGCAGCATTTCTCTTATCTATGAAGATGATTTTTTGGTACGGGGAGCTACCCGGGGCAATGGTGTGGAAGGGGATAATATTACTACCAATATCAAACAGATCCGGAGCATTCCGCTTTCAGCAAAATTTTCTGACTATGGAATTCAGCAGATAGAGATCCGTGGAGAAGTGCTTATTAACAAAAACAATTTTAAAAAATATAATGAACAAATTGTTGAGCAGGGTTTACCGCCATTAGCTAATCCAAGAAATGCTGCTTCAGGAACCTTGCGTATCAAAGACCCCAAAGAAGTAAGCAAACGAAACCTTGAAGCTTTTGTTTACAATATCAGCGATTTCACCTTATTACCCCAAAAACCGCTTCCGGAAAAATTGAAAAGCCATTCGGGAGCTTTAGAAATGCTGTGGGAGTCAGGCTTTAGAAGCCCGCAGAAAGAAAAAGAAGTATTGAAAGGCATTGACGCTGTTGTAAAATACTGTACTGATTTTGAGATCAAACGTGATGAGCTTCCTTATGAAATTGATGGTATGGTGATAAAAGTAAATGATGTAGCTCTGCAGGATAAAATGGGGATGACAACACACCATCCACGCTGGGCTATTGCGTATAAGTTTAAAGCGAGACAGGCAACCAGCACACTTTTAAATATTGAATTCCAGGTGGGCCGAACTGGTTCTATAACTCCGGTTGGAAAAATAAAACCCGTTCCTATTGGCGGTGTTACGGTTTCATCGCTTTCACTTTTCAATGAAGAGGTGATAAAAGAAAAAGACCTGATGATAGGCGATTCAGTTTTAGTGGAACGGGCCGGTGATGTTATTCCTTACATCGTAAAATCGTTGGCGGAAGTAAGAACCGGCAATGAGAAAAAAATTGTATTCCCCAAAAATTGCCCGGTTTGCGCAAGCCAGTTATTCAAAGAAGAAGGTGAAGCGGTATGGCGTTGTATCAATATTGAATGTCCTGCGCAGGTAGTAGAACGCATCATTCATTTTGTAAGTAAAGATGCCATGGACATTCGTGGATTTGGAGATGCCAATGTGAGAAAATTTTATGACCTGGGGTTATTAAAAGATATTCCCGGCATTTATGAATTGGATTTTGAAAAGATCGGAACAATGGAAGGCTTTGGTAAAAAGTCAATAGACAATTTGCAACAGGCAATAATTAATTCAAAACAACAGCCATTACATCGTTTGATCTTTGGGTTAGGAATTCGTTTTGTTGGTGAAACAACCGCCAAAACATTGGCGCAGGCAGTAAATCACTTGCTGGACCTGAAAAAATTTTCAGAAGAAGATCTCTTGAGCCTGGAAGATATAGGCCCCAAAGTAGCAGGAAGCATTATTCATTTTTTCAGCAATGAAGAAAATATAAAGATCCTGGCACAATTAGAAAGCCTGGGGCTTCAACTAAAAAATTCAAAAAAAGACCTGGCGAGTGGTGGCAACCTGGGGGGATTGAGTTTTCTCTTTACCGGCACTTTACCCACATTAAAAAGAAGTGATGCTGAAGCCATGGTGGAACAGAACGGGGGAACAATAACAGGCAGTGTAAGCAGCAAACTCAATTACCTGGTAGTAGGTGAAGATGCGGGAAGCAAATTGGAAAAAGCAAAAAAAATCAATACGGTCAAAATAATTTCGGAAGCGGAGTTTTTAAAAATGCTTACCTGATATGATAAGGAATAAAATAAAAGAAATTATCAAAAGCATTGTTTCTCCTGTATTTAAAACTGAATTAAATAGTATAAAATCTATTGCTGCTGCTTACCAGCAGATGATGCAAACAAGCCAACAGGAGTTGAAGACAATGGATTCGTACTGCGAAGGAATCGTCTTTTCGAAAGATAGAGCTATGCAACTTCACGCCTTACTATCCAGTTACTTTGCTTATGTAAAAAATCCCGTCAAACTTTATGTAATTTATACAACAAGCAACTTAAGACATCTTGAATCATATGAAGAACTGAAGCGATTATTTCCTGGTAAAGAAATTGTTTTTATTAAAGAAAAAAAATTTAAACCTGATCTTGAAAAATTAGTAGATGCCATAGAAGCAGCTAAACTTTTTTTCATGACAGATGATGGGTTGTTTATTGATTCTTTTGATATGCAGGATATCATTTCATTTAATCCCATCCAGGTAATACCAAGTCTTATAAAAGGTTTAGATCTTACATACTGTTACATTCAGAATAAGAACCAATCATTACCTGAATTTATAAACCCGGAAGATCCGTCATTGCCTTCGTTTATGAAATACTGGGAATGGGGAAAAGCTGAGAGCTTTTCTGACTGGGCTTATCCTTTATCTTTAGATATGACTTTTTATAGCAAAAAGGAAATTCAAACGTTGCTAAGAGAAATTTCTTATAAAGGACCCAATAGCCTGGAAACAGCTTTGCATCAAAACTATGCGGCAATCTTTTTACAAAGAAAGGGGGTATGCTACGAAAAAGCGAAATATGTAAATATTGTATGCAATATTGTGAATACTGAACATCAAAACAGGAATACAGGATTACATAGTACTGAAAGTTTGCTGAAGAAATGGCAAGAAGGATACCGGATTCAATATGAAGATTTTTTTGGACAAAACTGCATTACTGCGGAAAAATCTTCCTTTACATTTATAAAACGATAAAAAAATACTATTAAATATATACGGTATGTTACAAAGTTCAACAGTAAAGTTTTTAAAAGACCTGGCAAAGAATAACAACAAATCCTGGTTTGATACACATCGCAATCAATATGAAAATGCTAAAACAGATTTTGCCGGTTTTGTACAAACGGTGATTGATAAGCATGGCAAGAAGGATGAAGGTATTGCACACCTGAAAGCAAAAGATTGTATGTACCGTATCAACCGTGATATCCGTTTTTCAAAAGATAAAACACCTTATAAAAATAATATAGGAGCTTATATAAATCAGGAGGGCAAGAAATCATTATTAGGTGGTTACTATTTCCATTGCCAGCCAGGGCGCAGTTTTGTTGGCGGCGGACTTTGGATGCCGATGCCATCTGAACTGAGTAAAGTAAGACAGGAGATCGATTATAATTTTGATGCTTTTAAAAAAATAATTGGCTCCAAAAAATTTAAGGTTATATATGGCGATTTGTCAACAGAAGCAGAATATATGCTGAGCCGGGTTCCGAAAGGTTACGATGCGGATAATCCTGCAGCCGATTATTTAAAAAGGAAAAGCTTTGTGGTAATGGCGCCAATAAAAGATGCTGAACTTGTTTCGAAGGAGCTTATAAAAAAAGTATTGGATTCATTTGAAACATTACAGCCGATGCTGAAGTTCATAAATGAAAGTATAAAAGGATAACGCTGGTAAGCCACGAATGCACACAAATAACACTACTTACAGTCTTATTTGTGTGCATTTGTGTTATTCGTAGCTTCATTTAAAATCTTCCAATACAGTCTTTCAATTATCTGCAATTCAATAAGCTATAATTTTTAACAAAGTTTATTTGACTTAATCAATGTTTAAACATTAATTTTACAGTCTAAACTTATTATACTTATGGCAACATGGACTATTGACACCGCACACTCTGAGATTGGGTTTAAAATAAAACACCTTGTTATCTCAACTGTTTCCGGCAAATTCACTTCGTTTGAAGGCAAACTGGAAGGCGAGCCAGAAGACCTGGTTAACTCAAAAATTTCTTTTTCCGCTGATATTGATAGTATCACCACTAGCAACGAGCAAAGAGATGGTCATCTGAAATCAGCTGATTTTTTTGATGCAGCCAAGCACCCTAAACTTTCATTTTCTTCTACCGCTATTGTGAACAAAAATGGAAGTGACTATAAAGTAACAGGCGACCTGACAATCAGGGGTACTACCAAACCGATAACATTAAATGTAGAATTTGGTGGTGTACAAAATAACATGTACGGTCAAACAGTTGCAGGTTTTGAAATTACAGGGAAAATCAACCGCCAGGATTATGGTCTTACCTGGAGTGCTGTAACAGAAGCCGGCGGCATTGTGGTAAGTGATGATGTGAAACTTGCTATTGATGCTGAATTAATAAAACAGCAATAAGATTTCGAAAAGCCACTAAATTTAAAAAACCGGAAAGAATTTGTCCGTTGTAAGGATTATTCTTTCCGGTTTTCTGTTTATTAAAGTAATCCTTTTGCCACTAAATACTCAGCAATCTGAACGGCATTTGTAGCGGCTCCTTTCCGAAGGTTATCACTAACGATCCACATATTTAATGTATTAGGCTGCGTTTCATCTCTTCTTAACCTGCCAACAAATACTTCGTCTTTTTCATGCGCATCCATTGGCATTGGATATTGCGCATTGGCCGTATCGTCTACCACTACTACACCAGGTGCAGCAGCCAATAATGTTTTTACTTCACTTAGATCATAATCATTTGCAAACTCCACATTGGCACTTTCACTATGGCCGCCCATAACAGGGATACGCACCGTAGTAGCTGTAACACGGATACTGTCATCCCGCATTATCTTTTTTGTTTCCAATACCATTTTCATTTCTTCTTTGGTATAGCCATTCTCCAAAAAAACATCTATCTGTGGGATAGCATTCATGTCAATAGGGTATTTGTAAGCCATTTCTCCCTGCACTCCATTGCGTTCGTTCATTAACTGAGTTACGGCTTTTACACCTGTACCGGTTACACTTTGATAGGTACTGACCACAATTCTTTTAATACCATATTTTTTATGCAAAGGATTCAATGCAACTACCATTTGAATAGTAGAGCAATTAGGGTTGGCAATGATCTTATCATCTTTAGTCAATGCGTCAGCATTTATTTCAGGTACTACTAATTTTTTTGTCGTATCCATTCTCCAGGCTGAAGAATTATCAATAACAGTAATACCGGCTTCAGCAAATTTTGGCGCCCATTCCAATGATGTGCTACCGCCTGCGGAAAACAAAGCTACCGCTGGTTTAGCTGCAATAGCATCTGTCATACTTACTACCTTGTACTTTTTTCCCTTGAATTCGATTTCTTTGCCTACTGATCTTTCAGATGCCACCGGAATTAATTCCGTAACCGGAAAATTTCTTTCTGCCAATATCTGTAACATTTTGGTGCCTACTAATCCTGTGGCGCCTACTACTGCAACTTTCATAGTTTGTTTCCCCCAGCTTCTCCAAAGGAGAAGATTTTTTTAAATGATAAAATAAGAAATACTAAAATTTTCTGCCAGTAATACCACATAAAAAAAGCCTTCCATCCGGAAGGCTGCTAAGTTTTTATATGGTTACATACATAACGCCGCAAACCTTCCATCAGGAATGTTTCTTACTGCGTTTTGTATGTTTCATTATTGTCATGCTGCGCAAAAATAGGCTACCGGCTCATTCGCTCCAAATAATCATTTACTATTTTTTGGAAAAGGATTTAGTAAATTAGGGCATATGAAACATTTGCTGCTGCTATGGCTTTCTCTTTTACTTACAAATGTTCTATTGGCCCAAAACCGCTACGATGTTGTCATTGACGAGATCATGACCGATCCATCTCCCCAGGTTGGCTTACCTTCCAATGAATGGATTGAATTAAAAAATACAACGTCCGCAGCAATTAATTTACAAGGTTGGCGTATTGGCGATTCAGGCGGACAAAGCGGCCCGATGCCCAATTTTATTTTAGAGCCGGACAGCCTTGTGATCATTTGTACCGGCAGTGCAGTAGCAACGATGTCTGCGTTTGGTACTACTATTTCTGTTACCAGTTTTCCATCTTTTGATAATGATGGTGAGCTTTTATTTTTAAAAGCAACCAATGGTTCGGTTATTCATGCTCTTAACTATTCATCATCCTGGTATCAAAATGAATTAAAAAAAGAGGGTGGCTGGACATTGGAGATGATTGACACCCAAAATCCATGTTCTGGCAACAACAATTGGAAAGCAAGTATCCATTCTACAGGCGGTACACCCGGAATAAAAAATTCCATTGATGCATTGAATAATGACGAAACTGGTCCACAACTTAAAAATGCTTATACAAAAGACAATATAACTATTGTATTGGTATTTGATGAACCAGTTGATAGCTTAAAGGGAGCAACAATTTCTAATTACATAATTGATGGCGGAATATCTTTTGTCAGTGCTGAAACATTATCTCCTTTATTAAACCAGGTGGAATTAAAAACAAATACTCCACTTTCAGAAACTACAGTTTACAATATTACTGTCAGCAATGTTAGTGATTGTAAAGGCAATGAGATCGGGTCGGCAAACAAAGTTAAAGTTGGGCTGGCAGTTGATGCTACGGCAGGAGACTTTATTATTAATGAACTTTTGTTTAATCCCCGATCGAATGCATATGACTATGTTGAATTTTACAACAAAAGCAATAAAATAGTTGACGCATCCAAATTATATGTGGCTAATCGTAACAGCAGCGGAGTGATTAGTTCCATTATTCAATTGAGCAAACTATTTTTTTATATTTTTCCCGGTGATTATATTGTTGTTACAGAAGATGCGGAAAACCTTGCTTTGAATTACCTGGTTAAAAATGCTGATGCAGTTCTTATAGCTTCTTCACTTCCTTCTTTTCCTGACGATAAAGGAACTGTTATTCTACTGAACCTGCAAGGAGCAATAGTAGATGAAGTTAACTATGCTGATGACTGGCATTTTAAATTAATTGATAACACTGAAGGAGTCTCGCTGGAAAGAATAAACCCGGATGCGGTTTCACAAAATGCAGATAACTGGCATTCGGCTGCTTCCACAGCGGGATATGGAACACCGGGTTATAAAAATTCACAATTTAAAAATCAGCAAAGCATTGCTGCTACCATAGAAGTAACGCCGAAAGTTTTTTCACCGGACAATGATGGCTTTGATGATATAGCTACTATTCAGTATAAAATAACTGAACCCGGTTATGTAGCCAACATCACCATCTTTGATGCAGCCGGAAGACCGGTAAGAAATCTGGTTCGTAATGGTACTTTAAGTACAAGCGGCTATTGGAATTGGGATGGGTTGAATGATAAAGGACTGAAATTACCGGTTGGCACTTATATACTATTTACAGAAATATTTAAT
>Ga0190272_10001042_pt1 | contig 13472 bp, 11 predicted proteins | sample Popmic504T_FD_133746 | JGI IMG/M metagenome (GOLD analysis project Ga0190272, IMG submission 133746) | Populus adjacent soil microbial communities from riparian zone of Shoshone River, Wyoming, USA - 504 T | ecosystem: Environmental > Terrestrial > Soil > Riparian zone | place: USA: Wyoming...
GAGGCATCGCCCGTGGTAGGGACCGGGCCAGCCAACCCAAGGGGCATCCGTTGGATCAGACCGTCGCGCCGCTCGCCGCCCGCCGTTCCGGGCCCCTCAGGGGCACGGTGCGGGTGCCGGGCGACAAGTCGATCTCCCACCGGGCCCTGATTTTGGGCGCGCTGACGGTCGGCGAAACGGCCATTGCCGGCCTGCTCGAAGGCGAGGACGTGATCAATACCGGCCGCGCCATGCGGGCGCTCGGCGCCACCGTCGAGCGCACTGGGCCCGGCGCCTGGCGGGTCAACGGGGTCGGGGTCGCGGGTTTCGCGGAGCCTGCCGCGCCGCTCGACTTCGGCAATTCGGGAACGGGCTGCCGTCTGGTCATAGGGGCAGTCGCGGGGTGCCCGATCACGGCGACCTTCGATGGCGATGCTTCGCTGCGTTCGCGCCCGATGAAGCGCTTTCTCGACCCGCTCGCCCGGATGGGCGCACGCGCCGAGAACGTCGCCGAGGGCGGACGGCTGCCGCTGACGCTTCATGGCGCGCGCGATCCGATCCCGATTGTGTACGAGCCGCCTGCCGCCTCGGCGCAGCTCAAGTCCGCCGTGCTGCTGGCCGGCCTTGCGGCGCCGGGCGAGACGGTGGTGATCGAGGCCGAGGCGACGCGCGACCATACCGAGCGCATGCTGCGGCACTTCGGTGCCGAGCTCGCCGTCGCGCCGCATGGCGCGCACGGCCGCCGCATCACGCTGAAGGGTCAGCCCGAGCTTGCGCCGAGCCCCGTAACGGTGCCGGGCGATCCGTCGTCCGCCGCGTTCCCGCTCGTCGCCGCGCTGATCGTTCCCGGTTCCGAGATCGTCCTTGAAGGCGTGATGACGAATGTGACGCGCACCGGCCTGTTCAAGACTCTGCGCGAGATGGGCGCGAGCATCGAGGATCAGAACCCGCGCGTCGAAGGCGGCGAAGATGTTGCCGACCTGCTGGTTCGGGCATCGGCGTTGAAGGGTGTCGAAGTCCCGCCCGAGCGTGCGCCGTTCATGATCGACGAATACTTGGTGCTCGGGGTCGCTGCGGCTTACGCCGAGGGCACCACCCGGATGCGCGGCCTGAAGGAATTGCGCGTGAAGGAATCCGACCGGCTTGCCGCGACCGCCGCCATGCTGCGGATCAACGGTGTCGATGTCGAAATCGAGGGCGACGATCTGATCGTGCATGGCAAGGGCCGCGTGGCGGGCGGCGGCTTGGTTGCGACCCACATGGATCACCGCATCGCGATGTCGGCGCTTGTGATGGGCCTTGCGAGCGAGAAGCCCGTGCAGGTCGACGATACGGCGTTCATCGCGACGAGCTTTCCCGGCTTCGTCGAGATGATGCGCCGCATGGGCGGGGATTTGAGCTAAGGGCATCCCATGGCGGCGAGCTTCGACCGGGACCAATTGCTCGATGCGCTCGATCAGGTCGGGCGTGCTGCAATCGCGGCGAAGACCCGGCTGGATATCGCGGTCTACGGCGGTTCGGCGCTGATGCTGGCCAGCAACTTTCGCTTCGCGACTGAGGACCTGGACGTCGCTGAAATCGAAAAGCCGTGGCCCGCGTGGCTTGCACGAGCGGTGGCCGACATCGCCGCAAGGAACGGCTGGTCCGAAAGTTGGCTCAACGATGCGGTTACATTCCATCTTAGTCCGCTCGCCAGACCGGAACGAGACCTCGTTCCGTTCGGGACGTTTCCGCGTCTGAGCAGCGATGTCGGACTTTCGATTTGCATTCCCACCGCGCGCTACATGTTGGCACTCAAACTAAAGGCGCTGCGCGTTTCGGAAACAAAAGGGGCGGACGACATTTCTGACGTGGCCAATCTGCTCGCCACCCTTGGCATCAACGAAATTGAGTCTGCTATCGACGTATTGGGCGAGTTCTTCCCGAAAACCGCTCAGGATGCCGACAAGCAGCGTTTTGTGCTAAGACGCGTTCTGTCGAAGGGAATGTCCGGCAATGCGCCCCGCTACCCTGGCAAAGGCGGTTGAACGAGTGATTGCGGGCGAACCGCAGGAATTCGCTTTGCCCGAATTTCTTGACACATTTTACCTGGCCCCCACTGCCGAGGCACAACTTGCGACATTGGTGGAGCGTCCGCCGCCGTCCGGTGATGTACGCCTCGACGCGCTGGTGGGTGCAATAGCGGAATATCTGGCGCGCCAGTACGCGTTGCCGTCTATCCCCGAATGGGTATTCGAGCCCGAGCGATTTCTCGACCACGCATGGCACGTGTCGCAGCTCGATGATCCCGGAATGCGCGAGTATTTGACGTTCGCAAGCCCCGCCGAATTCCGTTCGCGCAACGTCTTCACCGAGGAGCGGCCGCTGCGCCGCGCCCGCGCGAAGGTCGCTTGACCGCGCTCGCCGCTGGCTGTTCAAACCTCGCATGATCATCGCCATCGATGGACCGGCCGCTTCCGGCAAGGGCACGCTCGGCAAACGGCTCGCAGCGCATTTCGGGCTGCGCCATCTCGACACGGGCCTGCTCTATCGCGCGGTCGCCAAGGCATTGCTCGACGCCGGGCGCCCACTCGATGACCGCGAGCACGCTGTTGCGGCAGCAAAAGCGCTCGATCCCGCCAGGTTCGACGGACAGGCGCTGAAAGGTCACGCGATCGGCGAAGCGGCCTCGATCGTGTCCGCAATCCCCGAGGTGCGCGAGGCGCTGCTTGCCTTTCAGCGCGATTTCGCCGCCCAGGCGCCCGGCGCAGTGCTCGACGGGCGCGACATCGGGACCGTCATTTGCCCGGACGCCGACGTGAAGATTTTCGTCATCGCGGCACCCGAGGAGCGCGCACGTCGCCGCGCCGCCGAACTCAAGGCCGCCGGTCAGCCCGCCGACGAGGCCGCGATCCTCGCCGACATTCTGCGCCGCGACGAGCGCGACCGCTCTCGTGCGGTCGCACCGCTCAAGCCCGCGCCCGATGCGCGCGAACTCGATACGACGCACCTGAACGTGGACGCGGCCGTCACCGCGGCCATCGCGATGGTGGAGAAAAACCGTGTGCGCTGAACCTCACTTGATCAGCGCGATCACTTTCTTCCACTTCTCCTGTTCCTCGGCGATGCGCTTCACCAGCGCCCCCGGGGTCTCGATGATCGGCGTGAAGCCCGCGACTTCCATGCGCTTCGCGATCTCCGAATCGGACAGCACCGCGTTGATCTCGCGGTTGAGCCGTTCGACGATCGGTTGCGGCAGTCCGGCGGGCCCGTTGATGTAGTTGATCGAAGAGCCGTCGAAGCCCGGCAGCGTGTCGGCGATCGGCGGCAGGTCGGGCAGGTTGGGATTGCGCTCCAGCGTCGCGACGGCGAGCCCGCGCAGTGTGCCCGCGAGGACGTGCGGCATCTGAACCGACACCGTATCGATCGCCATCTGGATGTTGCCCGCAAGCAGGTCCTGCAGCGCCGGACCGGAGCCGCGGTACGGCACATGCACGATGTCGATCCCCGCCATCGTCTTGAACAGTTCGCCCGAGAGGTGCGAGCTTGCGCCGATCCCCGAACTTGAGAAATTGATCTTGCCGGGATTGGCCTTGGCGTAGGCGATCAGCTCCGCGACCGATTTCACCGGCAGGCTCGGCGTAACCACCAGCACGTTCACCGCCGTGACGACGGTCGCGACCGCGGTGAAATCCCGGAACGGGTCATAGGGCAGCTTCGGCATCAGGAACGGATTGGTGATCTGCGGCCCCGGCGTGGTCCACAGCAGCGTGTAGCCGTCGGGGGCGGCCTTGGCGACGATATCGGCGCCGATCGTCGCGCCGGCGCCCGGCTTGTTCTCGATCACGATCGGCTGGCCCAGCCGCTTGGCGAGCGGCTCGGCGAGGATGCGCGCCATCAGGTCGGCGGCGCCGCCGGGCGCGAATGGCACCACGAGCTTGATCGGGCTTGCCGGCCAGGTTTGCGCTTGTGCGCCGCTCCCGATGAGCGTCAGAAATGCCGCCAGAGCCGCGACCGCGGATCGTCCCATCGCCGTCCTCCCGTGTTTTGCCGCCAGTTTAAGCCAGATCGCCGGCTTTCGGCCAACCAGCGTTGCCGCAAACCCTTGTGCGATCGGAGCCATTTGGCTATATCCGCAGCGTTCCAGGCCGCCGTCGACATTTGTCGAGGCCGCCCGGGCGGGCCGGAGGCGCGGATGACCGCACCTTCGTTATTGGAGGAAGCGCCCGTCCGGTCCGTCTCTTTCGCGGTGCGCCAGACGTTCATCATCGTTTCGATCGTTCGGGATCGTGCCGGCCCGCCGTTTGGCGGTAGCCGCAGGCCACTTCAGGCTTGCGGCCTCGAATAATTGAAGCGCCCTTGTTCAAACCGCCGGCACGCTAAGGAGACTCAATGGCCACCGCTACTGCACCTTCTTCTCCCCCCGCGTCTTCACGCGAGGATTTTGCCGCGATGCTCGAGGAGTCCTTCACGCAGGGCAGCCTGCAGGAGGGCACTGTCGTTAAAGGCATCGTCGTCGGCATTGAAAAAGATATGGCCGTCATCGACGTCGGCGCCAAGACCGAAGGCCGCGTCGCGGTCCGCGAGTTCACCGGACCCGGACGCGGCACCGAACTGAAAGTCGGCGACGAGGTCGAGGTTTACCTTGAGCGTATCGAAAACGCGCTCGGCGATGCCGTACTCTCGCGCGACAAGGCGCGCCGCGAGGAAAGCTGGGGCAAGCTCGAAAAGGCATTCCAGGGCAACGAGAAGGTCACCGGCGTCATCTTCAATCAGGTCAAGGGCGGCTTTACGGTCGATCTCGACGGCGCGGTCGCGTTCCTGCCGCGCTCGCAGGTCGACATCCGGCCGATCCGCGACGTGACGCCGCTGATGAACGTGCCGCAGCCGTTCCAGATCCTGAAAATGGATCGCCGCCGCGGCAACATCGTGGTGTCGCGCCGCACGGTTCTCGAAGAGACCCGCGCCGAGCAGCGCCAGGAACTGGTGCAGAACCTCGAAGAGGGCCAGGTCATCGACGGCGTGGTGAAGAACATCACCGACTACGGCGCGTTCGTGGACCTCGGCGGCATCGACGGCCTGCTGCATGTGACCGACATCGCGTGGCGCAGAGTCAATCATCCGACCGAGGTGCTCAACATCGGCCAGCAGGTGAAGGTCAAGATCATCAAGATCAACCACGAGACCCACCGCATCTCGCTCGGCATGAAGCAGCTGCTCGACGATCCGTGGCAGGGCATCGAGGCCAAGTTCCCGATGGCCGCGAAGCTCAAGGGCCGCGTCACCAACATCACCGACTACGGCGCCTTCGTGGAGCTGGAGCCGGGCATCGAGGGCCTGATTCACGTTTCCGAAATGTCGTGGACCAAGAAGAACGTCCATCCGGGCAAGATCGTCTCCACCTCGCAGGAAGTCGAAGTGCAGGTGCTCGAAGTCGATCCGGTCAAGCGCCGCATCTCGCTCGGCCTGAAGCAGACCATGCGCAATCCGTGGGAACTGTTCGTCGAGAAATATCCGCCCGGCACCGAAGTCGAAGGCGAGGTCAAGAACAAGACCGAGTTCGGCCTGTTCCTCGGCCTCGACGGCGACGTGGACGGCATGGTTCACCTCTCCGATCTCGACTGGAAGCGCCCCGGCGAACAGGTGATCGAGGAGTACAAGAAGGGCGACAAGGTGAAGGCGCAGGTTCTCGACGTCGATGTCGAGAAGGAGCGCATCTCGCTCGGCGTCAAACAGCTCGAGGCCGATCCGTTCGCCGAGGAGGGCGACCTCAAGCGCAACGCGGTCGTCACCTGCGAAGTGACCGAGGTGAAGGAGAACGGCATCGACGTGAAGATTGTCGGGACCGAGTTCACGGCGTTCATCAAGCGCAACGACCTCGCACGCGACCGCTCCGAGCAGCGGGCCGAGCGTTTCGCGGTCGGCCAGAAGGTCGATGCCCGCGTGACGCAGTTCGACAAGAAGGCGCGCAAGGTCGGCGTTTCGATCAAGGCGCTGGAAGTCGCCGAAGAGAAGGAGGCGATCGCCCAGTTCGGCTCGTCCGACTCTGGAGCCACGCTCGGCGATATCCTCGGCACCGCGCTCAGGAAGCGCGGCGAGGAAGCGGCGGACAAGGAGTAGCGTGTTCCCCGGGCGCGGCGCAGCACCATAGCCGACGCAAAGCGTCGGCGTTCTTAGACGGCCGCGTAGCGGCCTTATGGTGGTGCGCCGCAGACCCGGGGTCCCGGTTCATTTGAGTCAAATCAACTGGGGTCCCGCTCAGCGGTGCCATAGCGCGTCGAAGACGCGCGTAAACGCGCTTTAGGTTTCACGCTGCACCGCGTCCGGGACACGGGGATGCGTTTCCACTTGCTTCGCCACAATTGCGGCGCGTTTTGGCGCGCCATTGACCGTGACAGGGCTTAGGCGCATCTGTTCGCCAAATCGTTGCGGAGACAATCCATGTCGCTCGATGCCGATCTGATCGTCGATCGCCGCCGCATGCGGCGCAAGCTCACGTTCTGGCGTGTGGTTGCGGTGCTGGTCGCCATCGCGGCTGTGGTGACGCTTGCCGCCACGGTGCGGCGCGGCGAGGTCCTCACCGCCGGCGGCGACTACATCGCCCGGATCAAGATCACCGGCCTGATCCGCAACGATCAGGATCGCGTCGACTCGCTTGAAAGGCTCGCCAAGTCGGGCGCCAAGGCGGTCATCGTGCACATCGACTCGCCCGGCGGCACGACCGCCGGCTCCGAGCAACTGCACAACTCGCTGCGCCGGGTCGCGGCCGCAAAGCCGCTGGTCGTCGTGATCGACGGGCTCGCGGCCTCGGGCGGCTATATCGCCGCCATGAGCGCGGATCACATCGTGGCGCAGGGCACCTCGCTGGTCGGCTCGATCGGCGTGCTGTTTCAGTACCCCAACGTCAGCGAACTGCTGAAGACCATCGGCGTCAGCGTCGAGACGGTCAAGTCGTCGCCGCTCAAGGCCGCGCCAAGCGGCTACGAGCCGACCAGTCCGGAGGCACGCGCCGCAATCGAAGCGCTGGTGAAGGACTCATACGGCTGGTTCCGCGGCATGGTGCGCGACCGCCGCAAGCTCGACGATGCCGCGCTGGAGCAGGTCGCCGACGGGCGCGTGTTCACCGGCCGCCAGGGCCTCGCGCTCAAGCTGGTGGACCAGCTCGGCAACGAGAAGACCGCGGTCGACTGGCTTGCCAAGGAGAAGGGCCTCAAGCTCGACACGCCGGTGCGCGATTGGCAGCTCAAATCGCGCTTCAGCGACCTCACGATGCTGCATCTCGCCACCACGGTGGTGCTCGATGCGGCAGGCCTCGGCTCGTTTGCGCGGCGCATCGAGACGTGGGGCTCCATCCAGGCGGTCGAGCGGCTCAATCTTGACGGTCTGTTGGCGCTTTGGCACCCTCCATTGTCCAACTGAGCGGGCTCTCGCCCGCCGGGGTATTTTTAAGGAAAGCGCCATGGCCGTCGCGAATGCGAGCGCGAGCGATCTTGAGCAGAGGGCGGCGGGCTCGATGATCAAGTCCGAGCTTGTTCAGCGCATTGCCGGGCAGAACCCGCACCTCTACCAGCGCGACATCGAGAACATCGTGAATGCGGTGCTGGGCGAGATCACGGCCGCGCTCGCGCGCGGCGATCGCGTCGAACTGCGCGGCTTCGGCGCGTTCTCGGTCAAGCACCGCCCGGCGCGCACCGGGCGCAATCCGCGCACCGGCGCGCATGTGTCGGTCGATCAGAAGTCGGTGCCGTTCTTCAAGACCGGCAAGGAAATGCGCGAGCGGCTCAACAAGTAGCAAACGCTCGCCTGTCGCTTGACGCTCGCCACAGGCGAGCCCATGTGATGATCGCAAGGCGCGGCCGCTCCGGCCGGTTTCTCCACGAATTCAAGGAAATTCCATGGCTCTCACGATGTCCGGCGTCGGCGTTACGTCGTTCCTGACCACGCTCGGCGCGCTGTCGAAAATTCTCGACAAGGCGACCGCGCATTGCACCGCAAAGAAGATCGATCAGGCTGTGCTGTTGCAGACGCGGCTCACGCCCGACATGCTTCCTTTTGTGAAGCAGGTGCAGATCACCTGCGATTTCGCCAAGAACACGCTCGGCCGCCTCACCGGCGAGCCGCCGAAATTTCCCGACGACGAAAAGACCATCGACGACCTCAAGGCGCGCATCGCCAAGACCATCGACTACGTGAACAGCTTCAAGGCCGAGCAAATCGACGCGACGGAAGAAAAGGACGTCACGTTCCCGATCGGCCCGCAGCAGACCATGACGCTCAAGGGCGCGCCGTACCTGATCGGCTTTGCGCTGCCGAACTTCTATTTCCACGCCACCACCGCCTACGACATCCTGCGCCAGTCCGGCGTCGAGATCGGCAAGCGGGATTTCCTCGGAAGGGCGTGAGGTTTGTAGCCCGGATGAGCGAAGCGAAATCCGGGGCGGCCGGCGCACCGGAGGCGGTGGTGAGGGAGGAGCGATACGGGCGCGTTTCTCAAGCCGGTTTGGGACGGAGGGCGGGCCAGAAGCGAAGATCACCGAGTGAGCTCTCGCCACGCTCCCCGTCTATCTTTGCAGCCCGTTATTCTTAAGACTGAAGAGCTTGATTAGCTTAAGAACAGCAAGCTCAAGCGCATCGCGAGAGAATTCAATATATTCGTACTCTCCTTGGATTCCGCCAATACTGGTTACACCTTGCTCCTTCAGCAGTATCAGAGGCTTTTGCAGGCCGACGGCATAGGCCTTTTCGTCAATTACCCAAGTGCTCGTCGCCCATTCTGCTTTTCGGGCGATCTTGTCTCTCCTTGTAAAGATTCCGACGAAAATTGATTGCTGCTCAATCAGGCTCTTCACCTTCTCAGAAATCTTGTCGGCCCTTGGCCTCTCCCCAGTGACGACCGTCAATCCGAGCGCGGTGAGCACATCACCAATGCTGCTGTTCACGTGCGAGTCAGATGGGTCGAATGATTGGCCTACGAAAACGGTATTCTCAGCCGCCGGACTGAAAGATCTTGTTTTAATGGCAGAAGTTTTTCCCCGCATCTGCTTAAGAGGTAAAACGACAGTGGTTGAATAGTTATTTAGAATATGCCGTAGTTCCGTGTCGTATCGAGACCTCGTCGTTGCGTGTTCAGAAAACGTAAGCACACGCTGGAAATGAACATTGAGGTCAGCAAAAACTGGATCGCCCAGCGCTAAGTTGACTTCATCGTCCGTTCCTAACCCAACCAGCCATTTCTCCGCAAGACTCGCTGCCTGCTGACGAAATCTGTCGGATGTAACTTGAGAGTTTGACTTATATTTCTTACGAAGCGTCGACCTAAGCTCGGTTAGCTCATCGCGGAGGCGTTCGGCCGCAAGGATAGTGTGCTCGTCCATTATTTGTTCGCGATCTGGTTCGCGCTACTTCTTTCTTTTCTTCCGAGCAGGCTGTTTTTTTGCTGGCGTTCTTTTCTTTTTCTTCGCCGAAGTTTTCCTCTCGCCCTCAAAGCCACCTTCAATGGCTTCGATACCTTTCGTTGTTAAATATGACTCCGCGCCGTCTTCGTGAATCCATCCCGCACGAACCGCCTCTGAAAAATCACGCGCAAAATTGCGCGCGGGCGGTACCCTTGCCTTTGCAAAATACGTTTCCAAGTCACCGCGACTAAACCGAGGATTACTCTCCGTTCTCTCCCGATAGTAGGCAAACACTGCAATGCGTTGTGCGTTTGTACCCGGCCGCTTCTCATTCATCAGTTCGACGAGACCCATCGGACGAGAGCTAGGCGTCGATTGGATACCAGGCAATGAAGGTGTCGCGGCCGCGCTTGTGACCGGACCACTGTCCAGCCCAAGAAGCGCGAATGCCGAGGAAAGAACTCGCTTTCGGCTGGATGCATCTAGGTCCTTCAACGCCGCATAGACTGCTTCGATAGCAACAATGTTCGGGTCTCGTTTGTCAGCCATTTTCGCCCCACAGTCGACCTTGTCCGACCGGCATGCGACCTAGCACAAATTCGAACAAACAGCGAATATGACGCTGCGGCCCTGCACTCAGCCGAACCGCGCATGGGTCGCTATGACCGGGTCAAGCCCGGCCATGGCGAAGGTCATCGTTCAGGCGCGCGGGGATAACGTCTCGAAAATAAGTTATCCCCGCCTCCAAAACCTCCCTTATCCTTGTCGCACCCTGCTCGCTGAGGGGCGCACTCATGAGGCGTCTTGAGCGCGGAGCGGATCGGAGATCGGGCCGGAGAACAGGTCCGAAGCTTCGGTGGCGGGCGCCCGGCAATTCCGGGCCTTGGCTGGTGCGGCGCCCGCGGGCGAGGTTCGCACCCTCGCACTCGGGCGGCGTCGGGGCTCCGCCCGGGGACACAACGATCCCCTGCCAGGAGCTGGCTGATGATCGATGGGCACGTTTGCACCGTCGACGAAAGCGCGGCCCGACGCCGTAGTGAGAACGCCGCGGCAGAGCGCCGAGAGGCGCGCCGGCCCGCGTCATGGGCCGGTGATCTCTGAGCGTTCTCAGAGATCGACCCGACCGCGAGGCGGGTCACGGGGTGCGGCGCTTCCGCACCAGCGCCTGTCGGCGCTCTGCCCCCCTCATTTTTTAGGGGGCGTGGAAACAGACAACGGGCATCCGGCGCCCGCTTCAAACCGGACGGCGGAGCGTTGGCTGCGCTATGGTACGGACGATTATCCACCCCGGAGCTGACATGACCTACGAAACCATCATCGTCGAAACCAAGGGCAAGGTCGGCATCGTCCGCCTCAACCGGCCGCAAGCGCTCAACGCGCTCAACGCCAGGGTCAACGAGGAGATGACGGCCGCGATCGACGCGTTCGAGGCGGATGGATCAATCGCCTGCGTGATCCTCACCGGCAACGAGAAGGCCTTCGCGGCCGGCGCCGACATCAAGGACATGGCCGGCAAGTCGCACATGGACGCCTTCATGGGCGACTTCGCGGGCGACTGGGACCGCGTCGCGCGCATGCGCAAGCCGGCGATCGCGGCGGTCGCGGGCTTCGCGCTCGGCGGCGGTTGCGAGCTTGCGATGCAGTGCGACTTCATCATCGCGGCCGACAACGCGAAGTTCGGCCAGCCCGAGATCAAGCTCGGCGTCATTCCGGGCATCGGCGGCACGCAGCGTCTCACGCGCGCGGTCGGCAAGGCCAAGTCGATGGACATGAACCTGACCGGCCGCATGATGGACGCGGCCGAAGCCGAGCGCTCCGGGCTGGTGTCGCGCGTGGTGCCGCTTGCGAGCCTGATGGATGAAGCGATGAAAGCCGCCGAAACCATCGCCGGCATGTCGCTGGTCGCGCTGATGACCGCGAAGGAAGCCGTCAACCGCGCATTCGAGACCACGCTCGCCGAAGGCATCCGCTTCGAGCGCCGCACTTTCCACGCGCTGTTCGCCACACACGATCAGAAGGAAGGCATGGCGGCGTTCGTCGAGAAACGGCCGCCGAAGTTTGAGAATCGGTAACCCCCTCATCCTGAGGAGCGAGCGCAGCGAGCGTCTCGAAGGATGGCAACAAACGCCGAAGCCTGCGGCCATCCTTCGAGACGCGCTTCGCGCTCCTCAGGATGAGGAGTTGTGCGTGCTGCGCGCAGTTACTTTCTGACGCAAATCACCCGCACGACCGAACCCTTCGCGGCTTCGACACCGTTTGCGCCCGATGCCGGCGTCACGTTCTGCGCCTCGAGGAAGCCGCGGATCGCCGCGGCTGGCGTGAGGATCGCGCTGGCACCCGGCGAAGGCGCAGGGCCGGCGACGAGCGGCAGCTTCAGCGTGGCGATCCCGGCGAGCCGCCCTTGCGCGTCGAGCGCCGCGGCGCCGTCGTAACCGAGCCCCGGCGCGGGATCGAGCGTGAGCGTGTCGCTGACGCGCGCTTTCGCGGCACTGACCGCAGCGCCGCCGCCTTGCGCCTGCGGATCGGCGACGCCGAGCAGCGTCACATCGCCCTTGGGGTTCTCGCCCGCGAGCGCGACCGCTTTGAGGTCCGCGCCATGCACGCGCAGCAGCGCAAGGCCGCTCGCCTTGTCTTCCGCCGCGCGATCCGCCCCGCCGATGCCCGCAACGGTGATCACGTAGCACCCGTCCAGCGCCTCGCGGCTGGTCAGGATATGGCCGGGGCCGACCGCGACACCGCTCGCATACTCGACCTTGCGGCGCGGCGGCGGCATCGTGCCGGCGCCGGGGAACGCCGTATAGGCGCTCGACATCGCCACCACCACCGGATCCATGATGCCGGCCATCGCCTGATCGTAAAGCACCGTGAAGCCGCGCACCTCCTCGCCGCGCAATTGCGCCCGCACGTAAAACTTCTTCAGGTTCTGCAGCCCCGAGATGACGAAGAAATCGCCGCGCAGCAGGCTGTAGTCGGCCTTGCGCCCCGCGGGCTCCTTCTTCATCCGCTCGAACACCGCCGGCAGCGTCGTGCCGGGCGCCACGATGCGGAACGTCTCGGCCGAGTATTCTCCGCGCGCCGAGCTCCATTTGCCGATGCCGCCGCTGAAATGCGTGTTCGGCATCAGCCTGGTCGGAATGCCGAGACGCGCGCCGCTCATCAGGTCGTCGACCATGCGCCAGCCGACCGCGTCCTGCTTCGGCTTTGCGGTGGCGGCCAGCGCGGCGCGCTCGGGCTGGTTGAGAACGCCGGTTTCCTTTCCGCCGTTGCGCTTCTGGAACGCTTTCACGGCCGCGATCGAGCGCTCGCTGAACTCGCCGTTGATCAGGCCGTTGTAGTCGCCGGTCCAGGCGAGGTCGTTCTGGATCGAAAGCCGGTCGGCGAGCGGGATCGCCGCATAGGACGCCGCAACCGCGTCGGTCGCGGCCTTCTTCTCGTTCTTCTTCTCCTTCTTCTTCTCGTTCTTCGCGGGCGCGGCCTGCTTCGTCTTCGCGCCTTCCGCCTTCGGCGCCGCCTGCTTGGCCGGCTCCGCCACAGCAAAGCTCACGGCGGCAAGGGACCACAGAACCGCGCCGGCAAGCCTCATCACGGACCTCGTGCTATGACGGGGCTGGAGCCTAGCGGATCGGAAACGCGGTGCAACTGTGCTGAGCCGGGACGAACTGGAACGTTATGCGCGCCATATCGTGTTGCGCGAGGTCGGCGGCCCCGGGCAGGCCGCACTCCAGCGCGCGCGTGTGCTGGTAATCGGCGCGGGCGGGCTCGGTGCCCCGGTGCTGATGTACCTGGCGGCGGCCGGCGTGGGCACGCTTGGCGTGATCGACGACGACACGGTGTCGCTCTCGAACCTGCAGCGCCAGATCATCCACGCCACGCCCGACATCGGCGTGCCGAAGGTCGAGAGCGCGGCGGCCGAAATCGCGCGCCTCAATCCGAACGTCAAGGTCGAGGCGCACAACATACGGATGACCGCCGCGAACGCCTTGGACCTTATCTCGCGCTACGATCTCGTGGCCGACGGCTCGGATAATTTTGCCACGCGCTATCTGGTTTCGGATGCGTGTTACTTCGGCAGGAAGCCACTGGTGACCGCAACAGTCGGCACCTTCGACGGCACGCTCA
>Ga0190272_10001043_pt1 | contig 13468 bp, 10 predicted proteins | sample Popmic504T_FD_133746 | JGI IMG/M metagenome (GOLD analysis project Ga0190272, IMG submission 133746) | Populus adjacent soil microbial communities from riparian zone of Shoshone River, Wyoming, USA - 504 T | ecosystem: Environmental > Terrestrial > Soil > Riparian zone | place: USA: Wyoming...
GCGCGTAACGAACCGGACAAATGAACACCAACTACATCAGGCGACAAAAAATAAACCGGCTGGCCCAACATCGCAGCCTCTGCTTCGATGCCGCCGACTCCCCAACCAACAATGCCTAAGCCATTGATCATCGTTGTATGTGAGTCAGTGCCGACGAGAGTGTCGGGATAATAGTATTCGTGACGCTCCCAAACGCTCTTTCCCAGGTATTCAAGATTCACCTGGTGACAAATGCCAATTCCCGGAGGAATCACGGCGAAACCGTCGAAAGCCTGAGTTCCCCATTTCAGGAACTGGTAGCGTGAGGCGTTGCGTTTGAACTCCATCGCCATGTTTTTTTCAAACGCGTCTTTGGTGCTGGCGAAATCGACCTGAACGGAGTGATCTATTACGAGGTCAACTGGAACGAGCGGTTCTATAACGCCGGTGTTCTTGTTTAGACGCGCGACTGCTGACCGCATCGCCGCCAGGTCAACAAGCAAAGGAACGCCTGTGAAATCCTGTAGAAGTACGCGGGCGACGATGAAAGGCACCTCTTCTATCCGCTCGCCTTTCGGCTGCCAGTTGGCCAGCCCACGTACGTCGTCTTCAGTAATCTTTTTCCCGTCGTAATTGCGGAGTACGGACTCCAGGACAATTCGAATGCTCACCGGAAGCTTGGAAATCGGACCCACACCTTCTTTTTCAAGCTGCGGCAGTGAATAAAATTGTGCGGATTTGCCAGGAACGGGATTGAACGTTTGGAGGGAATTAAATAAACCTGTTGGCATAGAACTCGACGATGCCTTTTCGTGTCGCTGCGCCTGCGTTACCAGTGATCACGGGGAAGAGAGTTAAGTTTTTCGTGTACAACTCAGTGTAAGGTCCATGCTACTTGGTCGTCAAGCAAGGCGAATTGACTCACTGAAGTCTACTTGAAAAGCAGACGAATCCTCCTGATGCGTTTTGCTTTGCGAATCTTTGCGTCACCTTGCGCGCTTAGAGCACCAAGCTATTGCATCTTCCTTCGATCTATACTTGCGCTGTCTAGGAGTCGTTCAAGCTCAACTGCCAAAGCCTCTTCGTCAACTCTATCTCCTCCGTCTCTCGGTACCCACAATATTTGCTGACTCCCGAAATCAAACGGCACCTCTGGAGAATTAGCTTCGCGGACAGGTATCCACCCGATCATTAGATTGTTGGCACTGCTGCTCAGTGAGTGCATCATCCCCGCCTCAAAAACTACGTTTTGGTTATCTTGGTATTTATACTCGTGTGCTTCGGACGGTTCTGAGAAATAGCAAATGCCTATAACCGATGAAGAAATACTCCTCCAGAGATGCTCAAGGATATTTCCAGGTCGCACGTCGGATTTCCAGTACTGCACTTCAATGTCATATTGGGCCAGCACTCTCGTGATTCTAGCAGTCACTGATTTGTCTGCTCTGGCAGATGACGCGACGAATACTTTCGGCAAGACCGTGAGTGGCAAATTTTTGACATCTCGCAGAGACTGTAAGGCCCGTCCCGTGTTTAAACTCTGAATCGTATTTGCCCGGTGAAGGCCGTATAAAATGGTTAGGGCCTCGACAATGTGTTTGAGTTCTTCCATAAGCGTGTTGGTAGCCCTCAAATGTTGAGTTGATTCAAGATTGAGCACGCCCAGAATCTGATCATCATGCCGCAAAACATAAATGATCGACGTCTTTATAGGATGCGAAGTGAGTTTCACGTACTGGGGAATTTTAGTCGCGTGTCTGCTACCCAAGAGATCCAGGTATTGATCGGTGACGGCCAAACACTCTCCCGAATGGGCGACTATCCACATCGTCGTCTCCAAGTCGTAGGCATATGAAATCTGCCCGTTGTATTCGCCCTCGTGATTCTTGATTGTTTGCGCCCATTCCGTGCCGCCTGGATGCCACTCAGATCTCAATGCGGCCGCGTTGCCGACTCGGATAGGAATTAGTAACTCACAAAACTGAATTTCAAGACGTTCGTTCAAATAGAGTTTTATGAGGTCAAGGACTTCTGAGAGAACCGGCTGAGACACAATATCCACCGCTTGCGCGAACCGCATTAAGTACTTGCCAAATGTGTCCATGACAAAGATTCCTCCTCCTTTCTTCCGACGAATTGCCCAGGCTTCCTTGAGTAGAACAAAGCCTCATTGTCCCCGGTTGAGATATTCACCAGTACGATCTTTTTCTTAGGCCGTTTCGCCTCGTGAACTACAGCTGCCAATTGATAGGAGGTTTCAAGAGCGACGCGGATTCCTTCGCTCTTCTCGAAAAGGCGAGCAGCCGTAAGGGCACTGCTTGAATTGATAACTTGAGCTTCAATTAATCCGGTTCGATGATAGTGAGCCGCACCGCCGGCGACAATGGTTGAACCCAGCCCTCCTATGTACTCATCATCAAGGAGGCCCGGGATGCCATACGTCCTTATGGACGGATAGTAACCGGAAGTGTCAATAGAACGCCAACCTAACACGCCTGCAGAAAGGATCGGGCATTTTTCAGATTCGGCTGACACTATCCGGCCTTTCCATTTTCCCTGCAAACTGTCCGCGATAAACGGCGCTGCAATACCTAACAAATTAGCTCCGCCGCCACAGCTGCCGACGACGAGATCTGGGGTCTTCCCTAGTAAAGCTAGCTGCTCCCTCGCCTCCAATCCCATTAGCGACTGAGCAACAATAAAGTAACCGTAAACACTACCAAAGACATAAGCGGCCGCCTGGTCTATGCCAACTGTATAATCGATAGCGGCCTCGGCAGAAAGCGTCAGGAGATCACCATACTTCTCGCCACAATCTACAACTCTTACATTCCCACCTTGCGTCTCAATATCGTAACGCGTGCGCGGTCTCTCGAGGTTGCTAACCGAATCGAGGAAGGATAGCGACTCAAGACCGAACTCTCGGCAAGCTATGGCCAGGGCGACTCCCCAATTGCCCGTCGTCTCAGTTGTAATAAGCCTTACCCCACTTTGCATACACAAGTAGGCAATCAAATAAGCGCTATTAATCTTATGGTTACCGGTAGGGGTCTTACTCTCGTCTTTAATATAAATCTCCGACTTCGTCCCTATTGCCTTCTCGAAGTTGATGGCGCGGAACAATGGAGTAGGTCGGAAACGGGAATATACCCGGAGCACCTCTGGAGGGATAGCAATGAACTGCGATTGCGACAACTCAAGCTCTTCGATCAACGAAGGCAATGTGGAGGTTGGGCAGGGCGCAGGCGGCGTAATATCATCCCGCTCAAATTTAATGTCATAATCAAAAAAAGCATTGATGTTGAGATATTCAGTAACCATTTTGCTCAATTTTTCCTAAACAGCAGGAACCTCAGGTTTATGCAGCTTATTCAGACCTTTTTCATAGCACATCCCGCTTTGAAGAGTGAACCGCGCCTTACCTCACAGTAACCATGAGTGTAGACGTCGGGCCAGTAACCTACAGTTTTCACCGGTGCTGTTCCGGCCGTGCCTAAACCAAAATTGATAAGACAGGTTGGTTTCAAATTTCCAGCCGGGATCAATGAGATGAGGCTTGTTGCTGAGCCAGCTGTCCGTTTGTTATAGTTCGTGCATCCCCCGCAGTTTCAAACACGTTCAGCAATAAGGCGGCGGCCCGCGTTATTCAGGAGCGGAGTCCGATTTACCGAGGAGCCGCAGACTATTCGGTTGAGGAGCGCGAAAAATGCCAAAGAAAAGGGCTGAGGATTTTGAATACTTAAGCAATGATCCTAATTACGTCCCCAATCCCGACATAGAGGAATTCATGGAAGGTGAAATCTCCCGCGCACCGAAGGATCCGGAGCAGCTGGCGCACCGCATTCGCAATAACACGGCGGCCTCGCCGAAAGACGCGGGTGGAGATCTTGACGCATCCTGGGAAGACGTTAATGCCACCGGCTCGGAAACCGTTGGCGGCGACAATCCCACTCCTGATCAGTCACTAGTTGAAGAGAATGCAAACGCGGTGGGTGTGAATTTTGAGGACAATGAGGAGCTGGACTTTCTCGACAAGATCGAGCGTCGCGATCGGGATCGATTTGAGTTGGATGAGAGTTCAAAGGCCAGCGAGGACATGATCTAACCTATGAGCTTTGTTCTTTGTTCTTTGTTCTTTGTTCTTGGTCCGTTGTTAGTTGTTAGTTGCATCGCAGGAGCTACGACCTACTAGCAACTGACAACTAACAACTAACAACTAACAACTAACCAAGAACAAAGCTCAGCTCATTTACGGCGGCTGTCTAGTATAAGAGTGACCGGACCATCGTTAACCAATTCGACCTGCATCATCGCGCCAAATCTTCCGCAGCTAACCCCGGACAAAACTCCGCGCACTTGCCCGATGAAGTATTCATACAGAGGTTCGGCTACTTCCGGCGCTGCGGCATCAATCCATGACGGACGAAGCCCGCGTCTAACGTCGCCGTAAAGCGTAAACTGCGAAATCACCAGCACTCCTCCGTCGATCTCCTTCACCGACAGATTCATCTTTCCCTCAGCGTCGTCAAAAATCCGCAGCGCGGTGATTTTGGATGCGAGGTATTGAGCATCGGCTTCGGAATCATCACGAGCTACGCCCAGCAAAACGACGAGACCTTGTTTGATCTCGCCGGCAATATGGTTTTCGATTGTTACTTTTGCGCTTGTTACCCGCTGTACGACAGCACGCATTCACGATGTCCTTGCGTTAACGAACTACGAAATTATAGGTGATGATTCCAGTAACCCTCACGGGATAACCGGACAGATACGTCGGCATGAAACGCGCTTTCAGTGCGGCGCTCTCAGATACCGAAGCGAGCTCGGACGGCCCCTTGACTGCCTTGGCAGATATCACCTTACCAGCTTCGTCGATAGTGACCTGTACCACCACCGTCCCCCTCACGCGGTTTTCGCGCGCGAGCATTGGATAGGTCGGCGCCGGCAAACAGGCTGCCTTGCCGTTCATCAATCCTCCGCTTACAACACCCCTTGCGGGGACTCCCGGTCGCACCTTCACGAACAGATCATCTATGCGCTTCTGCGTCTCTACCTTGTCGCTCGTTACCGAACACGCATAACTTGCAAGCGCTCTAGCTACGGTTTCAGGAACAATTCTATCTGTCTTTTCCAGGATCGAAACCACTCGCAGATAAAGTGGTTTTGCTTTCTTATGGTCGCCCAATGCCCCATAAATGTTAATAAGAATGGTGAGTGTTGTCGTAACCTCAATGTGATCCGCGCCCAGCATCTTCTCCTTCAATTCGAGCGCCCGCCGGGCGTGGCTCTCCGCTTTGCTCAAATCTCCTTTTGCGTAGTGAAGCAGACTTAACGAATCCAATACGCTATTCATAGCCGCATTGGATGACACTTCGAAAATGGCTAGCGAGCGCTTATATAAGTCTTCAGCCTTATCGTAGTTCTTATTGGCTTGATGTAGCGCACCAAGGTTACTGATCGCGTCAGCCACCAGGGGGTCGTTGTCCTTTAGTGCCTGCTGTCTGAGTACTAGCACGCGCTCGGCCAAAGGTATCGCTTCATCGATTTTTCCCTGGTTGTATAACTGCACAACCCTACGACTCAAATTTGTAGCTTCGTCAGCGACCGCATGCTGTTGTCCAAAACAAATTCGTGGGGACGGAGACTTTGCGCTTGCCGCCGCGGTGGGAAAGCAGACAACGAACAGGGCGAGCGACAATAAGACCTTCATAGAGGCGGCCGTGATGACTATTTCTTTGGTGGTTTGCTGGGTCTAATTTCCACGCGGCTAACCAGACTGCGGGGTTCGTGGTGAAGAAGATCGATGACTACTGTGGCAATGTCGGAAGGTTGCAGTTGCCAGGATTTTTCTTCGTCGGGCGCGTCGCCTCCAAACTCAGTGTTGACCGAGCCAGGCATGATGTAGCTAACCTTGATGCCGTCGTGTCTGACCTCCTGCATCAAAGCTTCACTGAACCCGTTCAGGCCAAACTTCGATGCGTTGTAGGCAGCCATTCCTGGATGAGCGTTAGTCCCGGCTAACGACGACATGTTGATGATGTAACCACCGCCGCGTTGTTTCATGATGGGAATCGCTTCGTGGCAGCAATAGAAAACTCCGAAAAGATTTGTCTCCAGCACAGAACGGAAATCTTCGCAGGACATCTCTTCGACCGTCTGGAAAAGGCCGATGCCAGCGTTGTTAACCAGAATATCGAGGCCGCCAAGTTGAGACGTTGCGAAATCAAACATGGCTTTGACCTGCGAAGAGTTACAGACATCCGCAACGACGCCGGTCGCATCGCCCTTTTCCAATCCCCTCAAGGCAACAACCGTTTCATCTATCTCGCTGCGACTGCGCGCGCTGATGCAAACACTGACGCCTTCGTTAACGAGCGCCTCGGCAATACCGCGACCGATGCCCTTCGTTCCGCCCGTTACGATTGCTATTTTGCCTTGAAGATCCATCAGCTTCTTTCTATCAGAGCATCAGGTGAACTGCACTAGCTCCGTAGGAGCCAAATGTTTATAGATACGCAGGAAACTCAGAAGTGCAGCTCTGTAAGAGCGCAATATTCCTAGCGACGAACAAGTTGAATTGAACATTTCGCTCCTACGGAGCTGAACAAAGTCTTGTAGACCTGCTGTCTATAAACATTGAGTCCCTCTGGGACTAGCGCGTAAGGCCCGAAACTCTATTTCAAAAGAGCACCTTCCCGACCCTTTACTATTCAATGTCCAAACTGCGCAAGTCGTTATCAACTGCTAAGTTTCGCCTTCAATCTTTCGTTGACAACTTTCGGATTGGCCTTTCCCTTCGATACCTTCAGTACCTGCCCAACGAAGAAGCCAAACAGCGCCTCTTTGCCCGCGCGGTAGCTTTCGAGCTGTTGAGGATTTGCGGCGATTATTTGGTCGATCAGTTGGTCGATCTCTCCCGCGTCACTAAGCTGGACCATCCCTTTCTCGGACACAATCGCTGCGGCGCTCTTCCCTGTTTTGAACATCTCTACCAGGACTTCCTTGCCTTGCTTCCCGCTGATCTTCTCTTCGTCGATCAGGCGCACCAACTCGCCAAGACTTGCCGCAGATACCGGTGACTCGCCGGCGGTTATTCCTGCGTTCTCAAGCTCGCGAAGGAGTTCGGATCGTATCCAGTTTGCCGCGGCCTTGGCATTTCCCGACGTTTCTGCCGCCTCCTCGTAGTAGTCAGCCAACGATTTCTCGGAGGTCAGTTGCGACGCGTCGCTAAACGGCAGACCGTACTGTTCGGTGAAGCGGCGACGTCGCGCCTCCGGCAACTCCGGCATCGCCTCCCGCACTCCTTCGACAAACTCATCCGAAACAATCAGCGGTGGCAGATCGGGTTCCGGGAAGTAACGATAATCGTGAGCCTCTTCCTTGGAGCGCATGACGCGCGTTTCAGCAGCACGTTCGTCCCAAAGCCTCGTCTCCTGGTGCAAACGCCCGCCCGATTCGAGCACCTTTATTTGCCGGTTTACCTCAAACTCGATCCCGCGTTGCATGAACCGCACAGAATTAAGGTTCTTCAGTTCAACCTTGGTCCCAAACTTCTCATCGCCCTTTCGCCGCACAGACACGTTTGCTTCGCAACGCAGATTTCCCTTCTCCATGTCAGCTTCCGAAGCGCCGACCCACTGCAATGCGCGACGAACGTGATTCACGTAATCATATGCTTCCCAGGACGTGCGAAAGTCGGGTTCAGTCACAATCTCCGCCAGCGGTGTGCCGGCGCGGTTTAAATCTATGTAGGAATAGCGGTCGATATCGGGCAGGCCTTCATGCACGTTCTTGCCCGCATCTTCTTCCAAATGAAGTCGCGTTATTGCGATCTGCTTCGGCTTCCATTCCACCGGGTGTCCTGCATCATCGCGCTCGGCGGTCATGATTTCCAGTTGGCCGTTGGCGGAAAATGGCTGATCAAACTGGGAGATTTGATAACCCTTCGGCAGGTCGGGATAGAAATAATTCTTACGGGCAAAAATTGAACGGCTATTGATGTGTAAACCCAGCGCCAACGCGGCACGCGCACCGAGTGCAATAACCCTGCGATTGAGCACCGGCAATGCCCCAGGCAAACCTAAACAAACAGGACAGGTGTTCGCGTTAGGCTCGTCGCCAAACCGCGTCGAGCAACTGCAAAAGATCTTTGATTCCGTACTCAGTTGAGCATGGATCTCAAGGCCGATTATCGTTTCCCACGTGTTAGTCATTGGTCCGTTGTCAGTTGTTCGTAGTCAGTTGTCAGTGCTTTATTGTCGATGGTTTCGCTCAGGCAATTTAGCGTAATTTCGTGTTACTTCGTGGATTGTCTTCTGCCAATCCGAACCACGATCCGCGAATCCACACTAAACAACAGGAAATGCCTTCGGGCTTCCGCATAGTAGTTCAGAATTCGACCTTCAGGTTGTCCGTCGCCAGGTAATACGCAAGCTAAAGCTTGAACTCTGAACGGCCCGCCCTTACCGCCGCAGCCATCCCGGCGGAACGCCCGCGCGTCGCGCTTCTTCTTCCAGTTCTCTCCATCTGGCGTTGAGCCCGGCACGCGCCGCTGCAAGATCGTTAAATCGCGTGATCAGTTCACTTCGTTCATAGGAGTAATCGTAAGCTGCAGACGAGCCGAACACGGTCCCGTTTGGCACGATGCCGACGCCCACACCCAGCGGTAGATGCGTGCTGCCAAAACCTCCAACATGTGAACGATGGCCGAAAGGAACGCGACCCGCTGGATTAATAAATACCCGGCCCCGCATCGCTCCACCACCGAAACCGACACGCCCCCTAAGCTGTGGTCCTATTCCTCGTGGTGCAATGAAAACACCTGGTCGATGTCCACGAGACCCCGGGAAATGCCGTCCTCGCCCGACATTCCCGAATGATCCACGCCCAATGTTTCCGAAAGAAATGAACGGTACGATGCTGGTTGATGTTGTAAACGATCCACCCCAGCCTGGATATGAGACCTCCTCCAGCCTGGTCCGGACGTATCTAATCTCAGCGTCCAGTGCCGCCAGTTCGGTTCTCAGCTCAGTGGCCCGTCCGCGCCAATACTCTTCTGACTGCTTTTCCACAGCGAGTCGTTCACGCAGTTCGCTTCGGGCCAGAGCCGAAGCAGCCTCGGCTTGCTTACGCGACTCGTCCAGGGGCGGCAGTCCCAGCTCCCTCGCCCTTTCTTCATAAGCTTGTTCACTAGCAATACGGCGACGCGTCGCCGCTTCGAGATCTCGGTTAGTGATCGTCTTCCTGCCTGGCGCAGTCCTCACTCTCGACGGCTCCGAGCCCGGGTTCTGTAATTGTGACCTGCGCAGAAAAGTTCCAATTGGCTCATTGTTGGCTTTTTCGGTCGCGGCAACATCGATCGTCGACATATGCAAAGTGATTTGAATTCCCGGTTGAACTTCGTAAGTGACTGTCGACGGTGTGACGACAAAGCGAGAGGGAATCTCGAGACGCCTTCCATCTCGCATTACGATTGTGTAGGCGCTCACGCTGGCCGCGACCAACAGCACCAGCAGACTAGTTGAAAGAATCCGACGCATCACGCGATGTACTTGGCGGGCAGTGCACATTGCTATTACTCCTTGAAATCGATCCGTTTTGTCCGGGGAATTGAGTCTTTAGTATAGCATCCACGGAAATCCAGTTTCGAATCCAGCGGAGCGCAAACACAAAAAACCTTTGCCAACCGGCTAACCGGGGTGATATACACTTGGTTCCGCCCCCGTTTTGACCTCGCTGATAAATGCGGACGTCTCGTTTCTCGCGCTTGCGACCGCTTGGCATGCAACAACTAACTAAGGAGAAGAACACCAATCATGGCAAAGACTCTTTGCAAGATCCTGGGAGTTATTTTCTTGCTGGTCGGTATTGCCGGCTTCGTGGCGTCTGGCTTGATGGGTTTCCATCTGACCGTCCCACACAACCTCGTTCATCTTCTTTCCGGCGCGATCGCTTTGTATCTCGGTTTTTCCGGATCGCTGTCTGCGGCTAAGACGTTCTGTTTGGTTTTCGGCGTGGTTTATTTGGGACTGGGCATCCTTGGGATGGTTTTCGGTGATCCGGCAATGGACCGAATGTGGCATGTAGGTCCGTTGGATTTGGCAATTAGAGACCACGGACTGCACATATTGCTGGGCGTTGTTTTTCTTGCCGGCGGGCTCTTTACAAAGAACCCCTAAAGCATGATACTCCCTTAGCCGATTTCAAAAGCTTCAGGTTGCACGGTCTGACTCTGTAGGTGACGCGCAAGCGCCCATGAGCCGGGAAGCCTTGCAACCTGATTCATTTTCGGGATTGACTAAGTCCTTGCGGCGCGCCGCGCTTTTATCGGGCCTTTCTCAGTAACTCCTCGCGATCAAATATAGCTGCGGATTAACGCGGAGGGACGCGGACAAGAATAAGCCGTAAGCAGCTTCGTCGATCTTTTAGTTCTGATCCGCGTTTATCTGCGTTCATTCGCGTCTAATTTTATGTCGACAATACTCGATGCTGCCGAAGTCTTGTCCCTTTTTTACTCCATCAGAATCCGACTTTCAAGTGGGTCGATGACCTGGGCCGAGCGGCGTCCACGATGCTTATCTTCTTCGCAAAATGCGGTGGTAGTTAACCGCCGCCGACAGGAAGCGCAGATCTTTTCATTCGAAGCATAATGGCTCGCTAATTTCACCGAGAAACGAACGAGCCATTATTGCCTCAAGATGCGCCGGACGGTCTCTAAGCTCAATAGGCCCAGACCTGCGCGACCCTCTCATGGATTTTGTCGCGTAGGCCGGGAGCAGCCTTCTCTCCCTCTTCGGTTTGGCCTTGCTGTGAGGCGGCGTTCAGAATTTGCATGTACGCCTGGAGTCGCCGGTAGGCTTTTTGTTGAGCCTCCTGATAGTAGGCGACTGGAAGCGGCGCTTGTAACTCATCAAGGACCAGACTAGGCCCGTCAGGATAAGCTCCCCAATAGCGGGTGATTGCATCCTGGGCCTTCTGGGAGGCGGGCGTGCTTTCCAGTTCCTGCGCTCCGCCTGAGGTGCTGTGATCGTAATACTCCATTTGCGTGACGCGCTCGTCCTCGCTCTTAACCACCACGGCCTGACTTTGGTCAGGAGCGAAAGGGTTCCAGAGTGTATAGACCCCAAGCTTTTGCTTTTTACCTTCCTGATCCTGACAGATCGTGCCGATCACATGCAGGGGCGCCTCGAGGAAGTTCACTCCAGAAGGAACAAATTCGTCGGTTGTATGAAGGACATACTGCCTGCCGGGCGCGTTCGCGTCGCGTAGGATGCTTAGCAAATCCAATCGCGAGCCATACATCTGTCGGTAATTGGGGTCCTCTTGCATCCACTCGTTAGACCCCCCATGGCCCATCGAAACGATCATCGGGAGGAAATCAACGCTGGATGTCAGTTGAGTGCGATATTGCTCGGTGGACGAGGTGAAGTGGCCGGTGGGATCGGCGACCACAAACGGGACGAGAATCCCTTCTTCATAGATGGTTCCACCTTTGCCCTGAAGTCCATGCGAGCTGGCGTATTCACCGTGGTCCGAGGTGAAGATGAATACGGAGTTATCCCTGGTTTCCTCGGGAAGGCTTGCCATGAACTTTCCAAGTGACTCGTCCACCATGTGCATGATCTGGATATATGAGTCGAGCGCCTTCGACCAGTATTCAAATGGAGCAATCGCCTTGTGCTTGTCCTGCTGTAATTTCGTAGGGGCCGTCCAGTATGATTTCGGCTCGAGTTCGGGAACAGGCGTATAAGAGTTGGCTTCGTCCTCCTGGTAAATCCCGCCCATCTGGTATTGGAAAACTTCCTTTAGAATTGTTTGCGCGCCGGGTTTTGGGTCGAGTTGACTCTGGCTCTCCCAGTTTAGAAATTCCCTCACGTCTGACGGGTAACCATTTGACGGCGGCGCGTCCTCCGGCGTGGGTGGAAGTTTGTAGCTTTGAGCAGACTTCTCAGAAAGGGTTTGATAGATCGTGTTGAAATCGTCGACCTCCGTCCCACCCCAGAAAAACTGCTTGTCATGCGGGTTGACGAAATTGACCGAGAGGAAAAAAGGATCCCGGTTGTTTGAGGCGACGCGCTCGTTGACCCAGTTCGCTGCGTCCTCGGCGATGGTGTCATCCCACTCCAGTCCCTGCCCGTAGAGGCCGGGCAAATCCTGCGGCGGGACGTGACTGTCGAAGCCGTATCTCTCAAGATCGTTGGTGTGATATGAAAGGTGCCATTTGCCGAAGTAGGGCGTATCGTAACCCGCCTGGCGCAGGAGGTGCCCGATGGTCGGGAAGGCCGACTGCAATTGAGGTTGTAATAGCCCCTTCTGTTCCGAGCCCTCATCAAGCACCTCGCCGGGTTCTCCTTTAGGAGGTTTCGGGAACGTTATCAGTGTCAACATCAGGTAGGTCTGGTAGGCGTAAAGCCCGGTGTAAATGGTCGCTCGCCCTGCCGTGCAGTCGGACGCAGCGATGTAGTGATTGCTAAACTTCACGCCCTTGCTCCAAATATACTTGAAGAGATTGGGCATGTACTTCTCGATGAACTCGTCGGGGGTTCCGATGTTAGGTGGAAAGTGCATGGGGAAGCGCATCTGATCCACCATGATCATGATGATGTTCGGTTGCACTCCTTGAGGATGTTTAGGTGTTGGGACGCTCGGCGTCGTAGTCTGCTTTTCCATGATGAGTTCTCCTTTGGTGAGTTAAGTTTTCTAGAAATGCATTTCTTTCGTGTGAAGAGTTATTTCAGGTAGTTCGAATGGTCGTTTAGAAGTGGGCATCGCCCATCCGTACGACTTGGATGAAACTATTCAAGTAAATCAGCGGTTCGTTTAGAGGCGGGCGGTGCACACCTCTAACCGAATGAGGACAGAGAGCGGATAGATTTCGCTACTGTACGTGTAATGCGGAAGGCTTTATCGCCCAGATTTGAACTGAACCATTTCGTGCAGCCACGGTGTGGAGCACATCATTCGGAAAAGCCGAACAATCCCAGCGCACCGTCCCGCCCCCGGCGCCGAATGTCATAGGCGACGTCGCGCTCACCAGAAAGTCCGATGTCCCTGGAGGCCGCGGAGAATCTAAGAAAACGCGAAAGTCCTGGTTGAGCGTTCCATCGCTCAGTTTGCATTGAAGAGCGGACGGATTGGTTACGCCGGGTCCTGGAAGGTAGCGTAGGCTGACGCTGGCAGAAACCAGGTAGCTGCCTTCCGGCAGAGTGAGTGTTGCCATCTCAATGAACCCACTTGAGGTAGCCTCTGGCGCGATGACGAAGCCAAAGCCCGGAACCGTGTTCTTCGTGTAAAATATCTCTGAGCCTCCACCGCTGGATCCCGGCGGTCCCTGTGGACCGGCATCTCCTCTTTCACCTTTCTCACCCTGTCGACCATTGCACACGACGCAGATGCCTGTGCTGTCAGTGTACTGAATGCCGCCGACCCCGTTGGGACAACGAGTATCACCCAGCGCAATGACTTCGCTGGTCACGGATTGTCCGGCCGC
>Ga0190272_10001044_pt1 | contig 13456 bp, 8 predicted proteins | sample Popmic504T_FD_133746 | JGI IMG/M metagenome (GOLD analysis project Ga0190272, IMG submission 133746) | Populus adjacent soil microbial communities from riparian zone of Shoshone River, Wyoming, USA - 504 T | ecosystem: Environmental > Terrestrial > Soil > Riparian zone | place: USA: Wyoming...
AAAAAACCTCGAGCCGCATCAGTATTGCCTTGTTTTGACGCCAGGCTGGCCAGCGATAACAGAGCGCGCGCCTCGCTGCGCTTGCCCTTATAGAGCTGGGCCAGTCGGAGAGCTTCGTTAAAGTTTTTTTCGGCTTCGGGGAAGTTGCCCTTGATGAAATACGAGTTGCCGATGTCAATTAATCCTTGCATCGTCAGGTTGTCGAGGCCGTTGCTCCTGGCTAATTCTAAAGCCTGAGAAGAATATAGCTGTGCCTTTTCCGCATCACCGGCCATTATCTCGGTGTTGCTCAGGTTTAATAGGACCCTAATGCGCTTGTCCTTATTCTCCAGTGCCGCAGACTTTTCCAGTGCCTGAAGTAGTTGCGCCCGCGCCTCCACAGCCTTTCCCTGAAGTCCCAACAAGACTGCACGTTGCAGCAGAACTTCCGTCAACCCTTCGATGTCACTGCTGAGGTCAAACAAATTATGAGCCTTATCAAAAGCAGCATTTGCATCGTCGTAGCGCGAACGACGACCAAGGACAATGCCAAGTCGCAGAAAAGCAGCAGCATAACGTGAATCGACCTTAGTCGCTTCCTGGTAGGTCTCAATCGCCTTGTCGGAGTTCTCGTGCTTATCGTAAGCGCGCCCCAGGTCCACTAGCGCAAAAGCCTTTTCTGTCGCAGGCACAATCGCTGCTAATGCTTTGTAGTCTTCGACCGCACCTCCAAAGTCACGCTTGACGGTATTCATTACGGCCTGTAATCGCAGACCATCAATTTGTGGCAAAACCGATCGGTCCGGAACCAACTCTGTAGCGCGGATTAGTTCGTCCTTAGCCTTATCCGAAGAATCCAGTTCGGTCCAGGTTTCGGCAAGGCGCGCGTGGGCCAGTGCAAAACGATCATCATCCTGCGTGGCCTGCTGTAATACTTTGCTGGCCCTGAAGAAGGCGCCTTCGCGCATCGCATCTACCCCGCGTGCATACAATTGCCGAGTTTGCTCAGAGGGCTCATGCAGGGTCGGGCGAGATATTTTCCAGAGAGTGAATGCCAGTATGGCCAACAAGACAACTCCGGCCACCGCGTAGCCAACCGGCAATCGGGGGCGTTTGAAGATGTCGGACAGAGTCGCCATGGTACCGGTGGGATACGTACGCGGCGACATGGGGATCATGCGCGTAATGGCTTGATTGAAATCTTTGGCCTGCGCTCGAGCTACATCGAGGTCGCTAATCAACTCACCGGCGGTCTGATAACGATGGTCCGGTTTTTTTGCGAGAGACTTCAATATTATGCGATCGAGTTCCTCGTGAACGTCGGCATTGACTTGCGAAGGAGGAGTCGGCTCGTCGCGAATGACTTTTGTGCAAATTTCCATCGGGCTGCCTCCGAAAAATGCCGGCTTTCCAGCCAGGCACTCGTAGAGCACGCCTCCCAACGAAAACAAATCACTACGCGCATCCACTTCGGTACCTAACGCTTGCTCGGGCGATAGATACATCGGGGTTCCGACAATCACGCCCTCGCGCGTTTGAGCACTCAGCAATGTCTGTCCTTCAGGATTGAGGGAATCTGAGAAGCCCGGGAGGATCTGCTTCGCCAAGCCAAAATCCAGAACCTTTACTTCACCGCGATGGTTGATGGCAACATTTGAAGGCTTAATGTCGCGATGGATTATGCCGTGACTGTGAGCTTCGCCAAGAGCTTCGGCGACTTCACTAATAATTTTCAGCGCCCGCGGAATGGTCAGCGTTCCCTTGAGCATTAGATCCGCAAGGGTTTCACCGCGGATAAACTCCATCACGATGTATGGCTGGCCCTCGGGAGTTTCCCCGTAATCGTGGATGGTGGCTATGTGCGGGTGAGAAAGTGCCGAGACTGCTCGTGCCTCTCGCAAGAATCTTGTACGAAACTGTTGGTTGCCGGTCCCACTCGCTTCAGTCAGTGTTTTGATTGCCACCTTGCGGCCGAGTACGGTGTCCTCCGCGAGGTAGACGATGCCCATACCACCCTCACCAAGCAGTTCAATAATTCGGTAGTGTGAAACCGTTGTGCCGATCATGGAGAAGCGAGTCTACTTCAAACTCGAGATTAGGTTAGGACGTCTAACCGAAGAAATACGTGGAAAAGGAAAAATTAGAAGCTGAGCGGGCATTGTCTCTCTTGAGCCCCTCTATTTCAAGAGACCTGAGTGTCAGACGAATTACGCGACCGGACACAAGAACCTCAGCCTTCAGGATGAGTGGTTAAGGGTAGGTTATCAGCCACTGGTCGTATCCTCACCACGCTGGCGGGAAGGAGCCCGGGCTTGTATCTGGGAGAGCCCGGGCCTGGTTGCTACGGGGTGAGTAAATTGAATTTCAACGGACGAAAGTTCACGAGCTGTGGACGACGAAACGGCGGGACAAGAACCCTCTTGGAAGTCTTAGCTGAACGCCTCGTCTTAGAATGATCTGCTCTAACCTCTATGAGGCTCCTGACCGAAACGTTTCAACAAAATGGGGCACCGATGTTTTCTCAGGGAAATACCCAACGGTTGAGTGTCACGGCGCCACCAGTAAGCGAGACGCTCTGCATGATCGCCACTGGAATGTTGTCTTGGAAGTAGAGGGAAGGGAAGTTGAACTTTGTGAGCTTAAGAACTATTCAATTACACGGAAGGTATAGCTGTCGATATCCTCGTAACTTCCATTGGGGAGGCTCCCGCTTAGTTTCACGCGGTAATCGTCACGTTTGAGGAGTCTGGCCGGTACCGTGACGTTGATTACTTTCTTGCCCGCTATGGTTTCTGGTTTCAGGGCTTCTTTGACCAAAACGCTGGTGCGGTCGCTAGACAATACCTCAGCCCGATAAGTTTGGTGTCGTTCTGATGACAATGCCAATTGCAGTTGCGCGGAGTCTGTGCCTGGTGGGATGCGTATGCTCTTTCCTTCCCCGCTGCCGCGCGTTAGACCCGGCGTCAGCTCAACTAACAGACTATTTCCTGGTTGTTGTGGTGCTGTTGTCAGATTAGTAAGAACCAACCAGGAGATGCCTACCAAGGTGAAGATCACCGCAGCAGCTAACGAATACGCGACAATCGGCTTTTGTATGGGAAAGAATGAGAAAAACGATCGCTCTTTCGGGCGAGGGATGATCTGGTCGCCGCTGGGCGCGAATGAAGGCTCATCTGCCGCCTCTGTTTCCGTCTCGGCGACGTTGGTCACATAACTTCTGAAGACACGCGCGAAGCGGAGTTTCCGGAGACGTTCAGGCGCACAAAGAAAGCGTCTTTCGAAATTCTCGTGCTCTGACTCTGGCAGTTCGTTCGCGAGGTACTGATCGGTCAATTCATCCTCAACAATCAACAGCTCGTCAAACACAGACGCGTCAGTCACAAGCAGCTCCTCAAAGCTGCGTTGACGCTCCTCGTCTAATGCCCCCAGAAGATAGTCTCTAATCTTTTCTCGTTCTATTTCATTCAAATTCTATTACCACTTTCTGCAAGACTCCCCTACTTATGATGTCTTTTGCGCGTGGCCTATTTCAGGCTGTGGCTTCCTGAACACAGGTTTGCACACATTCCTGTAAAACTGCCCGGATACGGTGAGCTCGTATTCTCAAGGCATTCAGCCCGATACCAAGCCGTTCGGCAAGCTGTTTACGATGGTCTATCTTTGCTCGCCTTTCCTCCTGGTAATATCCCAACACCAACGCCCGGTTTTCCTGAGGTAATCTGTGCATACATGTCTCAAGGCATGCATACTCTTTCTCGATATCCTCTGTGGCTGCTATGGGCGGGGGGCAGGAAGGGATCGGCCGTCTTCTCAAGTACTCCAAATGAACTTTGTGGGCGACGCCATAGAAATAGAGCGCCGGATCTCCAGTGAAAGTATCTTCAATGTCTCGTAGCTTCTTAACGACGCGGTTGATGCATTCATCAGCCAGGTCCTCCGGTTCGCCGCACCCGCGGCACACGAATATCTTCACCAGGCGGCGCCTGGTTTCTTCGTACTTCTTACCGGCCTCCGTGCGATCGGGGTCGAGCCAGGCGAGCAAGGCGTCAAAAGACTCCTGAGTTAGAACCCAGTCTTTGTTCATTTGGGGTAGCGGCCCAAAGCAATTTCAATGCGGGCGATTCGGATTAAACTGGTGAGCATTGTACCTAAAGAACTCTAGTCCGTCGTACTCTCCAGACGAAAAACGCCGCAATGACTAAGACAACTGCCACACCGCCCCACATCATTATCGTGCTCGGGCTGAAGTAATTTGCCTTGGCTGTCGGAATGTATTGCCCTTGAATTGTGAAGCCGGACCAATAATAAGGAGACCGCCAACGCTTTTGTTTAGACATCTCGATTTGAGCTTTTCTGAGCGCCGCAGCCGGAGAGAGCCCATCCCGTAGCATGAACCGGTAAAAATACCCCATCAATACCGCGGTGGCGTCATCGTCAACCTTCCACAAACTGGCGACAACGCTCGACGCGCCGGCGTACATGAAACCGCGGGTAAGACCTATCAACCCCTCGCCTTTTACTTCCTTTCCCAGGCCCGTATTGCAGGCGCTTAAAACAACCAAATCAACCGGCAGCTTAAGGTTGTAGATATCGTGTAAACGAAGGAATCCTTCCTGCGCTTGCCCTTTTTCGTCGAACAACGAAAGCACGACACCAGATAATTCCGGGTGCTCGTCGTTAAGAAAACTATGAGTCGCGAAATGGACAATCCTGTAATCTGCGAGATCCGACGTCATTGCCGTTGCGCGATTAGCTTCAAAACCCATTGCTTTGAATCCTGACCGCCAGGGTGCCGCAGCCATGATCGCCTCCGCCTCATCTCGCGACGCCTGCAGTCGTGGGATTCGCCCTTCGTTTCCTGTCAGGCCCACGTCTCGGAAAGCACGATGCAATTCTGTTTTTCTTAATTCTGAACTCATGACCTCAATTTTCGGGGAGTTAACCGTTCTAATGCGAGGATCATCTACTTCGAACACTGGATCTGCGAAAACAGCCACAGAGTTCGATGGTCGCTTACGCATGGAAGGATCTTCGATCAAAAGCGCCAGGGCCGAAGCCGAGGGCTCGTTGACTATCTCATGGTCTGTCATAAGTAGTCTTGACCCTGGAGCCGCTGAATTCACCTCGGAACCGGCTAGGTTTGGATCCTGAGGTTTGGTCAGAATTTGAAAGGGGATGTACTGCAACGCCCCATCCGCAACGATCAACAAGCGCTTTGTTCCGAGCTTGGCCGCGACAGGATCAAGCAGAATCTTGCTCAGTTTTGCGACTTGGGTCGGAAGTTGTTCATTAGCCTTTGCCACCCGGACCTGTCGCTGCTCGAATGTCTCGTCGGGTACTGGTTGATTTGCGGTAAGCGAGTCATAAACATTTCGTGCGGCGCCTTCGATCTCAGATCGTCCCGGTAGTTCAAAGCTGGAGACATCATTACGCGTGACAGCCCAAACAAAACTCATTCTCTCACCCAAGAAATACTCCAGCAGTAAAGAATCGTCGTCTAAAACCCGTTTTTGAACTTCATTCAAGCTCAGGGGTTGAGGTTGAGCCAACGCCGCAAATCGGGGGCTCCTCAGCTTTATTTCAGCTTCCAATTGGTCGTACTGAGTTGTTAGTTGGTCAATCTCTTTAGCGAGCGTCGCTGCCTCGTGCGGCTGTTTACTGGAAACTAACCGCATATGCTTCTCTGCCTTTTCATTCATGCCAAAACGAAGAGCCCGTTCCCGCTCCAACAAACCAGGATCAATTCCCTGTCGAATGGCTGCCTGCGCCTCTCCCAAAAGCTCAAGCAGTGAACGCGCTCGGGCTCTTTCGCTTGCAGCAAAGGCCGCTTCCAGAAATTGGCTTTGCTGGCGACCCTTATAGAGCTGCATGAGAACGTCAATTTGGAGCTCATAATGCCTGCGTACCGATGCGAAATAAGCCGCGCGCGACTGCTGGCTTGTAATCTTAGTGCGCAAAGCCTCGTTGATCCTTAGCACACCTTGGATTTGAGCATGAGCTTCCTCCAGATCGCCGGCATCACGAGCTGCGTGCGCCGATCCGTAGAGTGCTAGCGACTCTCCGTTTAAGTCGCCAGCTAAGCGACTAAGCGACCGCGCCTTGTTAAAGTACGTCAGCGCCTTCTGTCTCTGACCCTTGCTCAGGAAGGTGAAAGCGATTCCGCTAAACGTATTGGCTTCCCACCTCCAGTTGCGTAACTTAGCGAAGAGTGGAACTGACTGACTATAGGACTGAAGCGCTGACTCAAAGTCTCCCCTGTCAAAATACGTTGCTCCCATACTGTGTAAAATCAGGGCTTCCCACTGGCTATCTCCGGCCTCCCGCATCAAGTTCAGAGCGATCCGATAATCTTTGAGAGCCGTTTCCGTTTCTCCCATCATGCTGTGCACGTCACCGATATTAGCGATCAAAGTGCCTTCATAGTATCGATTGGAAATGACGCGGTATAAGTCCCTGGCCCTCTCATAGTGAGTTAGCGCTTTGCTTATGTCACCCAGAGTAAAATACAAATAGCCTAGATTGTTTGTTGCGGCGGCTTCCCCTTTCACATTCCCTATCGTTTGAAAAATTGACAACGCTTGATGGTGATGATTGAGAGCTTCTTTATACTCGCCGATAAAAGTGAACTGTGAGCCCAGGGCTGTAAGAGCATCGGCTTCCTGAAGGCGGTCATTCGCAGCCCGACTAATCGAGAGTGCGCGGTGCAAAGACTTGAACGCGCTCTCACGTTCTCCATGATCGACTTGGGCCCACGACAAGACGATCAGTGCACGTGACTCCAAGGGATTGTTACTCTCTTGCCAGAGCACTGCTGCGCGATTGAGGAACTCGAATACATTGTCAAAATCACTAAGAAAATAATAAGCAATACCAGTGTTGGTTAGTGCCTGAGCTTGAACGTCTCTATTCTTGACACTTCGATTGAGCGCTAGGGACTGTTTGCTGTACTGCAGAACTTTCGAGCTTTTCCCGAGAGACAAATATGCAGACGCAATGCTATTGAGTACCGCGGCTTCCCCTTGCCGGTTGCGATTTTTACGATACAGATGCAAAGCGTTTTCATAAGCTGACAAAGCGCTGTAGTACCTGCTTCTTACGCAAAAGAGATCACCCAGGTCGGTCAGTGCTTGCGCTTCTTGGGGATCGTTTCCGTTGGCTTGCCATGCGAGCCGCGCCTGCTCATAGGCATATATTGCTTTGTCAATGGAGGCTGCGCTCCATTCGCCGCGTAAGCGATTGGCCTCCGAAGTAATCGTTTCCGGCTCAGCATTACTAGCGTTCTGAGCCTTGGCTTCCAACAATGGCGTGAAGATTAGAGTGGACAATATAAGCGCACACCAGAAATCGTGACGGAGGGCGAAGCCGTAAATATTTGCCGTCCCTTTCTTCAAGGCGTTATGTCGAGGAAGGAAAAGGGATGGTTAGAGTGTAACCATCCCAGTTGGAGTTGTAGTTGAATTTTCAGACTTTTGTCACCAGAAGCAGCAGGGGATCTGTTACCGCTTCTTTGATCCCTTTGGCTTCTTGGATCCGCCACCCACCTTCGTCTTCGGTCTGCCTTTTGAGCCACCGCCAACTTTCTTGGCTGATTTCTTTGTAGCCATTTTTTGAGTTTCCTTTCATTCGAAATAGAAAATCGAGGCGAGCCTCAGTGTGATCTGGCAAATGCTTATATGAGAACCTTCTCACGGTGTCAACATCTTAATGATTCGAGTGACCCACTGTCGGATTGTCAATGGGTAACAAGCAGTCTAGGAACGAGCAGCTGCTTCTACGTATTGCTTGATAAAAGTCCCCCATCTGGTGGCATCTGGTCCAACAAAGTCGAGCCGCTTATAGAGTGGAGACACATACTTCACCGGAAAATAGATCCCAACTCCGTTGGAGTATTTCATCGCGTTTCCAAGCGTCATGTTTTTGAGAACAAATTTCGGGTCGGTGATGACGTCCATCACCTGTTTGCATGCCTTCCTGATCTCATCCTGGTTACTCCTTCTGCGTAAGAGTTGGCAGAAATCGTAGAGATCGACTGATTGAACCAACTCGTCAGACCAGGCCCTAAAACGTGATAACATCAGAGTATCCAGTACGTCATCATCGCCTATGTCCTCCAACATTCTTGCTGCAAGCGAATCCACAGCCTCAGCCAAGGTGTCAACCCGGCTCAATTCGCAGGCGGTCAGTCCTGTCGCGGCGTTTTCGACATCTGAATATAGAACAATAAATTGTTCAACAATTGTTTTGGCCAGTTCTGCAGGTTTCATGTCTGGATTGTTGACCAATCTAGAAAGGAAGAGTTCGTAAGGCCAGCCTTCTACATCTTCTTGCGCTTCCGAGGCAACCGTTATCTTCACGGTTTCGCGCACTTGATAACACACCTCGGCCATACTCATCAGGCAAGCATCCATTCCAAGAATGTCGATGTCTTTACCAACGGCTTTGAGTGCCCTTTTCAATTCAACGTTATCAAGAAAATCTTTTGATTCATCATCCGGAGCAATCAGCGTATAAACCTTCTCGTCATCTTTCCCAATGACGTCTACTTTATTAAAGTCAATACCCAAACGCTCTGAACTTGGTCCCATGGAGGAGAGGAAAACACCATGGCGTTTTAGATTCGGCCGTAGCGTGCGCGCGTCAGCGTAGTAAATGTTTTCATCGTAGGCCCCAGTCCCATGAGCCCAAATGATTACGAGATAATATTCGGCGGTGAATTTTTCCATTCCCCACTTGATGAATTCCGTCAATTCCTTGGCACTTCCAGTGTTGGTTTCACCAAGATCTGCCACCTCGTCAGATTTTATGCTTGGCGAGATGTCATAGTTTCTAACGTAGTAACGTTTCGTGTGACGTGCATTACCGGCTCGATCAAACTGAGCAATAATGGCAACATCTTGATTAGAACCGACCCTTTTCATCTCTCGTAGGTCTGATATGCCGTTACTATCCAAATCATTATCACCAGCCATATAGACCATCACCGTCCATTTATGTGCCATTTCTCCTCCAACCTCAGCTAGATTGCTATTTGATTCATTCTTGAACTGTTCCAGCGAGATGAGTTGCTTTGGGCTATTGCGAAGCGACTCTAAGCCAAAGCCGAAATAAGTCAAGGAAATCTGGTGCATAGCCTTTTCAAATGTAATGATTGGAAACGGCAATTCATTTCAACCTATCATTCAGCTGAAAAAGTTCTTATCGAAGAAGACAACGCTTGCCTGTTCTTCAGTCTCAAATAGTGCAAGAAGTCTCTCCAGCCTCGTTCTACCAACCAGTTAGTGCTTTCGCGTCTCCCCGAACCAAAGGTGAACTAACGGACCAGGGGGTGAACTATGGAACCGTCAAGGAGGGTCTCCCCGAGTTTGGTTTCCCCGATTTGAGAATTTGGTTGCAGCTTGGGGTGATTTCGAATTGGAGCTCGCGTCATGGTCAGCCCGGTTAACCCAACTAAAGCTTATCAGCGAAAGAAGGATCGCCTTCGCCGGCGAATGCGGCATGCGCGTCTGCGGTTGAGTGGTCCAAAGCTCGGCGTTACTGTCAGGCCGACGGTTGAATCGGATAAGAACCCAGCCCGCGGACGATCCTTGAAAAGCCGTATCGTTTTACCGTGCGGCGCTAGCGTTGGACCATGAATATCCAATTTCGACAACACCCAAAGCTCACTTGATAAGGAGAGAAGACAATGAAGAAGCAAGCGTTTGTATTAACACTTGGGGTGGTTCTGTTGTCGGTGGTGGCTGGGCTGGGGATGTTGATTAATGCGCAGGGGCCGATGGCGTCGTCTGGTGGGGGAAGAGGACGCGGCGAAGGACGCGGTGTAGGAAAAGGGCCGGGAAACAGCGCCGGGCAGGTAACAACCATCCAGGCGGGGAACTATCGTCTTTCCGGACCTTACACACACAAGAATCTGACGATATTTCTTGTCCACGGCAAGAATGTTTTTGAGGGCAAGACTTTCATAACTTTGCAGGAGGCGATGACGCAGAAGAAGGTCGTGGTCTATGAAACGAAGACGGTCAACGAGCTGTCCATTGAAAATCTTTCTAACGAAGACATATACGTTCAGGCCGGCGATATCGTAAAGGGCGGGCAGCAGGACCGCATGATTGGCGTGGATCTCATCGTACCGGGTAAGTCAGGTAAGATGCCGATTGCGGCATTCTGCGTGGAGCATGGGCGATGGAGCGGACGCGGTAGTGAACGCGCTGGGGTTTTCAGCAGCTCGGCTGATACGGTCGCGACGAAGGAGATTAAGCTGGCGGCAAAACGCGCGAATTCACAAGGAGCTGTCTGGGAGAATGTAACCGTTGCCCAGGAGAAGCTGAGTAGGAATGTCGGGGCGCGCGTTAACTCGACAGTCTCAGAGTCGAGTCTCCAACTCGCGGTTGAACATAGCAAGGTCCGTGAAACGGCTGACAGCTATATCAATGCACTTTCAAACATCGTCAACGGAGGCAGTGACGTTATCGGTTATGTATTTGCGATTAACGGCAAGGTGAACAGCGCAGATGTCTACGGGTCAAGCTCCTTGTTCAAGAAGCTTTGGCCCAAGCTGCTGAAGGCGAACGCCATCGAAGCGATTGCGGAACTTCAGACAGAGAAATTCGCGCCGGCAAGACCGGAAAACGCAAAAATGTTTCTTACGGATAGTGAGAAAGCGCAAGCGAAACGGAAAGATGTCAGTAAGCGCGTCGGGTTAGTAACCGCAGAGGACGACGAGAACGTCTTTTTTGAGACGCGCGACCGGGCGCAGAACGACGCTTGGGTGCACCGGAACTACATAAAGAAGAACTGACCGGGCGAAGGGCGAAGAGCAAAGGGGCAGGAGCTAAGGGGCAAGGAGCCCCTTGCTCTTCGCATTTCTCAGTGGACGATCTTGGTGGAATAGAGCACGCCGTACATCGCGTCCTGATGTTTAGGGAAGCCTGCGCCGTTGCTTGAAAGCATTAAGTTAACCAACTGTACCTGGCCGGCATACTTCCGGTAAGCCATCCATTGCAATCTTCTGAAGTCATCCGCCTTTTCCGGATTTGCTTCTCTAAATTGCACGCCCTTGAGACCATCGATCTCCACCCACTTCACTTCGTCAACCTCGCCGTTCTTAGCTCGCGTCTTGGCGCCGTCGTAGAAGGCCTTGATGCTGATCTCAGTAGGGAAGCTCTCATCCAAGGCCGAGATGTTTACGCTCAGGTTGGCTGCATCAGAACCACCGGGGGATCGCCAGGCGAGCATCTTCGACTCGTTGGTGGTCTCTTTCCACTTGGCCGGCACAGTCCATGACATACCCTGTTGGTCCCATTTCACGGTTTCCCCACCAGCAAGCGCCTCCGTTTGCGCGGCTGTAGCTGTCGGGCGTTCAACCTCTCCGCTACTGTCGGTGGAACTCGTTGCGGGTTTAGCGGGATCGGCGGATTTGTTTGTACTCGTTAGTTTGCTGGTTAAGTTACAAAGGGAAAGTCCAAAGCCGAGAACAACCAAGGCAAGGATCTGTTTCATTGGGCCACACTCACAAGAAGGAAGTGGAAAAGCACTGCGGTTCTTAATCGAAAAGGTGCTAACAAGTCAATCTTAAGCGGGCACAGGTGACGAACAATCCACGAATAACACGAAATATCACTAAAAGAAGTTAGTGTGGTTAGTGTCCAAGCTGACTGTCGAAGCACTACAACCACTCTCAAACGGGTACTGATGCAGTTTGTTTCAGGCAACCAACTACAGAACCCAGCGCGGTAGCGCGGGATCCTTTAGGCTACTCAAGACTAAATAACTCAGACGTATTAATGAATGCTACTTCTAGCATCCCGCGCTACCGCGCTGGGTTCTGTAACTGCTCAGCGAAACTGCAGCAACACCTGAAACCGCATCTTTTTGTCTCTGGTCCCTCGCGTGTTATCCTACGGCTTCCCCTTCAACGCCCCCCGCATTCTCGCAACAGAGCCCAGTGCTCTTTTTCCGGAGACCACGTCCATGAAACTCAAAGCCTTAAAAGCGCCCACATCGATCTGCCTATTCATAATTACGCTATCACTACTTCCTGGCAGCGCGTGCCAGAGCACTGGGACAAATACGAACACCAACATCTCTGCGAATACAAACACAGCTCCGGCAAACGTGAATGCGAACCTGGCTACGGCGCCGGCTGCAACTATTGCGACACGTGAGCCTGAGAAATATCGGGCAACATTGGTCTTCAGCGCTGAAACTGAGGGAGGACAAAAAACGCTCGGCATTCCAACGCTGTCGGCTGAAGTCGCCCGCAATGGCTCAGATCGCCGCGTAGCATTCAAACTCCCCGACGGGTCTGATTTGATCTATCTGGAGACGGGCGGCAAACATATCGTGGTAGCGCCGGGGCGCAAACAATATGCTGAGTTAACTCCTGAAGCGACCGGCTTCCAACTGCAAAAGTTAATGACACCGGGGCAGATCGTTGCTCAGCTCGATAAACTCAAAGGCGTCGAGCGAGTCGGAGAAGAAACGATCAATGGCCGCCTGGCGGAGAAATATCGCTACGCGACCACTGCCAACACGTCGACATCCGCCGGCCATGTGAGTGCCGAAGCATTCGTCTTCGTGGATAAAGAGACGGGGCTTCCACTTAGATCGGAGTTGTACACAGAAGCGAGCGGCGACGTGCGCGGTGTAAAGGGAGCGAAGATCGTTGCCGAGATGCGAGATATCACCACCACGGTTGACGACGCTTTGTTTCAGGTGCCGACGGGCCTGAACAAAGTTCCACCCGAGCAGATCCGCGGGCAGGTTAACGCGCTCATGAACACTGCCGCCGCGATCGTGAAGGCGCTGCTAAGTAACGCGAACACGGCGCCCTCAACTGGTGCGTCGCCAACGACTAGTGCGTCACCGGCTGCGACCGCGTCACCTTCTTTGTGAGGAATTGAATGAGATACCTGATTACTTTCCTAGTGGGCCTGGTCATTGGCGGCGGTGCGGCCATCTTTCTGCTCGGCGTGCCTCGCGCGAAGACGCTGCCGGGCACACATGTGCAAGCGCCTTCGGGTGAAACTTTACCGACGACTGCGGTTGTAACCTTGCGTGATGGTTTCGTAAATGAGTTGCTGGTCTCAGTGTTTCGTGACCTCAGTCCGCCAACGTTTAATCTGTCGTCAACCGTCCGTGATCCACAATTGATTGGCCCACCCGATAACGCAGGTAGTACTGACAGCGCACCACGTTTCACGAATGCTGCTTTCCAGGGCGGCTGCGCAAACAGCGTTACGCTTGCCCAGGATAGCGGTGGGGTGAAGACGCAAGTGCAGTTTGCTAACGGTAACATCAGCGCGCCGCTGGTTTTCAGCGGCAGCTATAACCTTCTCGGCAACTGCATGCAGTTCAAGGGTTGGGCCCAGACAAGTATTCAACTGTCTTTCGATCAACCTTCACAAACTCTATATGGACGTGTGAATGTTGACGGAGTCAACCTTGAAGGGGTGAACCCGGCAGCAAACAACTTCGTGAC
>Ga0190272_10001045_pt1 | contig 13438 bp, 6 predicted proteins | sample Popmic504T_FD_133746 | JGI IMG/M metagenome (GOLD analysis project Ga0190272, IMG submission 133746) | Populus adjacent soil microbial communities from riparian zone of Shoshone River, Wyoming, USA - 504 T | ecosystem: Environmental > Terrestrial > Soil > Riparian zone | place: USA: Wyoming...
CAGGCAAACGAAAAACGCTATCGCGAGTTGGTCGAGACCGGCGATGTCGCGATGATGACCTATGAGACCTACCGGACCGCGCGCGATACCGCCCAGGCACAGGTAAATAATGCTAAACAGCAGCTCGATGCGGCGGTCAATACCGCGAAGCTTAACAACCAGGCGATAGTCAGCGCGCAGGCCGGGGTCGAAGCCGCGCGGGCCCAGGTCGGGACAGCCCAGCAGGCCGTCGCCGATACCGTGGTCCGCGCCCCATTTTCGGGCTATATCAGCGCCCGCCCGGTAGCGGTTGGCGAATATGTCTCTTCCGCCTCGATCGTCGCGACGATCCTGCGCGCGAATCCGATCAAGATCCAGATACAGGTCCCGGAGGCCGATGTGCCGTTTGTTTCTATTGGGCGAGGAGTTTCTATCGAGGTCGATGCGTATCGTGAAAGAAAATTTGCGGGCACGGTTACGGCCGTAAACCCGGCGCTCGACCCGACATCGCGCTCCGTGGTCGTAGAGGCCGCGGTTGAGAACAACGATAATGCGCTGCGTTCGGGAATGTTCGCGACCGTTCGGATCACGCGCGAGGGCGGCGCCGTCGGTGTTTTTGCGCCGAAAGCGGCGGTTTATAACGACCAGGCCACCCAATCGTATCGCGCATTCGTTATCCAGGAAGGAATTATTAAATTGAAGGTCGTCCAGCTCGGCACCGAGGAAAGCGACTGGTACCAGATCCTGTCGGGGCTCGAAGCCGACCAGACGGTGGCGACCAGCGGCCTCGAACAGCTTTACGAAGGAGCTAAGGTACAGGTTACGCAATGATCCGACTTTGGACTTTGGACCGGACTTTGGACATAGTTTTATGCAGTGGTTAGCTCAAATTTGCGTACATAGACCGGTTTTCGCGACCGTGATCGTACTGTTTCTGACAGTCGTCGGGGGCTTCAGCTTTTTTACGCTTGGCGTGGACCGCTTCCCGAAGATCGATCTGCCGACCATTTCGGTTTCCACTTCTAACCCGGGCTCGGCTCCCGAGGAGATGGAGAGCGAGGTTACCGATATTATCGAGGGGGCGGTCAATACCGTTCCGGGTATCGAGGAGATGCGCTCTAATTCCTCGAAGGGCGGCTCGAATGTAACTCTTACTTTTAATCTCGACAAAGACCCCGACCAGGCCTTCCAGGAGCTTCAGCAAAAGATCAGCACGGTGGTCAACCGCCTGCCTGAAACTGCCGATCCCCCGGTAGTGCGCAAATCCGATCCCGATTCGCAGCCCATCCTGATGTATTCGATCAGCGGCCCGCGCAACGTGATCGAGCTGACCGATCTGGCCCAAAACCTGATCCAAAAACGTATCGAATCGGCCGACGGGGTCGGTGAAGTGATCATTTTCGGCGCCCGCCAGCGCGAGATCAAGCTATATGTAAACCCCGACCGCCTGAAGGCTTATAACTTGTCTATATCCGAGGTTACCGCCGCGGTTACGGCCCAAAACCAGGAGCTTCCGGGCGGTACGCTGATCGAGGGGTCCCGTACGGTCGGCCTGCGCACCGTAAGTAAGCTTACCGAGGTCGCTCAATTTAACGACATTGTTATTGCCACGAAGAACGGCTTTCCTATTAGATTCAAGGACATCGGCAGGGTCGAGGACGGCGGCGTGGACGCCTCGACCGCGGCATCGCTCGACGGCGTACAGTCGGTCACGGTTGCGATCCGTAAACAATCGGGCGCCAACACCATCGCGGTCATCAACAATATCAAGGGCCGGATGGACCAGATCATCCCAAACCTGCCCTCTGACCTCAAAACCGCTATCGTTCGCGATCAGTCCGAATTTATCGAGAACAGCCTCCACGCTATCCAGGAACATCTCATCCTCGGCGCGATCTTTGCCGCGATCATCGTTTTTTTCTTCCTTTGGAATATCCGGACCACCATTATTGCGGCCCTGGCTATCCCGGTCTCGATCATTGCGGCGTTTGCGCTCATTGCCGCGTTTGGTTACTCGCTGAACCAGATGACGATGCTTGCCCTTACCCTGATGGTGGGTATCGTGATCGATGACGCCATCGTCGTGCTCGAGAATATTTACCGGTTCGTCGAGGAAAAGGGGATGGACCCGTTTAAGGCGGCCATCGAAGGGACGCGCGAGATCGGTCTTCCCGTGCTGGCCACTACCCTTTCGCTGCTGGCGGTGTTTATCCCGGTTGGATTCATGACCGGTATTGTCGGCCGGTTCATGTCGTCTTTCGGACTTACTTCCGCTGCGGCGATCGCGGTCTCGCTGATCGTGTCCTTTACGCTTACGCCCATGCTCGCCGCCCGCTGGATCAAGCGGCATAAGGAAACGGCCGTCGAGCCCGAAAAGGATGAGTACGTGGATGACACCGAGCCGCGCGATCAGGAACCAGCACCGGTTTTCGAATACCAAGGGAATGAAAAGGCCGAAAAAGACAGTAAGGATTCGTGGTTTTACAGCAAGGTCGACCGGGCCTATATGTTCCTCCTGCGGGGCGCTATGCGTTTTCGCTGGGTGGTGGTTCTGGTATGTGTCGTCGTTGTGGTTTCGATATACCCCCTCTACAATTTCGTCGGTATGGCATTTTTACCCGATGAGGACGAGTCCATTTTCCAGGTTTCGCTTCGCGGACCCCAGGGAACCAGCCTCTCCGCGACCCAATCCATACTCGACCGCATGGCGCGCGACATACGCGAGCAATTGCCGGGAGTTAAAAATACGGTCGTGCTGGCCGGCGGTTTCGGCGGCGGCGGAGGCGGTTCGGGTAACACCGGGAATATTACGGTAACGCTCAAGCCCCTCGGCGAGCGCAGTCAACCCCAGGCTGACCTGATCGCTCAAACGCGGAAAATTACCCAAAAGTACTCCTCCAAGGATTACCGCGTGAATGTATCGGCCCAGTCCTCGATCGCGGGTAGTATCGGCCTTGGGGGGCGCGGCGGCTCCGGCGTCGGTTATTACATTGCCGGCCCCGATATGTCGAAGCTCAACGACTATGCCAACCAGCTGGTCGAAAAAATGAAAGGGGACCCGATATTTCAAAATCCCGACTCCTCGATCGACGTCGGCACGCCCGAGGTCCGCGTAAACATCGACCGCGACAAGGCCGCCGATCTCGGTGTCAAGGCCGCGGATGTTGCCCGCGCGCTGAACGTACTTGCTGCCGGCCAGCGGGTCAGTACTTTTAGCGAAGGTTCCGAGCAATATGACGTGGTGGTCCAGGCGGACGAGCAATACCGCCGGACGCGCGACAATCTGAAATATTTTACCGTCGCTTCCTCGAACGGCGGCGCCGTCGGCCTCGAAAAGCTCGTTAAATTGGACGAGGGCCTAAGCCCCGCCTCGATCAGCCGTTTGAACCGCCAGCGCCAGGTGACCGTTTCGGCCAGTCTTCCGCCCAACTCTTCCGAGGCCGACGCGCTGGCAAAGCTCGAAGGTTATGTCGCCGGACTCGATCTTCCGTCCGAATATTTTACGGGCGTCACCGGCCAATCCAAAGAACTGCAGCGCGCCTACCGGTCATTCATGCTCGCATTTCTGCTGTCGTTCGTGTTTATGTACCTGATCCTGGCGGCGCAGTTCGAATCGTTTATCCACCCGGTGACGATCCTGCTCACGCTGCCCTTATCGGTGCCTTTCGCGCTGCTTTCGACGGCGATCGCGGGCCAGACGCTCAATATTTTTTCGGCCCTCGGGATCTTGCTGCTCTTCGGTATCGTAAAGAAAAACGCCATTTTGCAGATCGATCATACCAACAACCTGCGTGCTAAAGGGTTGGCGCGTTACGAGGCGATCCTGCAGGCGAACCGCGACCGCCTCCGCCCGATCCTGATGACCACGCTGGCGCTGGTTGCCGGTATGATACCCCTGCTGATCTCCAGCGGCGCGGGCGCGGCGACCAACCGTTCGATCGCGGTCCTGGTGGTTGGCGGCCAGTCGATGTGCCTGCTGCTGACGCTCCTGGCGGTACCCGTTTTTTATTCGCTTTTCGATGACGCGAAGGAGACCACGCTGTGGAGTAAGATCGGCGGTTCATACGAGTCGTTTAAGGCTGCGACGCTACGGCCCGCGTTCGGACGCCTGACAGGTATATTCAGAAGGACGAAAAAAGAGCGGCCTGAAGAGAAAAAGCGGCCGAGGGAAGCGGGCGAAGGCTACGCCGAACCGACGCTCGGCAAATAAAGGGAATTAATAGAAAAAGTGAAGTTTAGCTTTTCGATAATTAGAAAGGGGATACTGGCTGCGGCGATTGCGGCCGGGGCGTCGTTTGCCGCCATGGCGCAGAACCCCCAGGCCACGCCGCCGGCAAATCCGCCGGCCGGGCAGCCAACGCCGCCGCCGGGTACACAGCCGCAAACTCAGCCCCCAGCCCAACCGCAGACGAATCCGCAGCAGACTAATCCGCCGGTCACGACGCCGAATCAGCCGGCGGCCCCCGGCCAGCAGCCGGCAGATCCGGTCCGGCAGCCGACAACATCCGCGCCCGGGACCACCCCGAGCGGTACGATCACGAACCCGAATACGGTAATTCAGCAAACGCCCGGTCAGAATGTCGGAACGTCGGGCGGCGTCGCTCCGGCCGTCCTGCCCGCCGATCCTCCGCCTGTCGCGCCCGATTTCCAGGCCCCGGTACGCCCGCTGCCATCCGCCGAGCGGGTAGGCGTCGATATTGCCAATCAGCTGCCGATGTCGCTCGAAGAAGCCGTCGAGATGGCCCTGCAGAACAATAACGACATCGATTCGTCGAAGATCAACGTCCAGATCGCCGAATTCGGCCTGAGAGGCGCGCGGGGCGTTTACGATCCGTTATTGAACTCCGAAATGTACTACGAGAGCCGGACCACACCGACCGCCTCGACCATCGGCGGCGCCACGAACGGCTCGGTGACCCAGACCCAGCTCTTCGGCACTGCCGGGGTTAGCGGGTTTTCACCTCGTTTTGGCGGCACTTACGACGCGGGTTTTACCTCGTCGCGGACCGGCACCACCAACCAGAACGCTACTCTTAACCCGCAATTTCCGACCGATTTTACCGTAAGTTATGTGCAGCCTTTATGGCGCGGCCTGCGGTTCGATCTGAACCGGCGGAATATCGAGATAGCGAAGAAAAATCTTAGCCTGACGGACGCCCAGTTTCGCCAGCGCGCGATCGAGGTTATTGCGCAGGTCGAGCAGTCGTACTGGGACCTTGTATTTGCCCTCCGCAACCTCCAGGTGCAGATCGATGCCGTAAAACAGGCGCGTCTCCAGCTCGAGAGCAATCAGCGGCTGGTGTCGAAAGGGGTATTGGCACCGATCGATGTTATTGCCGCCACCTCGCAGATCACCACTTTCGAGCAGAGTGTTTACACCGCTCAGGAAGACGTCACGCGCGCCGAGAATACGCTCAAAACGCTTGTGCTAAAGGACCGGACGTCGGAAATTTGGTCGCGACCGATCACACCGGTTTCCGAAATAAACCTCGACCCGCCGAAGATCGGTTTGGAAGTGGCCGTCGCCGGCGCGTTAAAAGACCGGCCCGAGATCACCCAGCTCGAGACCAATACCGAGATAAATCGTATTAATCAACGATACTTCCGCGATCTTACCAAACCCCAGATCGATCTGGTCGGCACCTATACCGCGGCCGGGCTGGCCGGCGCGCCGACCCCACCGCGCACTACGACCCCCTCGGCCCTTACCACGCGGGTCAACGATCTATCCGTTCTTGCCGGGTTGGAGCCGCTTCCGCCAACCACCACGACCAGTACGGTCCCCCCAAACCTCGTAGGCGGTTATTTCAATTCGCTGGGAAATCTTATCGGGCAGGATTATCCTACCTATCGCGTCGGCGTGCGTATCTCGCTGCCGTGGGGAAACCGCGTGGCCGAGGCCAATCTCGGCACGTCGCTCGCGCAGGGCACACAGCTGCAGAATCAACGCGCGCAGACCGAGCAGATAATCGTGGCCGAAGTGCGCAATGCGCTGCAGGCGCTGCGGTCTTCCGAGGCCCGGCTGGCCTCGGCCCTGGCGACGCGCCAATCGGCTGAAAAGCTCTACGAGAGCGAGCAGCGGCAATTTCGGGCCGGAACCGCCACGTTTTACCTGGTCCTGCAGCGGCAGAACGAGCTTCTGGTCGCGCGGGGCCGCGAACTCCAGGCGCAGACCGATTTGAACAAGGCTATTTCGGAATTCCAGAGGTCGACCGGCACCACGCTTACCGCAAATAACGTGTCCGTTTCGGACGGGCGCAATCTCACACGCACCGGCCCGCGAAGAACGGTTTCGTTTAGAACGAAGATCTTTCTCCAGTAGTGGTTAATGGTGCGTTGTCCGTGGTTCGTGGTTAGTGGTCGATGGCCCGACTCTAATAAGTGGTTCGTCTTTTCAAATCCGCAATCCGAAATCCCAAATCCGAAATCGAAAAATGGTCCATACCAAAGAAACATGGGATGAACGATACGCCGCCGGCAGATTCGCATCCGCGGAACCTCATAGGCTTCTGATCGACATCGGGCGTCAATTAACACCCGACCGGGCACTCGACCTCGCCTGCGGGACCGGTCGACACGCCATATTTCTGGCCCAAAACGGCTGGGACGTGACGGCCGTCGACAATTCCACCGTAGGCGTTGAAATTGCCCGCGCCCGCGCCGCGGAGGCAGGCTTGAAAATAGATCTTCGAGCAGCCGATCTTGAAAAAGGCGAATTTGAAATCGAGGCGGGGGCTTACGACCTGGTCTGCGATTTTCACTACCTGCAGCGCGATCTGTTCCCGGCCATGAAAGCGGGTGTGCGTCCCGGCGGTATTGTTATCTCGACAATTCATATCTACGGCGAGGGGGAAGATCATGAAGGATTTCTTCTAAAAGAAGGCGAGCTGCGCGCGTTTTTTGAGGATTGCGACATCCTTCATTATCATGAAACATCGCTTACCGATGCGGATGCCGGCGATCATCACCGCCGCACCGCCGAAATCGTTGCAAAGCGAATATTGTAACGCCGGCATCCTGCCGGCTGTGCCGAAGGCGATCGCATCCTGCCCACGGCTTCTTCCGAACTCAATAAACTCAACGAACTCAATAAACTCAACGAACTCAATAAACTCAACGAACTCAAGGACAATTTGACCAACCAGCAGGGTGTTGTGAGCCAGGAAGTAAATGTCAACGTCCTGAACCAGCCCTACGGCACCTTCCCATGGATCGATCTGCCGATGGCGGCCTTCACCAACTGGTACAACTCGCACAATTTCTACGGCGAGTTAAAGGACATCGAGGCCGCGACGCTAACCGACGCCAAAACCTTTTTCGACAAATACTACTCGCCGCAAAATGCGGTCCTCGTTGTGACCGGCGATTTCGAAGAGCCGAGTGCAAAAACCTGGGTCGAAAAATACTTCGCCGGTCTTCCCTCGAAAAAAGCCGAGGCCTTGCCCGATCTTACCGAGCCTGGTCAGACCGCGGAAAAAACCGTTACGCGCACCGATAAATTGGCCAGCAAACCGGCCGTCGGCTTTGGATACCAGATGCCGAAGCGCGGAACGCCCGAGTATTACGCGATGGGGCTGCTCGATCAGATCCTACTGCAGGGCGAGGACAGCACGCTCTTTCAGGAACTGGTCAAAAACAAGAATTACACCAGCAGCTTGAGCGGCGGCATCAACGGTTATCTCGGCAATATGTTCAATTACAACGGCCCGATGCTTTTTTCCGTCGACATGATCCACGACGACAAATTTAACGCGCAGGAAATACTCTCGACAACCGACGCGGTGATCGCGCAGGTGCAGGACAAGCCGGTCGATCAGGCCGTCATTGACCGGGCTATCGTCAAGCTCCGCTCTGGACTTTACGACACGATGACGCAGTTTGGCGGGGTCGGCCGTGCCGATCTCCTGGCGTGCTTCGCGCTTTTCGACAACCGTCCTGAAAACATCAATCAGATCGAGGCGAATTTCCGCAAGGTTACACCGGCTCTCATTCAGAAAACGGCAAAGGATTATCTGCGGAAAACGAACCGGACCATTGTCATAATTAACCCCGGAAAGACCGGCACGGCAGCGGAATAGGAGGGGCCGAACAATGAAAAATACAACACCTGAATTAACGAACATCATGAAAAATACTCTTCGATTTTGCGTCTCCGCGCTTCTGGTCGTTTCATTTGTCACTGCCGCTTTTGCGCAGAAAGAAACGCCCCCGGCAGGCGGCTCGCCAAAACCCTTCGTTTTTCCGAAACAGGACACATACATGCTCAAAAATGGGATGTGGGTGACCCTGGTCCAATACGGCTCCGTGCCGAAAGTGGCTATGCAGGCGGTCGTCCGCACCGGCAGCGTCAATGAGAAGCCCGAATTCCGCTGGTTATCGGATATGACGGCCACCATGCTCAAAGAGGGCCCCCCAACCCGCACGGCCGAAGATCTGGCCCGCCAAACGGCTGAAATGGGGGGGGGGGGCATTTTTACCACCGCCAGCAATGACAAAACTACCATCGGAGGCGAGGTCCTTTCGGAGTTCGATGTCAAGTTTCTCGATCTGATGGCCGACGTTGTCCAGCATCCGAAGTTTGCGGCCGACGACTTGGAAAAAAACAAGACGAATAAAGTGCGCGAGTTGACGGTCGCCCGGGCCCAAGCGGGCACTATTGCCTGGGAGAAATTCAGGGAATTGGTTTTCACGGGGCACCCATACGCGGTCGTCAACCCCTCCGAATCAAGCGTTAAGGGTTATACGCTGGATGCGCTAAAAGCTTATTACAACGACAATTACGGTGTAGCGCGCACGCATTTGTACGTCGTGGGGCAGTTCGATACCGCGGCGGTAAAAAGCGCTGTCGAAAAAGCTTTCGGCGGCTGGAAAAAAGGTCCGGATGTTATCCACGACGTGCCGCGTATCGACGCAAAGCGCTCGCTTACCCTTATCGACCGTCCCGGCGCGCCCCAATCGACGATCTACCTGGGCATGCCGGCGATGACCCCGTCAGACGCCGATTATATAAAGTTCGTAGTTATGGATTCCTTGTTCGGCAGTTCGTTCGGCTCCCGCATCACGTCGAATATCCGCGAGAACAAGGGCTATACCTATTCGCCGTATAGTCAGATCTGGAACCGTTATAAAACGGGTTACTGGTATGAAACCGCCGACGTGACGACCGGCGCCACCGGCGCCTCGATCAAGGAAATACTCTTTGAGATCGAGCGCCTGCAGAAAGAAGCGCCGAGCGAAGCCGAGCTGCAGGGGATCAAGAATTATCTCGTAGGCATCTACGTCCTGCAGAACTCGACCCGCACGGGCGTGATCGGCCAGCTCGAAAACGGAAACTACCAGGAGTTGCCCAAGGACTATATCGACACCTATGTTCAAAAACTGACGGCCGTTACGCCGAAAGACGTCTCGGACATGGCCGCCAAGTACCTTAAGCCGGACAAGATGACCATCGTGGTAGTCGGCGACAAGGCCAAGGTCGCCGAGCAGGTTAAGCCTTACGAGAAATAGTCAATTGTTAATAGTTAATAGTTAATTGGAGAGGTCGGGAGAGATCCCGGCCTCTTTTGTGATTTGAAGGGCGTGAACACAGGCATAACAAAATATTTGTTTATGGTTTACGTGCAAACCAGCTCCTTCCAAATCCTCTTCTTGCGAGCTACGTTCGGGGCCGGTCGAGAAATGTGCTCGGATCGGTCTTTAATTTATCCCATACCGCCTTCAACCTCATATAGGTATCGTAATACGGCGATGCCGGGTCGTCCGGTTTCGGGACCGGCGACGGCGAGCCTTCCTGCTCATCCTGCCATCTTTCCCACATAAACTTGAGCAGGGAATAAACGGCGGTGCATTGCCCGCAAACGATCAGCGTTTGCTGATCGGTCTCGTGGTCGAACCAAAGCGTGGTCGGCACCGCCTCGGCATCGGCCGAGATCTTTTTCAACTCGTCCGTGGGCACCAGGTCGGGCGCCAGTTTCCATATATCGGGCGGGGTCGACGGGTTAAGGTCGTATATAAGGTTGAAGTTGACCTGCTTTCGAAGCCGCGCGTCTTCCATCACGTTCTTAAACTCGAGCGACCTGATCCGCTTCATAAAAACATCCGAAGCCATCGCTCCAAGGGATGTAAATCGCGCCTTTACCATATTGATAAAGTCAGGCATCGTCATATGTTTGGCCACATCCCAGAGCTTGAATTTTGCCCCTGAGACCTCGATAACCTTATTTTTCCGAAACAGATCGTAGATCCAGCCGAGGATCCCGGCCAGTATAAGAAAAAGCGCGAAAGGTGAAAGAAATTGGAAGACGATCTGCAGCCACGAAAGACGAGCGATATTTACCGCCGTGAAGAGATAAAAGATAAGCATCCCGGCGGATACCATCGCGAAAGTAAACAGCGCCGCCGCCGCCCAAAACAGCATATCGATCGTCAGCCACCCGTCGGCCGTATCCGGTTTGGGGTAGGGCATCATATCTTCGTCGCGCGGGCTGGTATCGGTGATAAAGAACAGGTCGAACACCCGGCCCGTGTCGGCCATCACAGCGTTGGAGATACCCTGGTTGTCGTAAATTCCGCCGTCCATCAGCGGAAGCGAGATGCAATCGCCGCCGCCGCCCTCGAACCCGCTGGGCCGGTTGTCGATATTCTGGACGAGCCGGTCACGGATCTCCGTCAAACCGCTTTCCCAAACAAAATCCTCCGGGAATCGGATCGGTTCGAACGCGCCCGGGAAGCACGACGAAGCCGCCACTATGTCCGCCAGCAGCACCTCGGAGGCAATATCTTTCGCGACATTAAACGCTCCGTTCCCGGCGTTTACCTTTGGGTCGCGGCTCGCCCGGAACCGGAAAGAATCGCCTAGCCGAAACTCGGTGGAATTAAAGATCAGTTCCAGGAAACGGTTACCGGCGCCGACCTCGTCGATCAGCAATTTGAAGGTCCGGCCCTTAAACAGCTTGTCGTTATATACATGGGCAGCCGAGCGGATCAGGCTGATGTCGTCCGAACCCGAGGGTGAGGGCGTGTTGTACAGGTCGTCCAGCGCTAGGTCGATGCAGTTGGTCTCCTTCAAAAACCGGTAGAAATCGTCATAAAATTCGCCGTACTTTTTACCCTCGCTCAGCCACGCGGCATAGCAGACGCCGGTAAATGAGCCGCCCGAGACGGTAGAAAAGAGCTTTACGTCTTTCAGCAGCCCGAGTTCATCGAGCATATCCACTGTGCCCAGTGCGAAGGTGGACGCGCGGTAGCCGCCCCCTGAAAGACACAAGGCTATGTTGCCGAAAGGAGATGTAGGGGTGTTTTCGGTTGTCATACAAATTTTACCTAAGGGAACAAAATTATTTGGCGAAGCTCGGACTATTATAAACCTTCCGCCCAAAATTTCTACCGAAATTTATGCGCCCAAAGCACACTGACTCCCTATTATTATTGGAATGTTAGATCGCTGGCGCGATCTTGCACGCAAGGGTGCGTGCGATCCAGTCAAAAAGAGGCCCTTATTTTCATAAGAGCCTCTTTCTATCTCGATAACCCGTGTTCTTTTATATATTGTAACCGGCTCGCTTCAACATGGTTTCAAAGCTCGGCTTATCCACAGCCTTGATATACGCATCGAGCGGCTCGACCAGGCCTTTTTGCACCAGGTCGAAAAGCGCTTCATTAAGCATTACCATCCCGTGCAGCTTACCGGTTTGCATCGCCGAAGGTATCTGGAAGGTCTTGCCCTCGCGAATCAGATTGCTGATGGCCGGTGTTACGATCAGGATCTCGAGCGCCGCCACCCGGCCCCCGCCCTTTTTGGGCAGCAGCGTCTGCGCGATCACGCCTTTTAGCGATTCCGAGAGCATAACGCGGATCTGCTGCTGGCGGTCGGCAGGGAATTGATCGATGATACGGTCGATGGTCGAACAGGCCGTTGTCGTGTGCAGCGTGCCGAACACAAGATGGCCTGTTTCGGCGGTTTCGATAGCAATGGCGATCGTCTCCAGGTCACGCATTTCGCCGACCAAGAGGATGTCCGGGTCCTCGCGCAGCGCGGCCCGCAGGGCATCCTTAAAGCTGTCGGTGTGGTTGTGGACCTCGCGCTGGTTTATAAGGCATTTCTGATTTTCGTGGACGAATTCGATCGGGTCTTCGATCGTGATCACATGATCTTCGCGCGATTTGTTGATGCTGTCCATCATCGCGCAAAGGGTGGTGGATTTACCCGAACCGGTCGGCCCGGTCACAACCACAAGGCCTTTCGACAGATTGCAAAGGTCCATGATCGCCTTTGAAAGCCCGAGCTGTTCGGCCGTCAGTATCTTGGTCGGGATAACACGGAAAACCCCGCCGATACCTTTTCGGTCCATAAAAATATTTGCACGAAAACGCGCCAGGCCGGGGATCTCATACGCGAAGTCGGTATCGTGACGCCGCTCGAATTCTTCCTGGTTTTTGGCCGGCATTATCGAGAAAAGCAGGTCTTTCATCAGGGCGGGTTTGATCGTCGACTCCAGGCAATCAAGAGGTTTCATTCTCCCGTCCTTACGCACCATCGGCGGCATGGTGGCCGACATATGCAGGTCCGAAGCGCCCGCGCCTTCCATCCTGTGAAATAGGTCGTCCATCCGTGCTTTCATCGATGAGTTTGGCGGTGGCGCTTTATAGGCCGCGGCGGCGGGCTGCTCCGGCACCTCGGGCGCAGGGGCCGGTATCTCGGCCGGGGAAGAACTTTCATACGGCGGGGTCAACGGATCATAGGCGAGCGCTTCCTTGTAGGCATCGGCAAGCGACGGATTTTGGAATTGAGAGCTGTCGACCGGCGTACTTTCCTGCGCTGGATAATCAAAACCATCACGGATTCCGGGCGGCTCATAGCTCGAAGTATTGGAAAAAGTGGTCGTAAACTGCGGATCGTTTACCGAAACTACCTCGATCCCGGGTTGGGAAGCATCGCCCTCGGGAATGTACTCGCGTTCTTCCACCACTATGTCGGGGGTCATATAGGCATTTACGGTCGTGTCCGCGCTCTCCTGCATACCCGTGGATGAGCTCTCGAGAGTGTACAAGGTTGCCTCGTCTACGAACTGCTGCGATTCCGGGATCGCCTCGGCCGTCAGATACGGCACATTGAGATTTTGCGAATAATCCGGCGCCGCAGGTTCCTCTGGTGTATTGTGGATCGGGTGGTCCGGAAGGGCTTCAGGCAGCAGTGGGCGGATCGTTACCAGGAAACCGGACGGAGATTTTCGCACTACGAAGTTAAAATTTCCGAGGTTATGAGGATGAACGAATTCGACTTCCTGCTTGTTCGGCAGTTGTTGTTTCACATCGCTCGGGATCAGCGGGAAGATCATTGTGCTGATCTGCGTGCCCAGCATGGGGGAATTCGCCACATCGGTAGACCCGTTGCCCGACACCACGTAGGGGTTCTTTTCGGGCTCGAGATGTAGTGCGTAACTACAAGTGGACAAAAGGG
>Ga0190272_10001046_pt1 | contig 13435 bp, 13 predicted proteins | sample Popmic504T_FD_133746 | JGI IMG/M metagenome (GOLD analysis project Ga0190272, IMG submission 133746) | Populus adjacent soil microbial communities from riparian zone of Shoshone River, Wyoming, USA - 504 T | ecosystem: Environmental > Terrestrial > Soil > Riparian zone | place: USA: Wyoming...
AGCCAGGCACGCAAAATTAACAATAAAAAATAGCACCCGAGGATGCCGAAAATGTATGAAGAGGAGTTCTGCATTCTTCCACTCTCTTTGGTGAAACATTACAAACTTAGGAGCTACAAATGAAAAAAAATACTATCGTTACTCTCTTTGCAATGATCGTGGTCGCGCTGTTTTCCGTTTCGGCGATGGCCCAAAGGACTCATTCCGTATGGACGAACAACAACGGCCTGTACATCTTCGATGCGACAAACGGCTGTCAATATACGACTTTTTCGGGGTTTAACATGGCCACCTCGTGGACCGAGCCTTTTTCACCGACAAACCCGGCCGATGCCCATTTCCGGGGCGTGGCCAAGGCGGCGGGATATTCCTTTGCCTGCATAACAAGGTTCTACGATTTCCGCCTGGTGGCGTCGACTGCCACCACAAACGACCAGATCGACGGCACATGGGACGTTTACCGCAACGGCGTGTTAATGTGCGCGGCCTGCAACGGCTCGGCCTATAACTTGAGCGTACCGGCTGCCCCGGGCAACTACTATAAGCTCTACATCGACGACCCGGTCTTCGGGCCGCAGACATGGCTTTATAGCGGGTATCTCGACCAGCGAAAGGACTTTTAATAATTCAAATATCTCTCACACAACAGGGGTCGGAGAATTTCTCCGGCTCCTTTTTTGTGTTGAATGATGTTAAACTTTGCAAAACGATTTTTCATTTGCTAACATGAATTTTAGCCGTAAAATTTCGGTCTTAGAAGGTGAATCGAGATTTCCCAATCGCTTGATTTTTGTGTCTTTGCCCACGACTGTGGACAAACCTATGTAATTAGCTCCCACGACCACTAGCGGAGCCTTCGGTCCAATCGGTCCCTTATCTCATTTCCCTTCGGCTGTTAGTCGCGTGGGATTTTTTTATGCCGCCCGGCCCGAATAACAGAAACCAACGATATAGTAAAAATTCGAACCCACTAAGAAAGAGCAGGGGTAACTCCCGCGATTCTTCGTAAAAAAAATTAGGAGTAAAAAATGAATAAGCGAATAGTTTTGGCCTTTTGCGCATCACTGGTACTTGGAATGCTGTCAATTTCCGTATCGGCCCAGGTGTTTACCCATTCCGTTTGGACCAACGCGAACGGGTTGGGCATCAAGGATGCGAACGGTTGTAGTTACAGCAATTTTTCGGGATTTAACATGGCCACCTCGTGGACCGAACCCTTTTCGCCAACCAACCCCGCGGACGCCCATTTTCGAGGTGTAGCAAAAGCGATCGGCTCGCCATTCGGCCTCTGTCCGACTCGTGGCTACGATTTCCGCCTCGTATCGTCGCTCACGACGAAACCGGACCTCATAGAGGGCTACTGGGACATTTATCGAAATGGTGTACTTGCATGCAGCAGTTGTTACGGTGTGGCGGACGGGCTCAGCCAGGCTGCCGGCGCGGGTAATTATTACAAACTCTATGTCGACGATCCCGGCGCCGGGCCGCAAGCGTGGCTCTACAGCGGGTATCTCGACCAGCGCAAAGATTTCTAATTGCGGAGTCCCTTATCGAGAGCAGGGTTGCAGCTCCCCGGTAACCCTGCTCATGACCATTCCTGAAAAGATTATTCGATATCTATATCGTATTTGTCCAAAAGGCCGGCAATCCCCATACGTGAAAACCTGGCATTTCTTATACGGTTTGTTTCGGGATCGAACGAGTAGTTATAAGCAGTACGAAAGTCAGCCCTTTCGACGACGGAATGCTCGAACGTCGCTCCCCGCATGTCGCAATTATCGAACAAAGCACCGGTAAGGTCCGCCTCGGTAAAATCCACTTCGTGGAGAATACAGTCTTTGAAGTTTGTATCTTTAATTTTTAGTTTGTGAAAGGAAGATAGGTTCAGAATGCAGTTCTCGAAATCGACTTCGAAAAGAAAATCGCTGCAGTCGTCAAAATGCAGTCCGAGCAATTTACAGTCTTTGAATTTTGCCTCTCTAAGCGCGGTTTTTTCAAGCTTTGCCATGCTGAAATTACAGGCAAAGAATTCGCAGTCGGAGAAAATTGTCCCTGAAAGGTCGGTATTCGAAAAATTACACCCTAAAAAGGTGCAGTTTTGGTATTCTCCTGCGGGCAGCCCTTCCCCGGTAAAATCCGTGTTTTCGAAAGTTTTATCTTCGGCGTAAATTTCTTCCATTTCAAAACTTATTATATCCGTTTCGCGTATCAAAGATATCGATTTACCGGCCGCGCGTATATAAAATATAAAATGTTTTCAAAATATGAATAACTCAAAAAACCTGATATTAAAATGTCTTTTACTGGTGTTGCTGTTAGCTTTCACGGGCAGTGTTTTCTACGGCCAGGCACCCCCTGCCCCCATCGATAAACAAATAGACGCTCTCTTTTCCGGTTATAATTCGACCACGCCCGGGGTGGCGGTGGCGGTTGTCAAAGACGGGGAAATAATATTCAAAAAAGGTTATGGGACGGCAAATCTGGAATACGATATACCGGTCACGACGAAGACGGTTTTCCAAATTGCCTCGGTTTCAAAGCAATTCACTGCCTTCTCGATCTACCTTCTCGAAAAACAAGGAAAGATCTCGCTTGAAGACGATGTAAGGAAATATATCCCTGAATTGGCTGATACCGGTAAAATCGTCAGAATAAAACACCTGCTAGCCCACACCAGCGGCGTTAAAGATCAATGGGCGTTAATAGCGCTGGCCGGTTGGCGAAGCGAGGACGTTGTTACAACGCCGCATGTTCTGAGACTGATAAGCCGGCAAAAAGAACTGAACTTCGAACCCGGAAGCCGCTATCTTTACAGCAATACGGGCTACACGTTATTGGCGGAGATCGTCAACCGTGTGAGCGGTCAATCGTTCGCCGAGTTTACAAAGAAAAATATTTTCCTCCCGTTGGGAATGACGGACACGCAGTTTTACGACGACTTTGAAAGGATCGTCAAAAACAGGGCCGACTCGTATGAATTACAAAACGGCATATATAAAAAGAAGGGCTTGATCAATTCCGTGGAAGGCCCGTCAAATCTTTATACCACGGTCGAAGACATGGCGAAATGGGTTATGAATTTTGACACGCCGCTCGCCGGAGATGCCGAATTGATAAAAAGATTCAATGAGCCTTCGCTGCTGAATAACGGAGAGCGGGTGGTTTGGGGCATTTCCGACGGCGACCCCGGCTATCATGCAAAAGGACAAATTCACTGGAATTACAAGGGTGTGCGGTTGATGAGCCACGGCGGGCACGCTGCGGCTTTCCGCTCCTTTCTCGGCCGCTTTCCCGACAAGCGTTTGGCGGTAATCGCGCTGAGTAACGATGAGCATTACCAAAACTTCAATACCAGTATAAAGATCGCCGAATTTTATCTGAAAGATGATCTTAAGCCGAATCCGGTCACGAGTACTGCCGCTGCCGTTCCAAACAAGCCTGTCGAGAAACCGGATAATAATTTGAAGGATTTTGAGGGCAAATTTTATAACGATGAACTTGAAACATACTATTCGGCAAAATCTGCAGGCGGAAAGCTGATCCTCTCGCACACCCGGCACGGCTATATCGAACTGACCGAAACAGGAAAAGGTAAGTTCTCGGGCCGAATCGAGTTTCCGTCCGAGATAGAGTTTTTCAGGGACCAAAACGGGGTAGTTACCGGATTCAAAGTTTCAAACTTTGGCGCAAAAAATGTAAAATTCGATAAAGTGAAATGAATTGAATCCTCATGAGCGACGCAAATTTAAATTGCGCGATATGTAAGGGCGCGGTCGGAGATATCGAGCTTCAACGAATCCAGGTTTGGGAAGATTCCCTGTGGCGTTTGACCGTCAGCCTTGATTCGGAAGTAGAGGGATTTGCCTACCTTGAGCCGAAACGCCATATCTCTTATATTGCCGATCTCGTCGGTGAAGAAGCGCGCACCTTTGGCGAAGTGTTGGCGCGGGTTAGCCGCGCGTTGCGTGATGCGACCCAGTCCGAGTTGGTGTACGTCTATGTTTTTGGCGGCAGTGTCCCTCATTTACATGTTCATCTTGCGCCGCATCGAACAGGGGATGCTCTCAATTCCCAAATGATAAAAGGAGAGCTTGTATCCAAACAAATGGAAAATGGTTTCCTGCGCTTTGTGAGCAATGACTATCCCGCTTTGCCGCGGGAAGCATTACAAGAAGCAGCGCTTCGTGTAAAACAGCAATTAAATCAGTGAAAGGTTTTGCAATTCAATCGATCCTCTCGGCTCTTTCGTTCCTATTCGGCCATCCTATTTGATAGAATTTGTAAAATCATGGAACGCCCCAACAATAATTTATCCAAACTGGACACCCCTTGCTTGTTGCTCGACACGGCAAGGATGGAAAGAAACATTTCCACACTCAAACACCGGCTTGACGGACTCGGGGCCAAGTTGAGGCCCCATATGAAGACTGCTAAATCGCTCGAGGTGGCGAAGGTCCTTTTGAAAGGGACGGAAGGTCGCATTACCGTTTCTACCCTCAAGGAAGCGGAAGAATTTGCAAAGGCCGGTATCACCGATATGATTTACGCGGTAGGGATCAGCCCGCAAAAATTGGATAGAATCAATCGCTTGCGCACGAACGACATCGGCCTGAAAGTGATTCTGGACTCAGAAGAACAGGCGGCGCTACTTGCCGAGTATGTCAAACAGACGGCCGATCCGATCGAAGTTTTAATTGAAATCGATTGTGACGGGAATCGTTCCGGTGTCAAGCCTCACGAAAAAGAAACCCTTCTGGCAATTGCCCGGATACTCAGAGACGGCAGCGCGCGGTTGGCGGGTGTTCTGACACACGCCGGCAAGAGCTATGACGTGAAAGGTCAGGCAGCGATCGTCGCGGCGGCCGAACAGGAAAGAAAAGCGGTGGTTGACGCGGCGGTTATACTCCGCGAAGCCGGTTTTAGCTGTCCCATCGTGAGTGTCGGCTCGACGCCAACAGCATATTTTGCCGAGGACCTAACCGGTGTCACCGAGGTTCGTGCCGGCGTTTTCGTCTTTTTCGATCTGGTAATGGCAGGTATCGGCGTTTGCACCACGGATGACATCGCCATTTCCGTGCTGACGACGGTCATAGGACATGAGCGGGAAAAAGGATGGGTCATTGTCGACGCGGGATGGATGGCGATGTCCAGGGACCGGGGGACGGCCCGGCAAGACACGGACCAGGGGTACGGGCTGGTTTGCAACGAGCGAGGCGAGGTGATCGACGATCTTATAATGGTTTCCGCTAACCAGGAGCACGGTATAATAGCGCTGAGGAACGAAGTGACGGACCTGTCAAAAGAATTTCCCGTAGGTACAATGTTAAGGATCCTGCCCAATCATGCCTGCTCGACGGCCGCCCAGCACCAGGAATATCAGCTAATCGAAAATCATCATTATAAAGGCGTATGGACACGCTTTAACGGTTGGTAAGGTAATTTTTACCTCATTATCGGTGCACCGCCGGTATGGCTCTACTGCGGGTACATCGACCAGAGCAAGGATTCTAATTAGAATATTAGGCGAGGCGGGAAGGACGGGGCCGCCCTTCCCTTAAAAAACATATGAGCTTCAATTTCAAGTTTCCGTATTTATCCGACTTCCTGAATTCACATTAGGTCGAGATCAATCCGTTTCCCCGGCGCGTATAGAAGTTCTCGCCGCTTCGGTTTCCCCGCCGGAATTTATTATAGAATCCTCCGCGCGGCGCTTTAGATTTTTTTCGGTATCAAGTTCTTTCTCATCGACGGTATTAGGAGCATTCTGCACATCGCTCGGTTCTACGCCCGGTGCCCGCTGTTCAGGGTCCTTAAACGGTTCGGCGGACAAGACGAGGCCTTCTCTCATAAAAAACGCCACTTGGGATAATTTCGGGTCGCCGTCGAAAAAAACAATAGTTAATTCTTTGTCGTTAAATGGTTTAATGCTTGCATCCTTCCATTCGAACGTATCCACCTTAACTTTCAGGACTACCGCGTTTCCCCCGGTAGTCTCTCTATCGACGGAAGTAATTGTCGCGTTCAAACTGGTAGCAAAACCCTGGGATGCCTTATCGGTACGGCTGTTAGCTTCCTTATCCGCGCTATTTTTCGAATCGGAGACATACGCTTTTATCGGGTAGCCGCTTTTGACCTCGCTAATATTGATCTCATCGCTTACATATTTGACCATCACTTTAGGAATATTCACGCGAACCTCTTGAATTACGCCGCGAGTGATCGTATTTGCGTTCAATTTCTCGGGGTCCGGACCCGAACCGCCCGCCAGAATCGCAGCCGGTGAAACCGAGGCTTTATTCTGAGAGACATCCGCCGGCCATCGCAAATCGGCGCCAGATAACATGCTCGGGCCTTGCACCTCCCTTGCGAGCGAGCCCTCGACCGAAGACACCTTAGCAAACATAGACGTAAGTATCACGATCGAAACCAGCCCGCTTAGGAAACTGAAGTGATTACAGAACGAGAACACCTTATTAATACCATCCCGCTTGAAAGACAGCGATGCCGTCATTAGAAAGAGGGTCACGGCAAAGATCGTGACTATCATGATCGTTTCGGGGATCAGCATAAATTCCGGGAATCGGTCCCTGGTCAAGTGTAATCCGAGGGCCAGCAGCAGTGTAATACCGTTTGCCGCAAGGCTGAATGTCAAGGAGTTTTTTACCCCGTTCCTTTTTGCATTCGAACCGGAAAAGTATTTCGTCGCTTCCAGGTTATGAAGAAATCCTTCGACCGGCTTCGAAACTATGTCCGGCTGGACCCACTTTCTTATACCAGCCAGTCTCGCGGCTAGTTTTTTCAGAAGGCCGGTTTTCGCATCCACCTCGCATTTCTCGGGCTGGTGATAGTCAAGAACAAGCTCAAATGACTTGATCCTCGCCCGGCGTCCCTCTGGCTCGCGCCGGCTAGTGTCGAGAATCGGCGTCAGATCGAGAGATAAGTGGTAACTATTATCGAGGGTCGATTCGCCAAGCCACGGCTCGCCGCTATCAAGCCCCGTAAATGCCATCGGAACCACCATCAACGGGAAAGTCTCTTCGCTGTTGTTCTTCCGAAGACGTTTAGCCAGGACAGCTAATTTGCGGGTTTCGGCCGGAACCTGCAATTTGGCCTTACCCGTCCTGGAGTCCACTGAGCCAATCTCTTCTCCATCGGCGTCGACCACCAAAACGAAGCTATCCAGGTTTTCGGGCGTCATAGGGCTTTCCAATTGCTTCAGAGCAACCTGCAAGGCAAAGTTCTTATCGAACTCGTAATTCTCGTGGAAGTCCTTTAAAAGATCCCGCTGCTTGTTTAAAACGGGCGCGTATATTTTGTCACTCATATTGTTTTTCCTCACAGATTCATTGGCTAATATCTCCTTTGCAAACGGCAGACTCATGGAAGTTGCCGACCTTATTGTTTCGAGTTCTCTTTCCCTGGCCGCACTATTCCGGCTTTCAAACGCGGGGATTCTGGTGTTGTTTAAATCATATTTCGGTATGTCATCGGGAGAGAGCCGCGGGGCGCCCCAAGGTGTAAGATGTTCCAGAATATTTTGTAAAATCGAAATCGTCTTCTCATCGGCCGGCTCGAGTTTAATAACGGTATCAAGATCCCCATTCAGGCTTTCCTTTATTTCGCGGTGGAGAGACGCCTGTTCGTCGGGCCGGACCATTTCAAAAAATCCGGTTTTCCCGAATCTGTGGCTTGAATTGATCAGGAGATCGCCGCCGGTTTTAGAGAAGAAGGCAGGCCCGCGATAATCACGTTCCTTCGTGTCGGTGTCAGCATCGATGCCGTGAAAGTGGGACGAGATCCTCACCAGGATGCGAGGATCAACGTCGTGCAGAATTCCGTACATCGCGGTTATCGGAAGGAATGCTCCTTTTAATAAATTATTATTTTCAAAAAGGCTATGAAAATAGCGGAAGAGGATGGCCTGGTTGCTCAGCGGTATCCCGAGGATCTCCTGCTTTCTTTCTTCCTGGGCAATTCGTTCCTTGACAAGATAGTAGAAGAGGTATGACCCCGTGGGATGGTATATTCTTCTGCCGGCTGCCTTCCGTTTCGATTTTCTACCCTTTTTATACTCCGCGTTACGCTGCTCCCTGATCTTCCTTAGATTGTTAAAATGAAGGACTCGAAACTCCATGCATACGTCGGTCAATATTTTATACGCAAGCTGTTCATCTCCGAGCGCCATCATAATTGTTCTAAATGCAATCTCCAGGTGATCCATAACACTTTCTCTAAAATTGAACTTCTCTTCGCTCACGGTCTACCCCTCCTACTTCGCGTCGAGGTGTCTATATTAAAATAACGCCTCTTACTGAGAAAGAGCGATTTTTCGCGAAAAGTGTGACGAGATTAAGGCCGGTTCTTTCCGGGGTATAAAAGTTTTATTTAATCCCGTCGCGCTCCGTGTATAAGACAAATTTTATTTAGGTCCACGGCCCGGCCTCGAATAGGGTATTCACCGCGGCCTACGCGTGTTTTTATCCGAGAGATACGCCCGGCCCGGCCCGGCTCACAATCCGATCATACTTACCGCGCCCGGAGGCTCTAAAAGCGCTCTTATGCGCTCCGGGGAGCGGGATTCGGCGTCAAAATATATCTCATAAAAAAGGCTGTTAGATCATTCGCCGGAATGCGCCGATTTACGCGACCTGACGGGTTGCACGTTGATACGCTCGGCCTGGAGGTAATACTTGTATGGCCAGGAAAAAAGAACAAATTTCCGATGATTTTAAGGGAAATGAATCATCTGGCGCAAAACGTACCGAGAGTGATCTTCAGACAGAGGAGAAAAAGCCCGCCGAGAAATTCGAATTTTCTCAAGCGATCGCGCGGTTATTTTCGGTGATCCAAATTCTGTCAGGTTTGCGGCACGCGCAATACACGATCCGATTTGTTTCCAATACCAGTATTGAAGCGGTCCTTCATTACGGTCTGCAAAAGATTTGCACGGCTTTGGAGGTCCGCCACTTTGTGTCCGACCTAATCGAAGTTTTCTTTTATGTTTCGATAATCCTCTTGGCGGCAAATATTTTGATCGATCTGGTATATGACTCGATCACGGCTATAAAAAGCCGGTTCTTTAACAAAAAATAAAACGCCGGTTACAGGCCCTGAGCTGTCACCGGCGTATCGATCTGTTTCGATCGTGTTAATGAAACTATTCCACCGTTACGCTCTTGGCAAGATTTCTCGGTTGATCGACGTCGCAGCCTCTTCTTACCGCTATGTGATACGAAAGCAGCTGCAGCGGCACTACCGAGAGGATCGGCGCGAGCAGGTCGGATGTTTCCGGGACCTCGATCACGTGGTCCGACACTTTCGAGCTCATCCCGTCGCCCTCGGTCAGCACTGAGACGACGATTCCGTCACGGGCCTTTACCTCGACAATATTGGAGTGCGTTTTTTCATACCGCAGCTCGCTTCCCGCGTTTCCTTCCTCGCGAGTGTTGACCACCACCACCGGGAGTTTTTCATCGATCAGGGCGTTCGGTCCGTGCTTCATCTCGCCGGCCGGGTAGCCCTCGGCGTGGATATAGCTGATCTCCTTCAACTTCAGGGCGCCTTCGAGCGCGACCGGGAAATTGATCCCGCGCCCGAGATACAGAAAATCCTGCACGCGGAAAAACTCTTTCGAAAGCTCTTCGATCGTGTCCGCGTCGTTGAGCAGCTGCTCGATCTTGAGCGGCAGCTCGGCCAGGTCCTGCGCCAGCTTTTTGGCCCCGGCTTCATCGATTATTCCGCGCACCTGTCCGAGATACAGCGCAAACAGGTAAAGCGCGACCATCTGCGCTGTAAACGCCTTCGTCGAGGCCACACCGATCTCCGGCCCGGCGTGCGTCAGGATAGTGCCCTCGGCCTCGCGCGTGATCATCGAACCGTGCACGTTGCAGATCGCCAGCACCTTGCAGCCCGCCTGTTTCGCCTCGCGCATAGCGGCGATCGTATCGGCTGTCTCACCGGATTACGAGATAACGATCAACAGGTCGGTCTCGGTCAAAACCGGGTTGCGGTAGCGGAATTCCGAGGCATAATCCACCTCGACGGGCACGCGGGCCATCTGCTCGATCATATATTTCCCGGCCAGCCCGGCGTGCCAGGACGTGCCGCAAGCGGCGATCTTGACGGACGTGAGGCCCTGAAAATCTTCCTCGGAGATATCCATCGGGTCGAGATAGACCTTACCGGTATCGAGCGACACGCGCCCCTGCACGGTATCGCGCACGGCCCGCGGCTGCTCATATATCTCCTTGAGCATAAAGTGTTTGAACCCGCCCTTCTCGGCCATGATCGGGTCCCATGTGATCCGCTGCTGCTGCGGCTCGACCACACTTCCCTCAAAATCCGTCACCCTAACAGAATCCCTGGTCAGCACGGCTATCTCCTTGTCGCCAAGAAAGAAAACGTCGCGCGTGTGCTGGAGGATGGGCGGGATGTCAGACGCTACAAAGAACTCGCCGTCGCCCATACCGATCACGACCGGCGGGCCCTCGCGGACGGCGATGATCGTGTCCGGCTCGTCGACCGAAATGATCGACAGCGCAAAAATCCCGCGCAGCTCCTGCACGGCCTTTCTTACCGCCAGCTCGAGCGAGAGGCCTTCCTTTTCCTTGTAATGGCCGATCAGATGCGCCACGACCTCGGTATCGGTTTCGGTCTTGAACTCGCTGCCCTCGGCCGCCAGGCGCTCTTTCAGCTGCAGGTAGTTTTCGATAATACCGTTGTGGACGACCACAACCTTGCCCGATTGGTCGCGGTGCGGGTGGGCGTTCTCCTCGGTGGGACGGCCGTGCGTCGCCCAGCGCGTATGCCCGATGCCGTAATTGCCGTCAAGCGGGTTAAGGCGTATCGCTTCCTCGAGATTCCGCAGCTTGCCCTCGGCCCGGCGAAGCGACAGCACGCAATTCTCGTCCACGACGGCAATGCCCGCCGAATCATACCCGCGGTATTCGAGCTTCCGAAGCCCGTCGATAATTAGAGGCACAACCTGTTTATTTCCAACGTATCCTACAATTCCACACATAATTTCTTTTATTGAACTTTAATATAAACCTTTTTGCTCCGGAGCGCTGTGGGTGAGGCAAACGTGCTGCCTGTTGTATAGTCCGGCTCCAACTTATACCCGTCGTTGCTGAATACCACCTCCCGGCCATCCTTCGACATCGAGAAGGTCAGGGTATTATACCGCCGAAACTTAGCGTCGGCAGTAATTACAACCGTAATATCGCGGTCCTTTTGCCCGGTAACGCTGTCGTAAAGCTTGTCGGTGCCAAACTTATTCTTCTCGCCCCGCTGGTCGAGGAAATAGGCCGATTCGCTCTGCACCTTCTCCTCGGTGTTCACCAATTTTCCGGCGTCGTCAAAATTTTCGGTCCGTCGCTTAACGATTGTCTTAAACTCGGCGTCCTTTTGCTCGATCACGAGGATATTCGTGACCTTCACTTTCGGGTCGACGGGCGGCGGCTTCAGCTTGAACACATTGGCCTCGATGTCGCGGCTCCGGCTCTCATCCAGGACCCAGGTACCGGAAAAATTCGGCCCCGAAAATTTTTTCGGTTTCTTGACGGGCTTTACGTCCTGCAAGAATACGCCCGCTGCACAGCAGACGATCAGAGCAGCTAAACCAACCACTTTCTTTAATATTTCCATCTTCCAATCACTTATCATCTATCCAAAAATCGCCCCACTTATCGTATTTTCCCGCGATAAAATTCTTCAGTATCAAGAAGCTCGACCAAAAGCTTGATCGACGGAAAATATCGCCGCAAAGATCAATCCGGTAAGAATGTGTTTTGTCATCATTTGACCCGGTCGTAGATCAGGTGTTTCGTCTGCGAATCATCCCAAATCATGACTATTTCGCCTTTGGCGTTTAAACGCCGCTCCGTGTGTTTTAAGGTGTACATCAATGCCTTCCCGTCGGTCGACAGCTCGAATTCATATATCGAGTCAACCTCTTTACGCCCATCCTCGCTCCTGTAATTGGTCGTGATCAATTTAGTGCCTTGCCACCGGGTAGTAGACGAAGTGAGGCTGGCGAGGCATTCGTCGCCGCGCCCATCGGAGTACAGGGTGAACCGGCCCCCGAAAAAATTCGCATCGTCAGAAGTGCCCCGCTGTGCACGCATGGTAATGGCGATCGCCGGAAGTTTCTGCTCGATCACCATGATCGAGGACATGCCCACAAGATTTTCGGGTATTGGGTTGTTTCGCGGCAAGTTGGTCTTTGCCAGGTTGAGTATCCACTTACCGCTGAGGTCGGGTTTCGCGACCTGGATATCCGTTTGAAGGCCTGGTGAAACTTTTATTTCGGTTTCAAGGCCCTGCGAATATAAGTTAGCCGCGCAGAATAATATCGTTAGGCAGACACAAAGTAAGGGGTATTTTTTTATCATGCTTATTTTTCTTCCTTATCCAGCGTTTTGATCGCCTTTGCCGGGGCGGCCGCGGCGTCGATCCGGTCAAAAACCGATGGGGACCCGGAGTCGTAAAAAACTCTTACTTGCTCACCATCAGGGCCACGCCGAAGTGACGCCTTCTTCTTCGTCACGGTCAGGGTGTTGCCGTCAGCTGAAAGCTTCAATTCGATGACTTCGTAGATATCCTTGCGGCCCCCGGAAGAAAAGGTTGTCCAAACCAGAATACTGCCTTTCCACTCAGTGAACGAGCTAAAACTTCCGAAGTCCTCCACCTCGTCTCCTCGTCCATCCGAATAAAGAGTGAAGTTTACTAACGTCGACTCCCAGTGTTTGGTTCGCATCCGGAGTGAAAGGAGGATCGCCGGGAGTTTTTGTTCGATAATTAATATGTTATCGGAAGCTTCCTCCGTGATTACGCCCGTAAATTCCGACTTTCGTAAATTGGATTTCCACGTCCCGCTAAAATCCGGGCGAGAGACCTTTATCTCATTCCGCAATCCCTGCGAATAAGCGGTAACCGTACAAAAGACCATCGAAAAACAAAAACACAGTGTTAGAAATTTTTTCATGTGTTTACTGTTCCTCGCGATCGAATGGCCTTACGGATTTTGCCGGAATGTCCGGGACCAGGCCAAAAGACATGAATTCCGTATTTATATAGTCGACATATTTTATACGCTCACCATTCGGACCCTGCCTGATCTTAGTCCGGTTCGACCTACACATTAATGTGTTGCCATCGGGGGAGAGTTCCAACTCCGTAATAGCGCTAACTTCCTGTCGGCTTTTCGAGGAAAAAATAGTGATCGCCAATTTATTACCCTGCCATCGTGTGGTTGAGTAATTTGAATCTAAAACGTCGGGAAATTCGTCTCCCCGGCCATCCGTGTAAAAAGTTATTGTTCCGAGGGTCGAATCCTCGTCATCCTCTATCACATGTATCGCCACAATTATGGCAGGCAGCTTTTGCTCGACGATGAGCAGCAAAGAGAGATCCGACATCCCGCTTGGCAGGCCCG
>Ga0190272_10001047_pt1 | contig 13420 bp, 14 predicted proteins | sample Popmic504T_FD_133746 | JGI IMG/M metagenome (GOLD analysis project Ga0190272, IMG submission 133746) | Populus adjacent soil microbial communities from riparian zone of Shoshone River, Wyoming, USA - 504 T | ecosystem: Environmental > Terrestrial > Soil > Riparian zone | place: USA: Wyoming...
CGAGCGCCTGGGGCAGTCCTTCGACACCGCGGTCGAGGCCTCCCTGGGGGCGGTCGATCCAGACCAGCTCGCCTCCGCGCTGCTCGCCTACCTGCGTGACGTCCATGCCCTCGAGGGGCAGGCCGAAAAGCTGCTGCAGGCCGGCGCCCAGCGGGTCGAGGACGATCATCTCAAGGCGGCCTTCCGCGACCACCTCGATGAGACCAAGCGCCACCGGGAGCGGATCGCGGGCCTGCTGGAGGAGCGTGGCGCCAGGCCTTCGCTGGTCAAGGACGCAATGCTGAAGGCCGGCGGGCTCAACCTCTCCGCCTTCTTCGGTGCCCAGCCGGACTCGACCACCAAGCTCGCCGGTTTCGCATTCGCATTCGAGCATCTGGAGGTCGCCGCTTACGAACTTCTGCAACGGGTCGCGGCCCGGGCCGGCGATAAGGGCGTGGTCGCGACGGCGGAGGAGATCCTCGCCGAGGAGCGCCGCGCGGCCGAGCGGGTCGCCGAGAGCTGGAACCGCCCCGACGTGCCGCTCGGTGTGGCGTCGTAAAAGAGCGAAAAGACGAGGAGGGAGACTGATGAAGGCACTGACTTTCCACGGCAAGCGCGACGTCCGCGTCGACGAGGTCCCCGATCCGAAGATCGAGCAGCCGTCCGACGCGATCGTGCGCATCACCTCGACCGCGATCTGCGGCTCGGACCTGCACCTCTATGAGGTGCTGGGGATGTTCATCGAAGAGGGCGACATCCTCGGCCATGAGCCGATGGGGATCGTCCAGGAGGTCGGCTCCGAGGTCAGCCAGATCAAAGAGGGCGACCGCGTGGTGATCCCCTTCAACATCTCCTGCGGCGAGTGTTGGATGTGCAAGGAAAAGCTCTTCGCCCAGTGCGAGACCACCCAGAACCGCGAGCAGGAAAAGGGCGCGTCGCTCTTCGGCTACACCAAGCTCTACGGCGAGGTGCCGGGCGGCCAGGCCGAGTACCTGCGGGTGCCCCAGGCCCACTTCGGGCCGATCAAGGTGCCCGAGAACAGCGCCCCCGACGAGCGCTACCTCTTCCTCTCCGACGTGCTGCCGACGGCCTGGCAGGCGGTCGAGTACGCGGCGATCCCGAAAGAGGGCAGCGTTGCGGTCTACGGGCTGGGGCCGATCGGACAGATGTGCGCACGGATCGCCCGCCATAAGGGCGCCGAGACGGTGATCGGCATCGACTCGGTGCCGGAGCGCCTGGAGATGGCCCGCCGCCACGGCGTCGAGGCGATTGACTCCTCCGAGCACGAGGACGTGCCGGCGATCATCAGAGAGATGACCGACGGGCGTGGCCCCGACGGGGTGATCGACGCGGTCGGCATGGAGGCCCACGGCGCTCGCGTGGCCGAGCTGGCTCAGAAGGCGACCGGCCTGCTGCCGGACCCACTCGCGGCCAAGGCGACCGAAAAGGCCGCGGTCGACCGGCTCTCGGCGCTGCTGGGGGCGATCGACACCGTGCGCCGCGGGGGGACGATCTCGATCTCGGGCGTCTACGGCGGCCAACTCGACCCGCTGCCGATGATGCAGCTCTTCGACAAGGGCGTGCAGATCCGCATGGGCCAGGCCCACGTCAGGCGCTGGACCGACGAGATCCTGCCCCTACTGGAAGGAGATGAGGACCCGCTCGGCGTCGACGACCTCACCACCCACCAGCTGCCGCTGGCCGACGCGCCAGGCGCTTACTCGATGTTCCAGAAAAAGGAAGACGGGGCGATCAAGGTCGTCCTCAAGCCATGAGAGTGCTGATCGTCAACTGCACGCTGAAGCCGAGCCCTGAGAAGTCAAACACCGAGGCGCTCGCCGATGTCGTCGCCGACGCGTTGCGCGGGGAGGGAGTCGAGGTGGCCTCGGTGCGGGCGGTCGACCACTCGATCCCACCCGGTGTCGAATCGGAGATGGGGGAGGGCGACGAGTGGCCCGGCATCCGCGCCCAGATCCTCGACTCGCAGATCCTCGTCTTCGCCACGCCGACCTGGCTCGGCCGGCCTTCGAGCATCGCCCAGCGAGTGCTGGAGCGGATGGACGCAATGCTCTCCGAGACCGACGACGAAGGCCGTCCCGTTGCCTACAACCGCGTGGCCGGCGTCGTCGTAACCGGCAACGAGGACGGCGCCCATCACGTCATCTCCGAGGTCTCCGGCGCCCTCGCCGACATCGGCTTCACCGTGCCAGGGCAGGCTTGGACCTACTGGAACCGGGGGCCGGGACCGGGCGACAGCTATCTGGAATCGGAAGAGGGCCGCGAGTGGTCCCACTCAACCGGCAAGGCCGCGGCGGCGAACCTGCTCGCGGTCGCCCGAGCGCTTGAACGCATGCCGATCCCGGCGCCGCCGTCCGAATGAGCGGACCTGAGTCTCGCCCGCGTGGGCGACTCAGGCGCTCGGATTGCTCGGGGCCAGGCATCAGCCGCAGGCGGCGCGGCGCGGGCTTCAGCTACCTCGACTCCGAAGGCGGACGCGTCGGCGACGAGGACACCATCGAACGGATTCGGACGCTGGCGATCCCGCCGGCCTGGCGAGATGTCTGGATCTGCAGCGATCCCTACGGCCACATCCAGGCGACCGGCCTCGACGAAGCGGGACGCAAGCAGTACCTGTACCACGAGCGCTGGCAGTTACGGGCGGCGCAGCGCAAGTTCGAGTCGATGCGTGAGTTCGCGGCGATGCTGCCGCGACTGCGCCGCGCGGTGAAAAAAGATCTCGCCCGCGAGGGGATGCCGCGCAAGCGTGCCCTGGCCTGCGCGGTCCGCCTGCTCGACCTCGGCTTCTTCCGGATCGGCGGTGAGGAGTACGCCGAGACCAACGAGAGCTACGGGGTCGCCACCGTGCTGCGCGAGCACGTCTCGATCGAGGACGAGGAGGTGATCTTCGACTTTCCGGCGAAGAGCGGCCAGCGCCGCGTGCAGTCGATCCGCGACCCGGAGGTGAAGGCGGCGATCGAAGCGATGCGCCGCAGGCGCAGCGGCCCCGACGATCTGCTCGTCTTCCGCGAGGACGGCGCCTGGCGCGACGTCCGCTCCGAGGACGTCAATGCCTACCTGCAGGCGAAGGCCGGTGAGGACGTCTCGGCCAAGGACTTCCGCACCTGGCATGGGACGGTGCTCGCGGCGGTAGAGCTGGCGCAGGAGGGCGCGCCGACCTCGAAGGGGGCAGGGGAGCGTGTGATTCGGGGGGCAGTCAAGCGGGTGGCCGAGCGCCTCGGCAACACCCCGGCGGTCTGTCGAAGCTCCTACATCGACCCTCGAGTGCTCGACCGATTCCGCGACGGCAAGACGATCGAGCTTCCCGGCACCGCCGAAGAAGCCACTGTGACGCCCCGGCAGCAGGGGCTTGTAGAGCGCCGGGTCTTGATGCTGATCGAGTAGCTAGTACATCGAGAGAGGCCTTGGGGGTTGGCGAACGTGCTCCGCCCCCGCTGAAAAGCCTCGAATTGCGGGGAAGGCAGGCATCATTTTACAGTTCTGTTCCTTGACAGGAAACCATAGTTTCTTATAAAAATAAGTCGCTGGGCGGAGTTCGGTCTTGAGTTCTGCAAATGGATTCAGGCGTATGGCAAGGGAGTGTTTTGTGGGATCAAACTGGACTTGCGGGGACTGGCTTGTGAGTTCCCTACGCAGATCTCGACCCTTAATTCCACATCCTGGGAAGAGCTTCCCCGGCCCTAATCCGCGGGGCGCGCACTGACGCCCGACATCATCGACGAGCCCTTCCGCGGAATCCCGGACCATCTGTTTCGTGCGATTTCGGGAGATGGAGCGCAGTCGGGCGCTTTAAGCTCGTCTCGAATGCGCAAAGCTTTTCTCAGCCACTCTTCCGAAGACGCCGATTACGTCAGGGCGGTGGCCTCTCTCCTCGGTCGTCCTCGGACCCATATCGACGCTTGGTCTTTCGAGCCCGGGGAGGACTTCCGAGAGGAGATCCGTCGTGCACTTGACGAGTCCGACGTATTCGTCTTCTTCGTGTCAGAGGCGTCGCTGCGTTCATCGTGGTGTGAGTTCGAGATCGATGAGGCCGAATTACGCTCGATCCGCAAAAGGCTGCGTGGCAGCTTGGCGATCCTAATTGGCGACGTAGATATAAACGAACTTCCTGAGTGGTTGCGCCGGGCGAAGGTTGTTAGACACACTGCGCCGCAGCGCTCGGCTCGCGTAATCGAAGCCGCTCTGCTCGGGCCTAGCACCGATTCCCACCCCTTCATGGGACGCAGCACCGAACTTCAGCGGGCGCTGCGAAAACTGACTGTCGGCAGCCCCATGCCGCGAATTTTGGTTACCAGCGGCCTCGAAGGCGTCGGCCGACGTAGTTTCTTGAGGCGGTTAATCGCAGAAGGTCTGAATCTCGACCTCGGTCCCTTCATCGTGCTTCCGCAGACGGCAACCATTGAGGACCTGTACATCGAGGCCTTGAGCGCGGCGATGCTATTGACCCGGGACGAAGCCGAGAATCAGCTCAATATTTTTCGGTCAATGTCGACGGAGGAACAAGCGAGTGAGACCGGCGGCCAACTGGCCCTGCTTGCTGAACAGGGTGCTGCCCCCTGTGTGATTGATCGTGGCTCCATGTTCGACAGCACCGGTTCGTATCTAGAGGTCTATCGCCTGCTATTCGACCAATTTCTAAAGGCGCCCGACGCCTACCTCTGTCTAGTCCACCAGCGCTCTCCTAGTACTCGGGATCTGCCCCACCGTAGCTTCATTCTTGAGCAGCGCCTAAACCCACTTGCTGAGCCTGATTCGCAGGCCTTGGTGACCAGGCTACTGAGGGAGGTCAATGCAAAACCGGAGGCCGACGAGGCCGAAAGGCTTGCCGAGCAAACTGCCGGCTATCCACCCGCCGCGTATTTCCTGGCTTCCGAGGTCGATGAGTATGGACTCGATGTTGTCCTCAACAACTCAGACCTCCTGCGGGAATTCCACAGTGGGCGGTTTGCTCAGTTTATTGATGAGCTCCATCTCGGTGAACGAGAAAAGGTAGTCCTTAGCTATCTGGCTTCGGAGATCACCCTGCCATTGCGGGGGATTGCGGCAGCAACGGCCAACTCACTTGAGGAGACCTCCGAGGCCCTTCAGATACTGGTCGATCTTAACCTCGTCCAGGTCGTCGAGCGCGAGTACATGGTGGCTGCCCCGATACAGGCGACTGTGCAGCGCGGACACCGAATCGCGCTGGATCGTGGTTGGTACCAGGAGGCGTTTTCAAGGCTTGAGGATGAGTACTGGAGCGATGAAAAATCGCTTCCCCCAATCTCGGTTGTCGACGCGACCCTGCGTGCGGGGTTTCGAATCGGCAATCGCTCAAGCGAAGGCTACGGCACGCTCGTCCGTCCATCTCTCCTGATCAATGCAGCCCAAGAGTGCTACCACCAGCGGGCCTACGAAGATGCTCTCAACTACACCGACCGAGCCGAGACGCTCGGTGGTATGAGCCCCACTCTGCTGGAGGTCAAGGTTAAAGCTTTGGCTCAGCTGAAACGCTACGGGGATGCTCGCAAAGCCCTGCACAGCTATCGCGAGTTCGGTGAACGGCGACAGTGGTATCTCGATGGCTTCATCGAGCGTCGTGCCGGTCGGCACGACCGAGCATGCGACAAATTTCAGAAGGGCTACGCGCAGGGGGACCGTAGCTTGCCATTGCTGCGTGACTATGCCGACAGCCTGCTCCGCTGCGGTGTCGGTGAGCAAGCTCTGAAGATGGGAACTGAGGCGCGTGAGCGGGAGCCTCGCGACCCCTTCGTTCTCGACCTTTTCGCTCGAATCGAGATCTCGGTTGGAACCACTCCAGAAGCAGAAGAGGCCCTGGATGCGTTGGAGGCTATAGACGGTGATAAGCGTTTCATTCTCCACCGCCGTGCCTGGTTTCTGATTCGCCGACGGGGGGGCGCTGAAGCTGGGCGCCAGGCAGTTCAGCTCGCCGAGCGTGCCTGCAAACGACGGGACGCACCGCTTGAGGCGTACGTCGCTTGGGCAAGAGCCCTGATCATTTCCCGCGATTGGCCTCAGTACGCTCAGGTGAAGCAGTTGATCAGTCAGAAGACAGGGCACGATGGGAAAAAAATCAATGACTTCCTCGAGTGCCAGGCGTATCTGCAGCGCGACGATTGGCGGCATGCGGAGCAAGCGCTGAACCGTGCTCGCTATCCCGCCGATCGCACTTTCGACCTTGAGATCCGAATTCTGGAGGAGAAGTCTCGTGACCAGGCGGTGTTGCTCGCTGAGCGGCAAGCAGCGGAGGAGGACATCAAGCGGCTGCGCAAAGCAAGCGCTGATGGTCCTGCGAAGTCGGTCGATGACCTCATCGCGTTCGAGTAGCACGTTTCTCCAGAGTTCGAATCTCGACCTGAATCGACCGTAGTCCACGGCGATCCCAGCTATTACAGCCACTAGTGGCTGTAATAGAACGTGATGGCGGCGGATGCTCGCCGATCCCGAAACGCAGAAGGCCCCACTATGCGGGGGCCTTCGTCAGTGGAGCTAGGCGGATTCGAACCGCCGACCTCCTGGGTGCGATCCATGTTGGTCGTATAGTGCGGAAGTGCAGTAAAGATACCTATTTCCAGGACTTTCTGTCTACTGATTTTGCGCAGTTTCTCTAGATGAGCAGGATATGCGGCGATATGCACGGAGTCGGCACTCCTGGCGAGAAGTGCCCGAAATTTCGTAGGACGGTTGGAAATGCTGCATCAGGCATTGGCCACGTCTGCTCTGCTGCTGGACCCACCGCTCGACTCTGCTTGTGAGCGCAACCTGCGTGCGGCGTTAGGCTGATGCACGCAACCTGATCTCGCGCGCAACCCGCGCCACTACGCTGGAGCGCCGGTTTGGGTCGCGCAGCGAGGTCCGCAACTCATTCTCACTGAGGAAGGCGTCGAAGTTCTCAGCTTGCTCGGCAATGGCCTCACGATCACCCAGCTCGGCCAACCGTTCGACCCATTCCTCCTGGAGCTCAGCCTCTTCGAGGACATGCTCCATCGAGGCCCTGATAGTCGAGACCTTGACCTTGCAGCGCGCCAGGCAGTGGATGAGGCGCTGCTGGAGCAGGTAGATACCGGAGTGCTCCAGACAGGCGATGCGGCGCTCGGTCCGGCAGTCAGCGCTGTCGAGAGAAACGAGACGGTCGAGCCGCGCAGCTCGGTGCTCGTCGTTCGGGGTGAAGCTCGCGAGTGGGAAGACGCTGAAGTGGCCATTCCAGCCCTCGGGCGGAATGTGCTGGTAGTCGGTGACTGGGGCGCAGGTGAGCTTTGCCGCCAGCGTGATCCCACGGCGCATCGAGCAGGGGTGGGCGACGATCATCGCGGTGCGCTCCTCCTGTCCCGGTAGCTCGACGTCCTCGAGCACGTCTCCGGTCAGCAGTGGCCGAGCCGGGGAGAGGTCACTGCCCCTGGCGCGGTAGATCTGCTCTTCATCGTCGGGCCGATCGAGCAAGACCGTCAACGTGGCTCACGTCCCTTCGCGCTCCGCGATCGTCGGCTGGCCATCCGCGGCCTCGGCGACCTCCCAGCGATCGTCGGCCGCATGGGTCAGACGCCAATTCGGGTCGAACTGATCGAGCAAGGACGAGCGCCCAAGGTCGCCACGGGCGACGCTCATCAGCTGGCCCGCGTAGCCGGCGCTGTAGAGGTCCGCGGCGCGGAGATCGGTCGCAGCGAGGAAGGGCTCGGTGAGCCACTGGACAGGGTCGAGGATGCGCGGGTCGCGGCGAGGAAGTGCCTCGCAGAAGGCGAGTACCCGGGCGAGACGGTGGCGGTTCTGGGCCGCGACGGCCTCACCTCTGCGCCACTTGCGCAGCGCCGCCGACGAGACCCCCACAAGCCCAGCGAGATCCTCCCAACTGAAGCCAAATTGCTCACGCGCTTGCGCTAGCAGCTCGGCGACATTCTCCTGTGCCAACTCAGAGGCACGCTCGTCTACCTGAAGCGACAGCGCCGACTCGTCAAGCGCGCTCGCCTCCTCGTGCAGATTGGCAGCGCTCTTACGCAGTTCGGCGGTGCCGACGATGAGATCCTGAACATCGCGAGTCTGCGAGGTGCGGGTCTCGCTCAGCTCACGAGGACGGCGAATGGTCGTCGTGTGGCGTGGCTCAGTCATCACTTTCCTCTCATGTGGGCACGGTAGTCGTCGGTGATCGAGGACTCGAACAACTCGCGGATCGGAGCATGCAGCTCAAGCAGGCGCTCCTCCACGGCGTCGATCTCGAACGGGGGGAACTCGTTTTCGGGGGCCGTCCAGAAGCTGTCGAAGTCGAGTAGGAAGTATGGGCCCGTCGGGCTGTCAATGATCTTCAGTGGCCCCTCGGGGTCAACCACCGGCTCCTCAAGCCGGCCGTAGCGGAATCCGACCTGGTGATCGTCGTGGATGCGAAGACCGACGCCAACCCGGAAGTCGACGACTTCGTGGCGATCGCGAGTCGGCTCAAGTAGTTGCGCGGCGATGTAGCGGCTCCAGTCGGAGACAGCCGCCGGATCGAAGCCCGGAACCTGGATCTCGTCGATATAGCGAAGGCCGAGGCGCTGGACGGACGGAATGCCGGCACACTCGTCTATGGCGACCAGAAGCCTCCGTGCCAAACCGGAGAAGTCCTCGAAGCGCACATAGGCGGAGGCCTCAAGAGTCGCTGACTCGTCGAACAAGGTGGCCGAGCACGTGCGAGCGCGATTCATAAAACGCCGGCCCCGTGCACGCTCGCGCGGACCATCGGGACCGATCTGAAGCTCGTGCCGAGGTGGGGGCGTGAGGATTGGGAGTTCCTCTCGCAAGCGCTCGAAGACTGGCTCCCAATGATCGGACTCCAACCGAGGCGAAGCCGAGTAGCGGATCTCGAAGGCGACCAGCTTGAGGGGCGCCTTCGGGTAGATCTCTCGATTCGGATCCAGTGGCGACGTGGGCATCAATCGAACTATATCCGAACCAAAAGCGAACCCAGCGGCAGCGGCTCCGGTTAGGCCGCTGTCGTAGTTGTCCAACAGAAGTCCTTCAGCCGCGCCGCCGCCGCTGGGCCACTTTGAGTCTGGCCGACCGTGGTTCCGCCGCCCTAAGCCGCAGCGGAGTCGCCGCTAATCCCTTTTGCATAGCCCCCATCTCGGGCGCTAGACACGATCAGACCGAGGCTGTGTCTAGCATCGACTTCCATGCTCAGCTTGGATTCCGATCCCAACGAAGAGCCACGCCCCGACGAAGAACCCTCTCAGGGGCTTGAAACTGAGGACGAACTGGCTGAAGATCTGCCCCTCTCTCCGAGCGATGGGCTCGACGTAGAAGATCTTCTGGAGGGCAATGTCGCTCCGCCCGAAGACGACGAGGACGGCGGCGGTATGGAGACCGAGCACGAAACCCGATCCCCCACCGGCGACGCCGCCCATTGGCTACTTGAGTCCTCCTGCCTCTAGCAACGGCGAGGGTGGCGCCGCCGTCTATGCCAGCTATGTCGCCGCCCAGGTGGCAAGGCAGGAGGAGCGCAAGGGTTCTTTTGAGCAGCGCGGCCTCGCCGTCATCACCACCTCTGGAGTACTGGTATCGCTGCTCTTTGGGCTGACGGCAGTGCTGACCGGTGCCGCTGACTATCACCTGCCCGATGGCAGTAGGGGTTGGATCCTTGCCGCGCTCGTCTGCTTCGTTGTTGCTGCAATCGCTGGCCTCCTTACCAATCTGCCCCTGAAATACAGCGGCGTGACGGGGGATGCCCTGAAGGACGTGATCGAGAAACGCTGGGGAGATTCCTGCACCGCCGCTGAGCGAGAGGTCGCCCTGACGGAGCTCAAGGTGCTCCGTCAGGCAAAGAAGCGCAACTGGCTGAAGGGTCGTAGTCTCGTCATCGCGATCGGCGCCGAGATCATCGCTGTCCTTTGTCTCGCCGTGGCAGTCGCGAAAATCCTCTACACCTGACCCTTCAGCTCCCGATGCACGATTGTTAAGTCGGAGGTGCCAGGGACATTTTTCCAGCTTCACCGGGCGGGCGGGAGCGCACGCGAGATCTCGATATTTCTGGTGAAGGTTGGGCAGCGCTGGCAGCCACCAGGAATTAGGAGATTCCCCTTTGACTCTAGGTCGGCAGCTATGGCAGGCCAAATACATCCCCTTGGTCGGCTCCTACACTTGCCGCATGGCTGATGAGATCACGATCAACGCAGTTGACCCGATCCACGAATTGGTGGAGCGGCCATTGCGCTTTGAGCCGCCCCTGATTGAGCTGGCTCAAAATCGGGAGAGTTACCTGTTTTGGTGGCGCCAGATTGAGGCAATCTTCGAGATGCGGGATCCGCGCGAAATCCCTCCACTCTCCGCACTGGCTTCGGAAAGCGAGGACCGCGTCTTGGTCCGTTATGTCCAAAAGGCCAAAGAGCTCGCCACCACCACCGTTTTGGGAGCTGACGACGGCATGACGGTGCATGTCTCCGACGATGGCAAGAGCGAGAAGATTGTTGAGCGCCGTTCACCCCCGGACATAATTGCCGGCTTTGCTGCCATTTTCCGCCAGTTCTACGCGAACCAGGAGGAGGCTAGCTTCAGCGCCGTGAAGGCAATCGCATTTCAAGCCGCGCTAGGTGCAGCGGATGCTCCAGGAGCACTACGCCTCGATGAGCTCAAGATCTGGGGGAAAGCCGCAGGGAAACTGCGCATGCACTCGATGCACCGATTGGGACTAGAAAAACTTGTGGAGGAAGGCAGGCTTGCACCTTTGCCAGAGATCACGGCTGGGCAATATCCAGATCCGGAGTACCCGGCACAAGTCATCAGCTCGTACTTCTACGGAGAGCACCTGCACTGGGGGGACAAGGCTCCTGTGCTGGAGAAGCAAGCAACTGACCCATTCACGGACGCTCGCGGGCGACTGTTCTTTTTGGAATCAGCAGCTGGCCTTTCACATATCTACATCGGCTTTGCCGTCCTCCTAGAGCATCTCTTCCAGCTTGACGTTCTACATCACCCTACAATGATGTCGGGCGAGTAGGCCTTACTCTTCACCGAGTAAGCAGGTGGACCTTTCGTAGAATCCTCATTTTCCCCATCCCAGGGCCTCCACGATCAGCCGGCTCATCAGCTCACCCTCATCGGCCTCTCCGTTAGCGTAGACGTGTCCTGGCACTCGAACCGTTGTGTCGGGGAGCTGTATTTCCCATGTGGAAGTTCGAAAACTACCGGCACTCCGATAGGTGGCCCGATGGACCACAGTGACGTGGTCAGGGTCTAGCGTGTAGCTACGACAGCGGGTCTGGGCCCCTGAAGTACTTGAACTGCTGGTCGCTTCTACGTCGAGAGCGTAGAGCCTCGAATGGGTCGCGGCGAGGATTAAGGGAAGACCATCCTCATACTCGACAACCACGGTCAAAGCGCCGTCCGGGATCGCGTCTTTGGCATGCCAAGAAATCGCAGTATTGACACCGTTGGTTTCGTCTTGATCGTAGTCGCCGTGGTGCAGATAGAAATCAGCGACAAGGTCTCCCAATCGCCCGGCTTTGTCTTCCTCCATTTCCCCCTCCAGTCCGACTCGGCGCTAAGCCGCCGTATCTAGGCTCTCTCGATCAGCTCGCGCTGGTAGTCCGTGAGTAGCTCGGTCGCTGGTTTCCAGCCGAACCGCACCAAAAAGAAGCGAGCCATCTCAACGGCCTGCTCGCGATTTCCAGCGACCAGCGCATCGCGATTAAGGCTCACCGAGTTCTCCAGGCTCTCTACTGTCGATCGATAAGGCTCAAAGAAAGAGGAGCGTCCCGAATCTCCGACTACGAGCCCGCGATTTTCAAGGCCATGCAGCTTGACGTTAATCGTTACGCGCTCGCCGCCACTACCCAGCAAAAGTCGAGTTGCCAGCTCGAAGACCTCAGTTAGGTAAAAGAGTATCTCCCATACCTCTATCACTGCGGCGAAGCCCTCTGGGACAAAGGTGGCCTCGTTTCCCTCTCGCCAATCAGCGGAAACGGAGCGCAGCTGGACGAACTGTCCGCTGGTGAAGTATCGCCACGCCTCTTGGTGAGAAACGATTGCCGCGTCAATGTCCTGTCCGACCCAGTGCTCCCCGCGTAGGGGCTGCTCGCGGTGATCGTAGAAAGGGACGGGCCAGCCCCGGAAGCGAACAGCCACCTTTATCACTCGATCCTCTAGCTCCTCGAAGGGAACTCGGTTCTCGTTAAACGGTTCTGGTCGGATTGCGACATCCCAGTGTCCGCGAGAGCGGATCTTGTCCGTCAACTCGCTCATTTCCAGGCCTGCGCTCGCTCTGCCTCGAACTGCTCGGGATCCGTCGGCCCTTGCTCGACCCCGTCGTGGCGCAGCTCGACCCCGGCCCGGTCTGCTCTTGCGATAAAGGAACGGAGCCCCTTCTCTACGGCGAGGTCAATGAGCTCACGCATCTCCACATGCGATGCAATCTCAGAGGTCTCCGGAACCTTGCGCGGGCGCACATAGATTGCGCCGTCGCGCAGCTTGCCGTCGTAGGTCTTGATACAGACATGAGGCAGGTCGGCGAACTCGGCGACCTCGATGACGGCGACCTTCGCGCCGCTTGAGAGTTTGACGGCGGCCACCTCGAAGGCGAGCGGTGGATCGGCGTAGGCGGCTAGACCGCGAGCCACGTCGTCATAGGCAAGCCAGGAGTCGAGTTGCTCCTGCTCAAGGCCGGGGTCCAGTGTGGCTGGTTCGCCGTCTTCAATTCCTATGACGACGTGCCCACCGTCGCGGAGGTTACCCAGCCCGAGCAGGGCACGGACTACTTTCACGAAGAAGGCGAGGTCGTCACGGCGTCCGGGACCCTTCAGCTCGAAGCCGCGGGTCTCATGGCTAAAGCGCAGGCTCTCTTCTATTTCTTCAGCGCTGAGCACGCTGGCCTTCCTGGCGATGTGGCGATCTCGTACTCGCGCTTGATGCTCATGCCGTCAAACTAACGCGGCCATAGCTCTGCCGCCGCCCAAATGCAACCGGGAATCAGCGACTATCGCCGCTAATCCCTTCGCATCGCCGCGATTTCGGGCACTCGTGCCTGAAATGGAGCGCATATTCAGCGCCGGTTGGAAAGCCCTTCAGAAAGCGAAAATGGCCACGTGCAGGGACATCTAGCGATGGAGCTAGGCGGATTCGAACCGCCGACCTCCTGGGTGCGATCCAGGCGCTCTGCCAGCTGAGCTATAGCCCCTCGTGCGTGGCTGGGAGGATCGTCCCAAAGCCCTCGCAAGAGCAAGGATAACCACATAGTCTTTAGGTTCCCCCGGGACCAGCTATGGGCATTCTCGACGACGCGATCAAAGAGCACCTGGAGCTGAAGCGCCAGCACGGCGCCGACGACTCTGAGCTGAAACAACTCGAGAACGAGGCGTTTGGCGCTGCCGAGCGGCCCGGCAGCGAGGGATCGTCGCCCGATCCCCTCGCCGAGGCACCGACGGAATTCATGACCCAGCCCGACCTGGAGGAGGCGCCGGAG
>Ga0190272_10001048_pt1 | contig 13405 bp, 13 predicted proteins | sample Popmic504T_FD_133746 | JGI IMG/M metagenome (GOLD analysis project Ga0190272, IMG submission 133746) | Populus adjacent soil microbial communities from riparian zone of Shoshone River, Wyoming, USA - 504 T | ecosystem: Environmental > Terrestrial > Soil > Riparian zone | place: USA: Wyoming...
CCGGTATCTCCGGCATTCTGTCGGGCGTCCCGCCGGAGCAGGCCCTCGCCCTTCTGCCCGACGGCTCGGCCGCCGCCTCGGTTTCGCGGCCCGCTGTGGTGGGCGGTCCGTCCGGTGGCGCTTCCGGCGGGTCTGTCGGCGCCTGTGACGGCGCCCTTGACGGCGGTGTGGTTCGCAGGCTCGGCGACGACGTGCCGCCGCCGAGCCTGCTGCCCAAGCTGCTGGCGGCCAGCCGGGCGGCGCGGCGGCGGACCAGGCTTCGGGTCACCGCGCTGGTGGCGGCGGCCGCGGCGGTCGCCGCGGCGGTCGCGCTCGCGGTGCCGTTGTTGCTCACCGGGCCGTCGGAGACCGTGGCGTCCGGGCAGCTCGTGTCCCTGTCGCAGGCCGTGCCCAGCCCGATCACCGCGGAGGCCACTCTGTTCGCCGAGCCGTGGGGCACCCGGATCCAAGTGGTCTGCTGGTACGCACGGGACACCACCTCGGCCGGTGCTGCTCCGGTCCGCGCGTTCCGGTACGCCCTGCACGTCACCGACCGATCGGGGGCCGACACCCAGGTGGCCAGCTGGAACGCCTCAGCCGGCAGCCGCTCCACCCCGGTCGCCACCACCAACCTGCCGCGCGACCAGATCGGCACCATCGACATCCGGCTGGCCGACACCGGCCTGGTCCTCCTGGAAGCCCACCCCTGACACCCGCGTGTCCGCGGTCCCGGCCCCGCGTGTCCGCCGTCTCAGTAGCGCGTGTCCGGCGTTCCAGTAGCGCGTGTCCGGCGTTTGGACAGCGTGTGTCCGGCGTTTCAACACACTGTGTCCGGCGTTCCGGTAGATGTGTCCGGTGTTCGGCAGCATGTATCTGCCGTTCTGGTAGGCGTGGCTGGCGTCCGGCCGGGCTCGGCCGCGACGGAACGGTCAGGCGGGGAGTGCGGCGGCGACGACGGCGGGCCAGCCTTCGCGGCGGGAGGGGACCGACGGCCGCCACCCGGTGGCGGCGCGGAAGCGGTCGCTGCGTACCCGGTTGGAGCGGCTGAGCCCGGCCGGCAGCAGGCGGCCCGGCAGCGGGGTACGGACCGTGCGTCCGGCGGCGGAGCCCAGGACGGTCAGCAGGTCGGCCGTGCGCAACGGCTCGTCGTCGGCCACGTTGTAGACGTCGCCCGGCAGGCCGTCGGTGGTCGCGGCCAACGCCACCGCGGCGCCGACGTCCTCGGTGTGCACCGCGCTGGTCCACGCTTGCCGCCGGGCGGGTTGCAGCCACAGTCCACGCCGCGCGGCTCCGACCACGGCGCGGCTCATGGCGTCGTCCGGCCCGTAGAACTGCGCGAACCGCAGGGCGACGCCGGTGCCGCCGGCCGCGGTCAGCCGGGCCACGTGGGCCTCGCAGGCCAGGTTCGCCGCGAGGAACATCGGTGCCGACACCGGGGCGTCCTCGTCCAGCCAGGCGTCGCCGCCGTCGGCGTAGACCATGGTGACGGTGTCGTGCACGAGGCGCGGGGTGCCGACGTCGATCGCGGCATCCACCAGCCGGCCGGCGGCGGTGTCGCGCAGCCAGATGTACTCGCGCCACGCCCCCGGCAGGACGGCGCGCGACGGGGCGGGGATGCGCACCCGCAGGTCGATCGCCGCGTCGACGCCGTCGAGCCAGCGTCGCAGCTGCGCCGGGTCGTCCTGGTCACCGTCGAGCGGCGTCGCGCCCGCCCCGGCGACCACCTGTTGCCCAGCCGGGTTCCGCACCGGGACCGACACGTCGTGTTCGCGCAGGTGGCGCAGGGTGGCGCGGCCGGCCACGCCGGTGCCGCCGAGCATCAGCACCCTCATGAGGCCACCCTAGGCGCCGCGACGAAGCCCTCAGGCGAGGCCGAACCCTCAGGCCAGGCCAAACCGAGACCGCTCGGCCTCCGGCACCAGCGGCAGGTAGTCCGGGTGTCGCTCGATGTAGGCCGAGACGTAGGAGCAGAACGGGAGCACGGACAGGCCGCTGTCGCGGGCCGAGTCCAGCGCGTCGCGGACCAGGGTGCCGGCCACTCCGCGACCCTGGTACGGCCGGTCCACCTCGGTGTGGGTGAACGAGATGCGGTCGTCGCGCAGCCGGTAGTCGGCGAACCCGACGAGCTCGTCGTCGGCGAACACCTCGTACCGGCCGAGCCCCGGGTTGTCCTTCGTGCGCACGTTCATCACGACACCCCCACGGTCGAGTGCATCTCCCACGCCAGGATCTCGGCGCCGTCCGGGCCGGCGGTCACCCGCTGGCCACCGCCACCGGCGATCCGGACCGCGTCCCCGGTCGCCAGCGCGCCGGCACCTTCGAGCGTCACGGTGCCACGGGGGACGAACAGGTGCACGTAGGGGGCGTCGGGCAGGACGACGGAGCCGCCGGGGTCGAGGCGGGCGCCGTGCAGCGCGGCGTCACGCTGCTTGATCCGGATCGCGGAGGCTCCGTCGTGCCTGGCCATGCCGGACGCGATGGGGGTGAGCGTGCCGCGCAGCGCGGCGTCGTCGATCTCCAGCTGTTCGTAGCCGGGGTCGACGCGCGCCTCGTCGGGCACGACCCACATCTGCACGAGGTGCACCGGGTCGTCGTGGGTCGAGCCGCCGGTGAGCCGCCACGAGTCGTTCTTCTCGGAGTGCAGGATGCCGCGGCCCGCGCTCATCCGCTGGGCGAGGCCGGGGTAGATGAGGTCGTTGTGGCCCTCCGAGTCCTGGTGCACCAGTTGGCCGCGCAGCACCCAGGTGACGATCTCCATGTCGCGGTGCGGGTGGGTGTCGAACCCGGTGCCCGGCGCGATGACGTCGTCGTTGTTGACCAGGAGCAACCCGAAGTGGGTGTTGTCCGGATCCCAGTGGTGGCCGAACGAGAAGGAGTGGTGGGAGTCCAGCCAGCGCAGCTTGGTGTGCAGCCGGTCGGCGTCGGCGCGGCGGACGTCCAGGGTGGCGGTCATATCCCCTCCAGTTCAGCAGGTGCTTGCGTCGTCAACAACCTGGACGTCAACCGTTACATTCCCGCATCACGGATGGCCTATCGGCACGCTTCGTACTCTGGCACTCTGCCCCCGAATCGATCACCCATACGGGCGGGGGTCACGATGGCGGACACGGCCGAGACGACCACGGAGCAGCCGCCACGGGGCGGCGCGCTCGACTGCTACTTCAAGATCACCGAACGCGGCTCGACCACCAGCCGGGAGATCCGCGGTGGGCTCGTCACGTTCTTCACGATGGCCTACATCATCGTCCTCAACCCGCTGATCATCGGCACCCAGGCGGACGCCGACGGGCGGTTCCTCGGCGGCGGCGACGCCCCCAACCTGCCGCTCGTCGCGGCGGCGACCGCCCTCGTCGCCGGCGTGCTGACGATCCTGATGGGCACGTTCGCCAACTTCCCGCTCGCGCTGGCCACCGGCCTCGGGCTCAACGCGTTCGTCACCTTCGCCATCGCGTCGCAGATGACCTGGGCCGACGCCATGGGCCTCGTGGTCATCGAGGGCGTGATCATCCTCGTCCTGGTGCTCACCGGGTTGCGCAAGGCCGTGTTCAACGCGGTCCCGGCCGGGCTGAAGATCGCGATCAGCGTCGGCATCGGCCTGTTCATCGCGTTGATCGGATTCGTCGACGCCGGGTTCGTGCGCCGCACCCAGGCGCCGCCGGTGCCGGTCGAGCTCGGGTTCGGCGGGCAGCTCGTCGGCTGGCCCGTGCTCGTGTTCGTGCTCGGGCTCATCGCGATGATCGTCATGCTGGCGCTGCGGGTGAAGGGCGCCATTCTCATCGGGATCGTCGGGGCCACCGTCCTCGCCGTCGTCATCGAGGCGATCGCGAAGATCGGTCCGTCGGTCAGCGCCACCGGCGACGTCAACCCGCACGGGTGGGGGCTGACGGTCCCCGAGCTGCCGGACCGGATCGCCGAGACCCCGGACTTCTCCCTCATCGGCGACTTCAGCCTGCTCGGCTCGTTCGACCGGGTCGGGGTCGTCGCCGCGCTGCTGTTCGTGTTCACCCTGCTGCTGGCCGACTTCTTCGACACCGTGGGCACCGTGACCGCCATCGGAGCGGAGGCGGGGCTGCTCGACGAGGACGGCGCGCCGCCCAACACCCAGCGCATCCTGGTGGTCGACTCGCTCGCCGCGGTCGCCGGTGGCGCCGCGTCGGTGTCGTCCAACACGTCCTACATCGAGTCGGCCGCCGGCGTCGGCGAGGGGGCGCGCACCGGGCTCGCGTCGATCGTCACCGGCGTGCTGTTCCTGCTCGCGACGTTCCTCGCCCCGATCGTCGCGATCATCCCGTACGAGGCGGCCACCCCGGCGCTGGTCGTCGTCGGGTTCCTGATGATGACGCAGGTGCGCGGCATCGACTGGGACGACTACGGAATCGCGATCCCGGCGTTCCTCACGATCATCCTGATGCCGTTCACCTACTCGATCACCGTCGGCATCGGCGCCGGGTTCGTCGCGTACGTCCTGCTGCGCGCCGTGCGCGGCCGGGCCCGCGAGGTGCACCCGCTGATGTGGGGCGTCGCCGCGCTGTTCGTCGTGTACTTCGCCCTCGACCCGATCCAGCAGTTGCTCGGCGTGAAGTAGACGCATCTGGCGTCTCGCATCCGTGTGGCCATTCTCGACCGCGGAAAAGCGACAACACGGATGCGAGACGCGGGTCGGTCAGTCCTCGGCTCAGACGTCGTCCGCCGGTAGCTGCAGCTCCAGGTCGACCTCGGCCTGCTCGAATTCGGCCGCGGCCAGCTCGGTGGCCGACGCCGGCAGGGTGAAGTCGAGGTCGGTCTGCTGCGTGCCGCCGTAGCGCCACTCGCCGACCGGGCGTACCACGCGGAACTTCGGCACCCCCTCGGCCACCCGCCACAGGATGAGCAGCCGGTTGTTGGACGGCCCGAACAGCGGCGGGTGCAGCGGCAGCATCACGTCGCCGTACACCAGCCGGCCGTCGGGCGGGACGTCCGCGTCCGACATGGCGTGCAGCACCCGCACCTCGTACTCCGAGTCGGTGAGCCACAGCTCGCCGTTGTGCGCGTGGTTGCCCGACAGCGTCCAGCGGCCGAGGTCGGCCCGGCGCAGCCCGTGGTGGGCGTAGGCCCGGATCGTGTGCGTGGTGTGCCACCGGTACAACGGCTCGTCCGCCAACTCGGGCAGCCGCTCCCGGCGCAGCGTGTCCGCCGCCGCGAACGCCTCGTGCAGCGGCTCGCACAACGGCAGCAGTGCGTCTCGAACGTGTTCCGCGTCGGCCCGTGCCACGGCTCACATCGTGCCAGCCACCACCGACGCTCCTGGGTCTCACACCTTCGGCTGAGAGCGCCGGATGCCAGGTACCGACGGCGGTACCATGGGGACGCCCCTTCCGGGGTAACTTGCCTAAGGGCCCCTTTGGGGCCCTTTGCTTTTTCTGGCCGCTTTCTGGGGGATGTACGGGTGTCGGAGTCGTATGCCGGTTTCGTCGACGTCGGATTCCTGCGCGGTGAGGGTGCCAAGGCGATCGGCCTGCGTCCGAGCGCCGTCCGGCCGAGTGCGGCCGCCGTCGCCGCCTGGTTCCGGCGGCTCGGCGTCGAGTCGCTCTTCGGCGACACGTTCCTTCGTGCCTACTGGTATGACGGCGCGTTCGACCCGTCCCACCGCGAATATCCTGGTCAGCGTTCCTTCTTCGACGCGATCGCGCTCACCCCGGGCATCCAGCTGCGGCTGGGACACCTCGCAGAACACTCGCCCAGGCTGGAGCGGCCGATTCGTAGCGCCCTCGCGAACACCGCGACGGCCCTTGGACTGCGGCCCGAGCAGCTGTTGAAGGAGTTCGACGCCCACTGGACGTTCCGCCCCGAGCGGCAGCAGAAGGGCGTCGACACGCTCATCGCGCTGGACATGGTCCGGCTTGCCGGCCGCGCCGTGTGCTCGACGGCCGTTCTGATCTCCGGCGATCGGGACCTCGCGGAAGCGGTCCGGGCCGCCCAGGACTTGAGCTGACGGCCATGCTGCCGCTGCGGCCCGCGTCGACGGCGTAGTCAGGCGTCGAGTTGGCGGATCAGGGTCTTGGGGGCGACCAGGCGGTAGGCGTCGGTGACGATGCCGGCGATCTCGACCCAGTCGACGTCGAGGCGCACGCCGAGCCAGCCGCGGCCGCCGACGTACGGGGGGCGGAAGAACCGGTCCGGCTCGGCGTCGACGAGGGTGGCCTGCACGCCGTCGGGGGCCGGGCACCAGATGGCGAGCCGGCCGTCGCCGTGGTGGTCGTCGAGCAGGGTCACCAGGGTCTTCTTGTCGCGCACGAAGAACGTCGGCGACCCGTGGCTCAGCCGCTCGCTCACCTCGGGGAGGGTGGCGCAGATCCGCCGTAGGTGTTGCAACGCCTCTTCCATCACTGGAAGTGTGCCGTACGTGGCGACCCGACGAGTTCGATCAGCGCTCCTGCTCACCGGCACGATCGTGAGCCTCGTGCTCGGCGCTGTCCCGGCCGGCGCCGCACCGCCGACGGTGGTGTCCGACCAGCCGGACGCGACGGACCGGGCGGGCATCCAGGCTCTGACGGACCGCGCGGAGACCGCGGTCGGGCTCGATCTGGACTCGGCCACCATCCCGGCGTTGCAGCAGCGGATGAACGCGGGCCGGCTGTCCTCGACGACGCTGACGCTGGCCTACCTCGGCCGCATCCACCGGATCGACCGCGAGGTCAACGCGGTGCTCGCGGTGAACCCGAGGGCGATCGCCGAGGCGGTGGCCAGCGACCACCGGCGACGCCACGGCGGGGCACGCAGCGCGCTCGAGGGAATTCCGGTGCTGCTGAAGGACAACGTCAACACGAGGGTGCAGCCGGCGACGGCCGGGTCGCGGGCGCTGGTGAAGGCGCGGGCCGACCGGGACGCCGAGCTGGTGCGACGCCTGTCCGCCGCCGGCGCGGTGATCATCGGCAAGGCCAACCTGTCGGAGTGGGCGAACTTCAGGTCGAGCAACTCGACGAGCGGCTGGAGCGGCGTCGACGGCCTCACCAACAACCCGTATGTGTTGGACCGCAACGCCTGCGGCTCGTCGAGCGGCTCGGGCGCCGGCATCGCGGCGTCGCTCGCCCAGGTGGCGATCGGCACCGAGACCGACGGGTCGATCGTGTGCCCGAGCGGGCAGAACGGCATCGTCGGTATCAAGCCCACGGTGGGCCTGGTCAGCCGCACCGGCGTGGTTCCGCTGTCGCTGGAGCAGGACACCGCCGGACCGATGACCCGCAACGTGGTCGACGCCGCGCTCACCCTGGCGGTGCTCCAGGGCCGGGACGCGGCCGACCCGGCGACCCTGCTGATCCCGTTGTCGCAGCCGCGCGACTACACGGCCGGGCTGTCGCGGGATGGCCTGCGCGGCAAGCGGATCGGCGTGTGGCGCAAGGCCGGCAGCTCCCCGGAGGCCGACGTCGTCGTGCAGTCGGCGGTCACCGCGCTGCGGCGGGCCGGTGCCACCGTGGTCGAGGTCGAGCTGCCGTACCAGGACGAGGCCGACGCCGCCGAGTTCCCCGCGCTGCTGTCGGAGTTCAAGGCGGACATCAACACGTACCTGGCCGCCACCCCCGGCCGGCACCCGCGCACCCTCGCCGAGCTCATCGCGTTCAACGAGGCCGACCCGGTCGAGCTGCGCCACTTCGGCCAGGAGACGTTCGAGCAGGCGCAGGCCGCGCCGGACGACGCGAGCGAGGCCAGGGCCACCGCGACCGGCCTGCAGCGCCGCGCCATCGACGAAACCGTTGCGGCGCACCGACTCGACGCGATCATGGCGCCGACGAACTCGCCGGCCTGGCGCAGCACCCTCGGCGAGGGTGACGCGTTCGTCCTCGGCTCGTCCTCGCCGGCGGCGGTGTCGGGCTACCCCAACATCAGCGTGCCCGCCGGGTTCGCCGGGGCGTTGCCGGTCGGCGTCTCGTTCTTCGGGTCGAGGTGGAACGAGGCGGGCCTCGTCCGCATCGCCTACGCCTTCGAGCAGACCACCCAGGCCCGCCGCGCCCCGCGGTACCTCCCGACGATCGGCTGACCGCCGACTGGTGGTGGTGATCATCGCTCGGACACCGCACAATGAGACGCGATGTTCGAGCGGTTCACGGATCGGGCGCGGCGCGTTGTGGTCAACGCGCAGGATGAGTCGCGGAACTACAACCACCCGCACATCGGGTCGGAGCACCTGCTGCTCGGCGTGATCCGGGACGCGAACAGCCTGGGGGCCAGGGTGTTGGCGTCGTTCGGGATCACCCAGGAGAGCGTGCGCAAGCAGGTCGAGGAGACGATCGTCCGGGGTGAGGACGCGCCCGGCGGCCACATCCCGTTCACCGCAGAGGCGAAGGCCGTGCTGGAGCTGGCGCTGCAGGAGGCGAAGCAACTCGGCCACGGCTACATCGGCACCGAGCACATCCTGCTCGGCCTCATCCGCAACACCGACGGCCTCGCCGCGCGGATACTGGACCAGCTCGACGTCGACCTCGAACGCACCCGAGCCGAGGTGCGCAAACACCTCGTGGCCGGCGGAGTGGCCGGCGGAGTGGCCGGCGCGTCCGCCGGTGGCCCGCGCGACCTCAACCGGATCGCCCGGCTGGAGCTGCAGATCGCTGCGCTCACGGACCGGCTCGCCGCCGTCGAGCGCAGGCTCGACGGCTGACGAGTCCGACCGGCTATCCGTTGTAGGGCGCGAAGATCCTGGAGAACTCGTACGGCACCTGCGGGATGTTGGTGCACTGGTACAGCGCGCCGGTGCAGGCGTTGCGGTCCCGCGTCATCTCCCAGAACGCCAGCACCCCGAGGTGCCTGCTCTGGGCGAAGGCCACGAGCTGCCTGGCGTCGGCCTGGTTGTAGACGCGGTTGTCGTCGTTGACCCCGAGCATCGGCGTGACGCCGACCATCCGCCACACCTGGGCGTCGGTGCGGGACGGGTAGAGCGCCCTGAGCTGGGTGAAGGTGCTCTGCGCCGCCTGGATGGCCGCGTCGCCGTAGTCGACGTCGCGGTAGTAGTCCATGGCCATGACGTTGACCACGTCGACGTTCACCCCGGCGTCGCGGGCCGAGCGCACGACGTTGACGCCGTCGGCGGTCAGCCCCTCCGGCAGCACCGGCAGGGTGAGCGAGATCCGCAGCGAGGGATGGGTCTGCTGCAACCGCGCCAGCGCGGCGGACCGTCGGGCGATGGACACCGGCTCGGCCGATGCCGCGCCCTCGATGTCCATGTCGATGTGGGTCAACGAGTACGCGGTGACGACGGCGTTGTACTCGGCGTACAGCGCGTCGACCGTCGAGCACGCCTGGGCGAGCTCGATGCCGGACGCCCCACCGAAGGACACCTTGACGTCGCCGCCGCCGGCCCGGATGGCGTCGATCTGGTCGCGGGCCCACCCCTGGCGCGGGTCGTAGGCGTTGAACCACATGGCCCGGCACGCCGACGCGGTGATGAACGCCATGGTGAAGCTGCGCAGCCCGGACGCCGACGCCATCGCGGTGAGGCTCGGCGTCGGCCAGGCGCCCATGTCAACGTAAGGAGCGGCGAATACCGACGGCGCCGGCTGGTTGTTCGTCGTGCCGGTGGCGGCCGCCGAGTACGCGGAGCAGTTGTTGGCGGCGTCGCAGGCCCGCACCCGGAACGAGTACGTGGTGTTGGGGGACAGCCCGCCGGCCACGTACGAGGTGGACGCGCCCGCGCTCACCGGGGCGGCGCCGCCGCGCGACACCTCGTACCTGTTCACCGTGCCGGAGTTGTCCGACGACGCCGACCAGGTCAGCCGCAGGCTGTTCGCGGTCGGTGACCCGACGGCCAGGTTGCCCGGCACGGTCGGCGGCGTGGTGTCACCGCCGCCTCCGGTGCACGGGGCGCCGTTGAGGGTGCAGTTGACCGGCGAGCCGCTGCCCGCCGACACCCACCCGAAGGACGCGGACACTCCCGGTGCCAGCGCGCCGTTGTACTCGCGGTTGCGGAACGTGTAGCGGTTGCCGGACTGGGTGAGCAGGGCGTCCCAGTACGTGCCGACGGTGGTGCCGGCCGGGGTGTCGAACGCGACGGCCCAGGTGGCCATCGTGGTCGACGACGTGTTCGTGATCGTGTACCGGCCCTCGTACCCGCCGCTCCACTGCGAGGTCTTCACGAACGTCGCGGTGTCGGCGCCGGCCGGGGCCGCCGTGGTGAGGGCTGCTCCCACCACCACGACGGCCACGAATACGGAGCGGAACATCGTCAGAATCCCGCGGTGATCCTGGTGAAGTCCCAGTTGTTCTGCGCGATGCCGCTGCAGTGCGACACCACCCCACCGCCGGGGCACGGCCGGTCGCGGTTGACCGACCAGAACGCCAGCCGGGCCAGCCCGCGTGCCTTCGCCCAGTCGCGGATCTGCGTCCACGTCTGCACCGACGTCAGCTCCTGCTGGTCGGACAGGCCGTTCATGCCGCTGATCCCCATGTGCGAGTACGCCGTCGCGTCCGACCAGCCGAACGTGGTCTTCAGCGTGTTCTTCAGTCCCTCGGACGCGTTGACCGTGCTCTGGTACATGTTCGCGCCGCCGCCGAAGTCGAACGGCATGATCGTGTAGATGTCGATCGGCACCGCGAGGTCGCGCGAGCGGTTGATCAGCCTGGTGCCCCAGTACGTCGGGCCGGTGGTCGACGTGCCGAACGTCAGGATCGTCCTGATGCCGGGGTTGTTCTGCTCGATGATCTTGAGCGCGCCCAGGACGCGGTCCTGCACGATCTCGCTCTCGAACTCGTCGGTGTTCTCGATGTCGATGTCGATGGCCCGCAGGTTGAACGCGCTGATCACCTGCTGGTAGGCGCCGGCCAGGGCCTGCGCGCTCGAGCAGTTGGGGCCGAGCTTGTTGCCGCTCCACCCGCCGATGGACGGGACGATGTCACCGCCGGCCGCGCGGATCTGGGCGATCGCGGTGGCGTCGACGCCACCGGTGAGCGGGCGGACGCTGTCCCACGCGGGGCTGCAGCCGCCGCCGGACAGGATGAACGCCATGGTGAAGTTGCGGACGCCGGTCGCGCTCATGACCGTGGCGGGGTTGGGCGGTTCACCCCAGCCCATGTAGAGGTACGGCGATCCCGCGCCGCCGGGCGGCGGGTTGGTGCAGCCCGTCGTGGTGCCGGTGACCGCGCTGCTGGCCGCCGACTCACCCTGCGCGTTGTACGCGCGGATCGTGTACGTGTGCGTCGTGCAGGTGCCGAGCGAGCCGATCGTCGCGCTGGTGGCGCCGGTGGTGGCGCGGACCGTCGACCCCTCGTACACCCGGTAGCCGGTGACCGTGCCGCTGGAGGTGTTCCACGCCAACGAGATCGACGAGTTGGTCGAGCCGGTGACCCGTGGGCTCCCCGGGACGCCGGGCGTGCCGGGCGGGGGCTGGGTTCCGCCCGAGCAGCTCGCGCCGTTCAGGGTGCAGTTGGACGGGGCCGTGCTCCCGCCCGGCGTGGCGACGAAGCCGAAGCTCGCGGTGCCGCCCGGTGGGATCGACCGGTTCCACGCCAGGTTGGTGAACGAGAAGCGCTGCCCGTTGCGGGTCATCGTCGTGTCCCACGCGGACGTCACGTTGGCCCCGGACGGCAGGTCGACCGCGACGACCCAGCCGTTGATCGTCGACGTGGTTCCGTTGGTTATCACGTACCGGCCCTCGAAGCCGGACCCCCAGTCCGAGGCCTCGGTGAAGACGGCTGTTGCGGGGGCGGCCTGCGCGGGCGCCGCCGTTGCCAGACCCGCGGCGATCAACGCAGCGGTGGCCAGGGTGGCGAGCGAGATCCGGCGAAGTCTCATCGGTGCTCCCGGGAGGCAGGGGACGAGGTTCGACCATTAATAGGAAAGTTTCCTTACGGTAGATGGTGACGTTACGCACCGCAAGGCCTACTCAAAGTGTTCGGAGTTGGCGTACCACGCGTCCGACGGGCTCACCGTCACTCGCCACCACTTCGACTGAACCGGGGCCGGCCTCTGGCAGCATGGCCAGATGTCCGCGTTGTGGTCCACGATCATCGGCCTGGCCGGCGGAATCGCGTTGTCGATCCTGTTCTGGTTCCTCACGACCCACTTGATCGTGCCGCGGGTGCGGTTCTCCGACAGGATCAGCAAGCGGTTCGCCCCCGACGGCACCCCGTCCTACGAGATCCGCGTGATCAACCGGTCCCGGTTCCGCGGCGTGATCGACCTGTCCACGTCGAGCGTGGTTCGCTGCGACGGGCTCACCATGTTCCAGCACTCGACCAGGGTGCCCGCGCTGCTCTTCTGCATCCCCACGACGTTCACGAACATCGTCAAGCTGCGGCCGAGGGACGGATTCCGGGTGATCCGGCTGGACCTTGACGGCGCCTTCGCCGATGCGTCGACGCACTACCGGCGGGCGTTCCGGCTGGACGTCTTCGACCCGGCCGCGACAGGTCCACTGGAGTACGTGCTGACCAGGGGCGACGACGCGTACCTACGGGTCGAGGTGCTCGGCAACGACGAGTGGACCGGGGTCAGGAAGTACTTCTGCTCGCCGAAGTACACGATGGCCGACATCGTGCACGGCGAGTTCGACGGCATGGTGCTCCGGCCGATCGTGGTTCCGGTGGAGGCGAGCGGGCAGCTCACCTGAGTTCTTGCCGACGGGTCACGGGTCGTCCCCATCCTCGGGAAGGTACTGGCCGATCACAGGAGTTCGGAGAACTCCGCTGCAGTGAGGCCGGACTGGCGCAGGATCGACGCGAGAGTTCCCCGGGGGACGTCACGTCCGCCGTGAACCGGCACCCACGGAGCGACGTCCGTCCGGGTGCACCAGTTTGATGTGCGAACCGCGGACCGACGCCTTTTCGAAGCCGACGGCGGCGAGCGCCTTCACCACTTCTCGGCCGGTGACGGCCGGCAGCGCCGGGGCTCACGCCGAGATCTGCAGGTCGACCGTCGTGACCACAGGCCGGTTCAGATGTTCGGGCGCGGGGGTCTCCTCGAACCACAGCTCCAGCGCCTCGGTGATCATCGCGATGGCTTCGTCCTGGGTATCGCCGAAGCTCGACACGTCCACCTCGAGACACTGGGCGACGTGCCGGTCGTCCTCACGGCTGATCACCACCGTCAGGCTCAGGTGTCGCGAGCTCACAACGGCCATCATACGGCGGCACTACTTGAGTTCGGCGCTCGTCTTTCCCAGGAAGCGACGGGCCACGATGCAATGCCCGTGAATTAAGCTGCGGGAGCCAGGATCTTAATTACGGGCATGTCGGTGTGGTTGATTGTTCTGTGATGGGTCCGTTTTACCGGGTAGCTGTTGTGACGGGCCCGTTTGACCACACGTGGGCATGTTCGCTCACGACGTTTCCGGTTGGTTCGCTCGTTGATTTCCTGGATCGCTTCGGTGAGTGCGCTGGCCAGTTTTCGAGGGGGAAAAGCCGCCTGGCTGGTGACCTGCCGGCGGATGATGTTGAGGGACCTGGTGAATGACATTCGATC
>Ga0190272_10001049_pt1 | contig 13400 bp, 17 predicted proteins | sample Popmic504T_FD_133746 | JGI IMG/M metagenome (GOLD analysis project Ga0190272, IMG submission 133746) | Populus adjacent soil microbial communities from riparian zone of Shoshone River, Wyoming, USA - 504 T | ecosystem: Environmental > Terrestrial > Soil > Riparian zone | place: USA: Wyoming...
GACCTGTTCCTGACCATGCTGCAACGGCACGGCGTGGACACCTCACTGCTGCTGCGCCGTGACGGCGTGCAGACGTCGTCGTCAGTCCTGCCGATCCGTCCCGACGGCAGCAGGCCCGCCTTTCACGTCCCTGGTGCGAACCTCACCTACGGGAGTGCCGACGCGCCACACGACGAGATCGCCCTTGCCTCCCATTTGCATATCGGCGGACCGGAATTGATGGGCGGCGAGGCGGCCGCGGAGATTCTGTCGCACGCGAAGTCTGCGGGCGTCGTGACGTCCGCCGACATTCTCACCCCTGGTGACCCCGGCGTGCTGGCATGGATCGCACCCGCGCTCCCCCATCTGGACTACCTGCTGCCCAACGACGAGCAGGTCGTCGGCCTCACCGGTGCCGCCACCCTCGAGGAGGGCTGTCACGACCTGATTGCTCAGGGTGTGACATGCGTGGCGGCGACGCGCGGTGCCAAGGGTGCGCTGGTGGTCACCGCCGATCGGACGTTTGAGGTGCCTGCCTACGCGGTCGACGTCGTCGACACGACGGGGTGTGGTGACGCGTTCTCGGCGGGATTCCTTCGCGGCCTCGGGTTGGGACGCGACGTGGCGGCCTCGGCCCGGCTGGGTTGTGCGGCAGCGGCTTTGGTCGCCCAGGGGCTTGGCAGCGACCACGGCGACTTCGACCTGGCGGCTGCCGACGCGTTGGCGCGTCACGCCAGCAGCCGCTGAGTCGCCTTCTCGAGCACTCGTTTGCGGCTGCGCGCGCCGTGATCGGCGGCGATGAAATGACTGCCGATCGCCAGCGAGAAGGCCAGCATGCCGCGGGCCTCGACGTCGTCAGCGTCGTCGACGAACGTGCCGATCAAGGTGCGCAGGTACTCCATGCGCCGGTTGTCCACTCGGCGTAGACGTCTGGCCACCGACTGGTCGCGCCGCGCCCAGTCGCGGATGGCGAGGTCGACGGGGAGCAGCTCCTTGGAGAAGGTGAGCATGCCGGCCCTGCGCACCTTGTCCCTGGCGTCGCCGCCCTCCTGCTCGACCCGTTCGAGCGTTTCATCGGTGCTTCGGTGCTCCCAGGTGTCCAGCAGCTCCTCGAGAAAGGCCCGCCGGTTGGGAAAGTGCCAATAGAAGCCACCCCTGGTGACACCGAGCTGTCCGGCGATCAGCTCAACGCGCACGGCGTCGGGTCCGCCCGACGCGAGGGCCTGCAACCCGGCATCGATCCACACGCTCTTCGGTGTGCGGGTCTGGGCGACCATCGTCTCTCCCTCTGGTTCCCTCGGGGGGCTTGACGGCCCGTCCTCGCCAAGCATACAGTACTGTATGTTTGGTTCTGGGCCATTGGACACCACCGAGCACACCTCACGGCCGTGGCGAATCCATGAGATCGCCAAGGACTTTCGGGTCCTGGATGTGTGGGCACTGCCGACGCCGGGCGGGCCGGAGGACTTCGGCCGACTGGCGCAACTGATGGCGGAGTACGACCCCGCACAATCCTCGTTCGTGGTGCGGAGTCTCTTCGCGATCCGGTTTGCGCTAGGGCGCCTACTCGGGCTTGACCGCCCCGAGACCGGCCTCGGCGCGCGGGTGCCGTCCTTGCGTGAGCGACTGCCCGCTGATTTGGCCGACAGCGCAACCGGTTTCGACCTCGATGGGGCCAGCTTCTCGCCGCTGTACCTCACCGCTGACGAGTTCGCGCTGGAGATCGCCAACCAGACCGTGCACGGCGTGCTGCACGTGGGCTGGGTTCCCGACGGCGTGGCCGGCTATCGCGGCCAGATGGCCGTTCTGGTCAAGCCGAATGGGTTGACCGGGTCGATGTACATGTTGGCCATCGCACCGTTCCGGCATCTGGCCGTCTACCCATTGATGTTGCGGGACATCGGCCGGGCGTGGCGGCAACCGGTACAGGGGGCGCGCTGATGGGCGGCGAAGCCATCGGGTCCGCGGACCGGGTCCGACAAGTGGACGTCCCTGCGTCTGTGCGGAAGCTGAGCACCTTGACCCGGATCGATTATGCAGACACGTTTCTCGTCGATGTCGGCCCGGCGCTGCGCACCGCCGAGCAGTGCGCGCGCGAGGTCCTCGAGGGAGCCCCGCTGGCCATCCGAACCCAGCTTCTGTCCGGGTGGTCGTCGATCGGACTGAAGATCGGCAAGGACTCGCCGACGGGCTCGGTGCTCGGATGGCAGGTGCGACAAAGCACGCCGGACTACGTCCTGCTCGGTGCGGACTCCCGCATCGGGATGCCCGGGGAGCTGTTGTTCAGCAAGGACGGCGATACGTTGACGTTCGCCACGCTTGTGCATCACGGCAATCTTCTCGCCCGCGCGGTGTGGGCGATGGTCGAGCCGGCTCATATCCGGATGGTGCGGCACATCCTCGATCAGGCCAGTCGACGGCTGCGGTCAGGACCGGCCTAGGGCACTGGCGCCGGTGGTGGCACAGGCATCGGCACAGGCGCGGGCGCAGGCGGCAGAGGCGCCTGGGGGCCGGGAGGCATTCCTGGCGGTGGCGCGGAATTGGCATCGAGCCCGCGCTGGGTCAGCAGCAGCAGCGCGTCGCTTCCGCTGACCTCCTGCGTCTGCATGGCGAGCCACAGCTCGCGCAGATATGTCAGGCGTGGCTGGCTCGGCTTTACCGGATCATCGATCGTTCCCGGTGGCAGGTTGTCGGGGCTGGCCAGGTGTGGGATCTCCGCGGGAGCGGGCGGGGGTGCAGCGGGATCACCTGCGGCCTGTACCTGCACCGGTGGCGGCGGCGGTGGCGGTGGGGCGGGAATCAAGGGTTGGGCCAACGCAGGCGCAGCGAGCGTCACAGCGGTGACCGCGCCGATGGCCGCGGACAGCGCCATTGCTTGGATGTCGATCCTCACCAATGCCCCCTTCCGGTCACCGCGTGTGGCGCGGTGCTACTGGATGCTTCCGTCTGGGTAGCAAAATTGTTACATCTGAGCCTCGTGTGACCAAGGAGTTAATTTGCGCGGTGCGCCGGAACACGTTTCACTTCGGAGTTTCTCGGACTTTCTGAAACCTGCCGCACCAGGTCCCATCTGTGGTGTAGCAATGCGGTACGGCCACTAGACAACGTCATAAAGGATGCTTGAGGAATTCCAGATGCCGACTCCCAATCTCCCGCCCGGATTCGACTTCACCGACCCAGATATGTACGCCGAACGACTGCCGATCGACGAGCTCGCCCACATGCGGAAGGTGGCTCCGATCTGGTGGCAGGAACAAGAGAGGGGCAACCTCGCGTTCGGCGACACCGGCTACTGGGTGGTGACCAAACACAAGGACGTCAAGGAGGTGTCCCGGCGCAGCGACGTGTTCTCCAGCAATAGGAAGACCGCGTTGCCGCGGTACCGCGACGAGGCCGAACCCGAGTCGCTGGAGGCAGGCAAGGTCGTGCTGCTCAACCAGGACGCCCCGCATCACACCCACATGCGCAAGATCATCTCGCGGGCGTTCACGCCGCGTGCCATCGAGTCGTTGCGCGAGGAACTCCGCGAGCGGGCGCACAACATCGCCAAGGAGGCCGCGGCGGTGGGGTCCGGTGATTTCGTCGAACAGGTGTCGTGCGAGCTTCCGCTGCAGGCGATCGCGGGGCTGATGGGTGTGCCCCACGAGGACCGCAAGAAGCTGTTCGACTGGTCGAACCAGTTGGTCGGCGATCAGGACCCCGAGTACGCGAGGAACGACCCGACGGCCGCGTCCATCGAGCTGATCATGTACGGCATGCAGATGGCCGCGGAGCGCGGCAAGAACCCTCGCGACGACCTTGTCACCAAGCTGGTGCAGGCGGACGTCGAGGGGCACAAGCTGACCGACGACGAGTTCGGCTTCTTCGTGATCATTCTGGCGGTCGCGGGTAACGAGACCACCCGCAACTCCATCACGCAGGGGATGATGGCCTTCACCGAATTCCCGGACCAGTGGGAGCTTTTCAAGCGGGAGCGGCCTGCAACTGCCGCCGACGAGATCGTCCGCTGGGCAACGCCGGTCACGTCGTTCCAGCGCACCGCTCTAGAGGACACCGAACTGGGCGGCGTGCAGATCAAGAAGGACGACCGGGTGGTGATCTTCTACCGTTCGGCCAACTTCGACGAGGAAGTGTTCGACGACCCCTATGCGTTCAACATTCTGCGAGATCCCAACCCGCACGTGGGGTTTGGCGGCACCGGTGCGCACTACTGCATCGGCGCGAACCTGGCAAGGATGACCATCGATCTGATCTTCAATGCGATCGCCGACGAGATGCCGAACCTCACCCCGATTGCCAAGCCCGAGCGGCTGCGGTCGGGCTGGCTCAACGGGATCAAGCACTGGCAGGTGGATTACAGCGGGGCGTCGCGCTAGCACTCGGGTAATCGATGATCGAGCGCCAATACTCCTCGGGTATCTCGGCGCCGGTCCGCAGCACCATCGCCAGCCCGGTGGCCATCGCGATACCGAGCAGCCCGAGCCACAGGCCGAACAGGCCGATGATCACCCACAGCACGGCGGTGACCGTCGGCCACGGCGACAGCACGGCGAGCGCCGGTGCAAAGAAGAAGCCGCACCCGATGAACCACGCGGACCCCGCGCGGTCGGAGATCAGCACAAAGCGCAGCCACCCTGGCATCCCTGGAATCGTCTGCTTGTCCATGGCCTCAACGGTGCCCTGACGCAGGTAAGGGCCGCAATTACCTGAGGCGTAGTGGTCTCGAACGGGACGGTGCGCAAGACTCGGGTCATGACAGCGGTGGATGTGCAGGCCCCGGCGTTCGGCTCACTGATGCGGGAGTGGCGACAGCGCCGGCGCCTGTCCCAGTTGGACCTCGCGATCGAGGCCGACGTATCAGCGCGCCACGTCAGCTTCATCGAGACGGGGCGATCGACGCCGAGCCGGTCGATGGTGTTGCGACTGGCCGCGGTGCTCGACGTTCCCCTGCGCGAACAGAACCACCTGCTGCTGGCGGCAGGCCTGGCCCCCGTCTATGGGGAACGACCGCTCGACGATCCCAATATGACGGCGGTGCGTGACGGTGTCGAACGGGTTCTCAACGCCTACAACCCCTTTCCCTGCGTGGTGGTGGATAGGGGCTGGCAGATCGTGTTGGCCAACGCCGGTGCCGGGGTACTTCTCGAGGGCGTCGCACCACATCTGCTCGAGGCGCCCAACGCGCTGCGCATCGCCCTGCACCCGGAAGGTCTGGCACCACGCATCAACAACCTGCCGCAATGGCGCCATCATTTGATCGAACGGTTGCGTCGCGAGGCAGCTGTCAGCGGGTCGAGCGACCTGTCGGCGCTGCTGGTCGAGATCGAGTCGTATGCAGGTGGTTTCGAGGAGATCCATGATCTCGGCGGCGTCGCGGTTCCGCTGGAACTGGTCACCCCGCAGGGGCAGTTGCTGACATTCCTGTCTACCGTGACGACATTCGGCACAGCGCTTGACCTGACCGCCGCCGAGCTGTCCATCGAGGCGTTCCTACCGGCCGACGAGGCAACGGCCGCGGCGCTGCGCTGAAATGCACGTGGGCGGGCGCAAACACCAATAGAGTCTGGCGACATGGACAACCGACTCGCTGCGGTGACCGCGGCCGTGCTTCTCGTCAGCGTGGCCGGCTGCTCGTCACCGCCATCGGCGGTGGGCAACACCACCGCCAAGGTCACCATCGACGGCCAGAGCACGGGCGGCCCGCACACGGTCCGCTGTTCGCAAACGGGGTGGGCGTGGACCATCGAGTCCCCGGACAAAGCGAAGGGTTTCAAGGCGGTGATCGACACCGGCGATACGCTCACGCCGCGGTTGGTCAACTTCCGCGACCTCGGCGGCTTCACAGGCAGCTTCTGGAACGACAACATCGGTGAGGCGAAAGTGACCGGCGTCGGCGGGAAATACACGATCGAGGGATCCGCGGACGGCTCGTACACCGACAAACCCCTTAACGCGGTCACCGCGACGTTCAGGATCGAAGCGAACTGCTGACGTGCACCCGTTCCGGCGCGCGATCGAAGCCCGTGACCTCGACGCCGCGGTAGCGCTCCTTCATCAAGACGTGGTGTTCAAGAGCCCCGTCGTGTTCAGGCCGTACCAGGGCCGCGAGTCGATGCGGCTGATCCTGGAGGCCGTCTTCACGGTGTTTGAGGACTTCAGGTACGTCCGCGAGATCGGTGCCGACGACGCGCGCGACCACGCCCTGGTCTTCGAGGCCCGGGTCGAGGACAAGCAGTTGGAAGGATGCGACTTCATCCGGCTCGACGACGACGGCGCGATCAGCGAGTTCACCGTCATGGTGCGACCGCTGGCCGCGACGCTCGCCCTCGCCGATGCGATGAAGGCCCTGCTCACAGCGGAATAATCGGCACTGGTAAGACCACTTGACCTCTGGCCAGTCGGCTGGCATGCTGGCTCGCATGGCCCTGCAACCGGTGAACCGGCGATCCGTGCCCGAGGACGTCTTCGAGCAGATCGTCACCGAGGTCCTCAGCGGTGAGATGCAGCCCGGGGAGGCCCTGCCCAGCGAGCGTCGACTTGCCGAGGTGCTCGGGGTGTCACGGCCCGCCGTCCGGGAAGCGCTCAAACGGCTGACCGCGGCCGGTCTTGTCGAGGTGCGTCAGGGCGATGCGACCACCGTCCGCGACTTTCGGCGGCACGCCGGGCTGGACCTGCTGCCGCGGCTCCTCATCCGCGCCGGCGAACTCGACTTCTCGGTCGTCCGCAGCATCCTGGAGACCCGCCTGCACAACGGGCCCAAGATCGCCGAACTGGCCGCCGAACGCCGGCGACCGGAGCTGGCCGCCCTGCTCGACGACGCGCTGCAGCGGCTTGCGGCCGAGGAGGATCCCGTCGAGCAGCAGCGCCATGCGCTGACGTTCTGGGACCACATCGTCGACGGCGCGGACTCCATCGCATTTCGGTTGATGTACAACACACTTCGCGCCACCTACGAGCCCGCGCTAGGGGCCCTGGCCGCGGTGATGGCCGATGAGGTCGGCAGGCCGGAGGCCTATCGCAACCTGGCTGACGCGATTGTCGCGGGCGACCCGGCAATGGCGAGGCAAGCAGCGCACGAGCTTCTCGAACCTGCAACGACGGCACTGCTTGCCGTCATCGACAACCTGGAGGATCAACGATGACCACGGCACCGGCGCGCTCCCAGCGAAAGGTGTTCACCCTTACCGATGCCGTGCGCGAGTTCGGTAAACATCCCTCCCCCTGGATGCTTGGCACCGTGCTGGTCGCGGCGCTGGCCGCACGAATCATCGTCGGCGACTGGCAGATCACCGATGCCGTGGTGCCGGTCGTGATGCTGGCACTGTTTCCATTCTTCGAGTGGATCATCCACGTGTTCATCTTGCATTGGCGCCCAAAGCACCTCGGCAGGCTGACCATCGACCCGTTGCTGTCGCGCGAGCACCGCGCCCACCACGTCGATCCGCGGAGTATTCCGCTGATCTTCATACCGTGGAAATCGCTGGTGTCGTGGGTGCTTCCGCTCGCCGTCGCCATTGCGCTGCTGGCCTTCCCGCGACTCGGCATGGGTCTGACCTACCTGGTGATCATCGCTGCAATCGGATTGGTCTATGAGTGGACCCACTACCTGATCCACAGCGACTACAAGCCCAAAACCCGTGTCTACCGGGCGATCTGGCGCAATCATCGGAACCACCACTACAAGAATGAACACTACTGGTTCACGGTCACCAGCTCGGGTACCGCCGACCGTGTGCTGGGCACCTACCCCGATCCGGCCACCACGACCACCTCGCCGACCGCCAAGAACCTGCACGGCGAGCCGCAGGCGGCGTGACTACGCCACAACGATGATCGGATCTCCGATGCTGACGGTATCGAAGAACCAGGCCGCGTTGTCGGGGCTGAGGTTGATGCAGCCGTGGCTGACGTTCGCGTAGCCCTGTGAGCCCACCGACCACGGTGCGGAGTGCACGTAGACACCGCCCCAGGTGACGCGGACGCCGTACTCCCCCTTGATCAGGTAGCCCTCCGGATCGCTGAGCGGAATGCCGATCGTGCGCGAGTCGAACGTGACGTTGCGCTGCTTCTCGAGGGCGGTGAACGTGCCAATGGGCGTCGGGAACTTGGATTTGCCCATCGAAGCGGGCATCTCGCGCACCACCGCACCGTCGATGCTGACGGTGAAGGTGTGGGCGTCGACGTCGGCGACACTCACCACCGAGGCGCCCGTTTGAAAGCTCGTCGTGAAGCCGCCTGCCGACACCGTTATCGGCGAGTGCGCGGGCCAGAAGCCGTCCGGGTTCCATTGCAGAACACGGTTATTGAGCCACGTGAACGATCCACTGGGGGTGGCTGCCGACGTGAACGCGACGGTCTGCTCGGCGGCCGAGCGGTTGGTGACCGGCGCGGCGAACGTCACGGTCACCGGTTGCGCGACACCAACCGTCTCACCCGCCGCTGGCTGGATGCTGACGACGTCGGTCGGCGTTGGCATGGCCGCCGAACTGGTGGCGACCGATCCCGTCGCGGCGATCGCCGCAATGCCCACGACGGCAAACACATATCGAACAGCTCTACGCACGACCTGCATTCCTCCGAAGTTGGGCGTTCAGCACACTTTCATCCTAGTTCGTCAGCACCGATTGCCTCGGCAACCGCAAGTTGGCACGCGCCTTGGCATGTCGCCGGTGGTGGCACCACCCGCTACAACCGCATATCGAACGCGCAGCTCAGAACGTTTCAGGCCGCGTCGATGCGGGCCCGCGTCGCGAGGCGGTTGACCGCCAGCAACGCGTAGCCGAGCGCGAGCACGCAGGCGGCGAGCACACACACGTTCAGCACTACCGCGTGGATCCCGACGGTGTTGGGATCGAGGAAGTAGTAGGGGGCGCGCCTGCCCATGTTGTTGAGGACGGCAAGTGCCAGCGCCAGATAGGCCGCGGGATACAGCAGCCAGGCGACGGGCTGCCACCAGTGCACCTGGCCTTGGCCGCGGCCGACCAGCAGCCAGTCCGCGACCGCAAGCACCGGCACGACGACATGCAGCAGGATGTTCGCGCCCGTGTAGCCCATGCTGTACTCCGTCAGGAACAGATTCCAGACGACGCCGGCGATCACCACATAGAGGACCACCGCGCCGCGCAGCCCGATACGGGCGTCCGCCCGCGGCCAGATGAGCGTCCAGAGGTAGTACGCCGCGGCGAGCACGCTGGCCTGATAGGTGAAGGTGATCATCCGCCACAACACCCCTGACCGCGACGTCGCTTCAACGGTGATCAGTGCGGCCACCACGGCCACCACGATCGCGACTCGAAGCACCACCCGTAGCGTCTGCGGGACAGACGGCGCAACAGCATCACTCACGTAGGCGAGGATATGCGGTGTCGTTACCTATTTCACGGAGGCGGCAGCAGCGGCGGCGGCTCGACTGGAATAGGCGGCGCCGGCGGCAGGGTCTCACCGGGCTGAACTGCGTCGTCGTCGCCGCCCAGCCGTTCCCTGATCCTTTGAAGGATGCCGGGACGCTCGGGCTCCGGCACGACCGGTGGCGGCGCAACTTGCTCCGGCAGTGGTGGCAGCGGCGCGGGCAGGTTCGGATCCAGCGGTGCCGCCTCGACGGGAGCGGGCAGGTCGGCCGCAGGCGCGTCCGAAACAAGCGCAGGCGCCTCGGGCAGCGGTTCGACGGGCGCCTCGATCGGCGGTGCGACGTCAACGGGCGGTGCCTCCGGTGGGGGCGCCAGCGGCTGATGGAGAACCGGCGCTGGGATGGCTACCGGCGGAGGAAACTCCGGTGCGTGGGTGTACGCGGCGGGCGTCTCTGGCGATGAGTTGACTGCGGGGCGCGCCTCCGGCTGCCGGGACTCTTTCTTCGGCCCCAGTTGCAGGGTGATCGCAGCGGACACGGAAACCACAAACGTCAGCACGCCTGCCACCAGCAGGACCAGCGGGCCCCGCTGCCCGAGCGGCGTGCGGCCGTCCTCACGACGGTGCTGCCCGGCCGCCTGCGGGTGCTCTGCGAACGCTGATTCGGTGTTGTGCGCCGACGCCAGCGCGGCACCCCGCGCCAACGCGAGTTCGGCCTCGGCGGGCGCGAAGACGGGAACCGAAAGGACGTCCTCGAGCCGTGGCATCAGCGCCTCGAGATCGCCACCCGAGCCGACGACGACCAACGCGTCGGGCTGCCAGTCCGCCCGGGTGAACACCGCGCTCAGCCACCGGATCAGCTGCTCTTCGCTGTCGATCGTGTGGTTGATCGCCGTCTGAACGGCACCCTCACCGCTATGGACGATGAGCGCGATGACGGTCTCGGGTTCGATGACACACACCGCGGTGGTCTCGTGCCCGATGACCTCGGCGATTCCCCACGCAAGGGCCTCGGTCGCCTCGGGCAGCCGAACCGGCACGACATTGTCGAAGCCCGAGTCCGTCAACGATCGAAGGAGCAGGGATGCCTCGGTGTCGGCGTCGTCGCTCCACGTCACGCCGATGGAGTGCAGGCGATGGCCCCGCGCGGCGGCGATCGCTTCGGTGCGCAGCACAGCGGCGGCGGCCTGCTCGCAGGTGTGTTGCGGACTGGACCGACGACGGGAGCGGACCTCGAATGCGTCGCGGTCCATTGTGGCGCCGTCGGCGTCCTGTCCTTCGACAAGGACAAGACCCACGGCGGATGGTGTCACCGACAAGCCGAGTACGGCGTCCACTCACGCACCTTCCGGACGTCCACGTATCGGGGTGACCTTACCTGTGCGCCGTGATACCGGCTCGGCGGGCATCGCCCTTGATGGGTGGTCTCCCGCGATGTCCGCGAAGCGAAATGTGCTGGGCCCCAAGAAACTCCTGCACGCCGGCCTGTCAAACCTTTGCCCAGTCTTTATCCGGAGCTATCGGCCACGGCGAAAACTGGCCGGGTAGGACAGACCGAGGACTGCCCAGTCGAACGCACCCTGTGCGGCCATCTGATCGGTCTCGTCGTCGGCGCCTACGGCGAGCTGGTTTACCTGTCCACCGTGCTCGGTGGCTGGATCGCGGACCGATTGCTCGGCAACGTCGCGCTTGCGATCGTGCCCGGCCTCGCCGGCGTCGGCCTCGGCCTCGTGATGTGGCGCTGGGCGCGGGCGTGCTCAAACGGTTTCACCCTCTTCTACCTCGGCATCAACCTCGGCGCCTTCATCGGTCCGTTGATCACCGGCCTTCTACAGAGCCGTGTTGGATTCCATTACGGCTTCGGAGCCGCCGCGATCGGCATGGCGCTGGGTGTCACACTACGTCGTGTTCCGCCGCAACCTGGGTGACCATGGACGCACGGTGCCGAACCCGTTGCCGCGCAACGGGGCTGGCATTCCTGCTGTTCCTGCCGACCTCGGGCACGACGGGTAAGGCGGTGCCCGCGTTACTTGTGGTCGCAATCATGGCGATGTTCGCGATCAGTGAACTTCTGATCTCGCCGATTGGCCTCTTCGTCACGACAAAGCTTGCACCGGAAGCCTTTCGGGCACAGATGATGGCACTGTACTTCTTCTCGGTCGGTCTCGGCGCCTCGATGTCGGGAGTGTTGGCCCGATACTGCGACTCGGCGCACGAGTTCGCGTACTTCGGAATCATCTGTGCGGTAGCGATTCTTGCAGGCGCAATCATATTGGCGATCGCGCCGTGGATCAGTCGACTTGTGGAGGCATCCACTAGCGACCTCCCAAAATTGACGTGGCCAAGTCGTGACCTGGCCGAAATCGAATTGCGCATCAATCAGGGTGAGCATGGGAACCAGATCGCGTGCACGCGCGTCTGATGTGACGGTGGGTCGGGTCGACGTTAGGGAGGGCTGACCAATGTCAGTAGCGTTAGTCGTTGAGGCTGGCGATTTTCCGGATCCGGACGCGGTCGCCCTTGGCGTGGTGGCAGTTCACGAATATGGCTTCGCCCGCAGCACCGCGGTCTGCACATGCGGGTGGACCGGGCGGCGCCGTTATCTCAAGGCCGCTGCCGAACAGGACGCCTGGATGCACTCGATTCACGACAGCTGCGTCGTGTCTGTTCCCTTGGTGATGCCCGCGATCGTGAGTTGACCGCTACCCGGCCAGAATCTCTTGCAGCAGTTCGGGTTCGATGTTGCCGCCGGACAGGATCATCACTGTTCGGCCCGCCGGTGTCGACCCCTGGCGGTACGCGGCAAGCGCAACCGCGCCACTGGGTTCGCTGACCACGTGTGCCTTGTGTGCCAGCTCACGCACTGCCTCGCGAATCTCGTTCTCTGACACCGTGATAACACCGTCGAGCACCTTCTGAAGGTGCGCGAAGGTCAAGTCGGACGGCTGTGACCGCAACCCGTCGGCGATCGTGCGGTTCCGGTCTTCGATCGACCAATCGACGCGATGACCCAGTCGAAATGCCTCCGCGGTATCCGCCGCGAGCTCTGGTTCCACGCCGAAGACGCGAGCCTGTGGGCACAGCGCCTTGATCGCCGTGCCGATGCCGGAGGCAAGACCGCCACCGCTGACCGGGACAAGCACGTTCTCGACCGCGGGCAGGTCCTCGGCGATCTCGAGGCCGATGGTGCCCTGCCCGGCGATGATGTCCGGGTGGTCGAACGGCGGCACCAGCACGCCTCCGGTCTGCTCGACGACCTCGGCGGCCACCTTTTCGCGCTGCCCTGCTCCGCACAGCACCACCTCGGCGCCGTGGTTGCGGGTCGCGGCGACCTTGATGTTCGGTGTCTCCTCGGGCATCACGATGTGGGCCGGTATCCCGTACACCGCTGCCGCATAGGCCACCGCCTGCGCGTGGTTCCCGCTCGAATAGGCGACGACTCCCCTGGTGCGAACGGATTCGTCGAGGTGACCGATGGCGTTGAACGCGCCGCGGACCTTGAAGGCCCCGATCGATTGCAGGCTCTCCGGCTTGATCCATAGTGGGCGGTCGTCGTCGGCCCAACCCGCAGGGACCAGGGGCGTCCGCACAATGAATGGCCGGATCAGCTCCGCGGCCGCCGAAATGTCGTCGATCGTCACCATCTGCACGGGTCAAGTCTGGCCCATGCAGAACTCCTACTTTCGTCGGGCGGTAAAGCCGCTGCTCGACGCCGAACCTTCGACCTCGAAGCCGCGGCCGGATAGCAGCCGCCGGAAGAATTCGGCGCTGACCTTGTTGTCGAGCCGCGACCCGTACTCGCGGGAGAACACGCGATACTGCGGCAGCGCGATCGCAGGCGGGCCGTGGGCAGATGGCGTGAACTTGATCGTGGCGCCGTCGGCCACCACGGTCGAATACTGGTACTCCATAAGCGGTTCCCAGCTGTCGCCCCTGCGCACGTTTCGTGACACGTCCGGGTGGACTTGAAATTCGCTGCAGCGGTTCAACAGTAGGCCTCGGTTGAACCACAGCAGAAGAAGCCAGTGAAGCAGCAACAAGAAAAGCGCGTAGGCATGGGTGTTCTCGAGTTCGGC
>Ga0190272_10001050_pt1 | contig 13399 bp, 13 predicted proteins | sample Popmic504T_FD_133746 | JGI IMG/M metagenome (GOLD analysis project Ga0190272, IMG submission 133746) | Populus adjacent soil microbial communities from riparian zone of Shoshone River, Wyoming, USA - 504 T | ecosystem: Environmental > Terrestrial > Soil > Riparian zone | place: USA: Wyoming...
GCGGCGGCGTCGCGGTTGGTCTGCTCCTGACGCATTGCCGTGAGCTGGTCCGAGGAGCTTTTGTACTGCAGGTAGCCGAACACGCTGACGCCGATCAGAGCGAGCAGCAGCACCGCAGCCACCCATTGCCACGGGCTCCGTCGGGATGGAGCCTCGGGGGCGTCGACGGTGGGCTCGTTGCGAACGCTGTCTTCCTTGCGAGCGCTGTCTTGCTCGGCCGTGGTGTCCTGCTCGGCCGTGGTGTCCTGGCTGGCGTCGTCCTCGGCGTTCTCAGCCATGTCCGCCTCACTCGTTTTGATCGACATGATTTCCCCTTACGGTTGTGGCCATTCTGGAACGAGAAGTTGAAGACGCATCGCGCCCTCGTCGTTGAACGTCGACTCCCAGAAGTCAAGCCAATGACCGGAGTTGATCTCGACGTCGCGGATGGGTGCCGTCGCGGGCTCGAGCACGGGTGCGAAGGTGCTCAACGGGCCTGCGAGCAGCTCGATGTACTCGCTGATCTTGTTGACGAGGGCTTCGATGGCTCCGTCGTCGCCGAACATGTCGGTGCCCAGCGCAGAGAGCCCGTCGAATTCCCGGATAAGCCGGACGAATTCGGGCACCGCCCTTGGCAAGATCTGGCCGGTCTCCGAAAAGACCGCGCCCACCTGCAGGTCGCCGAGCCCGGTGGTCAGGGTGGACACGTTGCCGAACAGCGTGTTGAGCAGTTGCTTGTTCTCCTGCACCATCTGGGCGTAGAGGCCCGACGTCGTCGCGAGCGCGTCGAGTGCTTCGTCGTTGCCGGTGATCGCCTCGGCCACATTGGACACCACGATGCGCAGATCCTCGTGGTTCAGCGCATCGATCAACGCGCTGCCGCGCGCGAGGATGTCGCTCACGGTGACCGCGCTTGTCACCCGGTCCGCGGGAATCACCGCGCCGTCGGTGATGTACGGCGGCGCAATAACTTCCGGCTTGAAGTCGATGTACTGCTCACCGGCGACCGAGAGGGCTTCGACGCTGATCGGGCTGTCGGCGGGAATCGGGTGTTCGCCATCGAGGTCGATCGCCACCGCCAGGCCGGCAGGGGTGGCGTTGATCCCGGTGACCCTGCCGACCTTGATGCCGCGCATCGTCACCTCGGAGGTGGAAAGCAGACCGCCGGACGTATCGAGCATCAACTGAATTCGGGTGACCTTCTTGGTGGGACCCATGTCGAGTACGCCCAGGGACATGTAGCCCGCGCCCACCAGCGTGATGATCGCCAGGATCACCAAAGTCATTGTCGCGTTGAACTTCATGGTGCTAGCAACCCCATCGTCTGCATCCTGCTGATCACCTCGTCCGCACGGGCCGCGGGATCGAGGCCGATCGACCCGTCCGGGTTGTGCAGGCCGGACACGGTGTAGCGGGGACCACCCTCACGGAAGAACCCGATGAGTTTGTCGCGGATGAGATCGACCATTTTGTCCATGATCGTAGGAATCGTGGTGTCGGCGGTAGCCACTGATCCGATGAATGGCGTGCCATACGAAATCATCTGGAGTATGTCGGGGGTGTTGGGGTCCAGGACGGGTGAGATGCTGCGGGCCAGCCCTCCGGCGTCGATGATGATCTGCACGATGTTGAGCGTCACGCTTCCAAGCCCGATGAGCTTGGGGGGACCTTCGGTGATCAGCCGGTCGAAGGTGTGCGTGTTGACCACCAGGCTGTCGCTGATGTTCTCGGCGCTGGACAGGATCTGGTTGATGGTGTCCTGATTGGCCGCAAGATCGTTCAGCGTTCCCGCGACCTTCTGCTGAATCTTGGTGATCTCGGCAGGGTCGCTCGGGAAGGCACTATTGAGCTTGATCACCGTGTCCTGCAACGTGTTCAGCCCACCACCAGATGCGAGGTCCGAGACCGAGCGCAGGACGTCCTCGACATTGTCGGCGGGGGCGGTGTTGCTCAACGGGATCGTGCCGCCGTCACGAATCGAGACCGGCGATGGATCAACGGGTGTCACCAGCGCGATGTAGATATCCCCGAGCACCGTCGCCTGGCGCAGCTCGGCGCGGGTGTTCTCGGGAAGCCGCACATCCGAAGAGATTTCGACGTTCGCCACGGCGGTGCTGCCTGCAAGCACCACGCGATCCAGCACGCCCACCTGCACGCCGCCAGAATCCACCTTCGCCTTCGCGGGCAGGTTCAGCACGCTGGAGAATTCAATCTTGATCCGGTACGCGTCGCCAGCCACGTAGGAGCCCGGCACGGGCAGGTCGGTCGGATCCAGGGAGCACGCCGACGTCAGCGCCAGTACCAGCGCGCTGAGCAGCGTGACGGAAGCGCGGTTCATCCGAGCGCTCCGCCAAGGATGAGGTTGGTGAGACCGAGGGTGACGGGGTCCGACGCCGTTCCAGGTGTGCATGCGGCGTTGACTCCCGGGGTATTGCGGGCGCGCAGTTCGGTGCAGATGGCGCTGGCCTGAGTTGGCGAGATCGCCACCCGTGGCGGGTAATACGTGACGTTGTGGGTGCCCCACGTCGGTTCGTAGATGTCGGAGAGCCAGTTGGTGAACTGGGGAAGGGAGTTGATGAACCCGAGGATGTGAGGGGTGTACGCGTTGAGCAGATCGGTGATCCATGGGATCATCTTGTTGGTGATGTTGTGGTAAACCCGCGGCGAGTAGCGGTCGAGGACATCTTTCAGTATCGGCAACAGGTGCACGAGTCTGCTCAAAGCCGTCGCGAACTCGTCGGACAGGTTCTCGATCAACATTGCGGTGTCAGGCAGCGTTTGGATCACCGTCGTGAACGTGCCCCAGTTCCTCAGCCACCCAGAGGTGAGGATTTCGCTGTTCTCTATCAGCTGCCGATAGTCGGCATCGGCCTTATAGGGATCGCCGACCATCGTGACGAGGTTCTGCAGCGTCTGCTTGAAGGAGAGCCCTGTCCCGTCCAGTGAGCGGCTGGCCGCGGCAAGGCTGTCGTTGATGGCGGAGACGCCTGGCGCGCCCGCCGGATCCTGGCCGCCTTCACGGCCCAGCACGGCATCGGCGAGATCGCCTATCGCTGCGAATGATTCGCTGATGCCGATCGGGGACTTGGTGGACTTGACGGCGATACATTGCGGTCCGGTGAATTTGGGTCCGCCGGAGTAGGGCTTCGTCAGCTCGACGTGGCGGTCGGTCACGATCGAGTCGCCGTAGGTGACGGCGCCGACGTCGACGGGCAGGTCGAGATCCTCGCGGACGGTGAAATCGACCCTGACGTGGTCGGCTTCGTTGGTGATCGCCGTGATCGATCCGACGTCGATCCCTAGTAGCTGCACCTTGTTGCCCGTATACAGACCCGCGGCGTCGGTGAACTCGGCGCACATCGCGCGGGAGCCATCGATCTTCGGCAACAACGTCTTTGCACCGACCACCGCGGCGGCGACCACCGTCACCACAACCGCGGTCGTCAGCACCACGACGATCTTGCTCCGGAACATGGTGCGAAGGAAGCGGATGGGTTTCATGTCAGCACTGCCTGGTGATGTTGGGAACGCAGACGTCCTGGCCGGGCATGAGCCGGTCGCTCTCGTCGATGATGACGCCGTTGCCGCTGAGCATCGGGGAGACGATGCGCAGGATCTGTCCCAAACCGTCGGCCGCCTCGCCGATCTTTGCGGGATTGGCGAATAGCGTGTCGAAGATTTCGTCGATGCCGTCCCCCACAGGTGCGACTTCGTCGCGGTAGAACACCAACAATCGGTCGATCAGGCGGGCGAGTTCAGACAGTAGGGAGAAGAACTGGACAATCTCAACGGATTTGGAGGCGAGCCGGGTGCCAACGAGAGCGAACTGCTCGGCAAGGATGACCAGCTGTTGCCTGCCCGCGACGAAGGCGCTGGCGTAGTCGTTGACGAAGTCGAGTCCACGGTGGTAGTCCGCGGTGACCTGGCTCAGCGACGTCGTCAACTCGTTCGCGGTCTGGATGACGTTGCGCAACGCATCGGGGTACTTGTTGGCTGCGTTGGCGATCTCGCTGAAGGTGTCGTGGATGACGTCGCCGTCGACCTTCTGGATCAGCGGTGTCGCCTCCTGGATGACGTCGTTGACCTCGAACGGTGTTGCCGTTTGCTCGGGGGGAAGCACCCTGTCCCCCAATGGGATAACCCCTTTGGGGTCGAGTGCGACGTAGTGGCCGCCCAGCGGAGTGAGCAGCTTGACCTCCACCGTGGAGTCCGAGCCAAGGACTAGCGACCTCGTCACCTCAAACGTCATCTTCACCACGGTGCCGTCCAGCCCGACGGAACTCACCTTGCCCACAGGTATTCCCGCGATGCGGATCTGGTCGCCGGGCCGAACACCACCCGAGTTGTGCATGTGCGCGGAGTAACTGCGCTGCCCCAGGGGGTTGAGATACAGCAAACCTGCTGCGATCAGCGACACCACGATGACGATGCTGCCGATGACACCGATCCTCCTGCTGCGGGCGGCGGCGGTGCGTTCGTCGAGATTGGCGGGGCGCTTGCCGAAGAACTTCATTGGCACACCACCAGATTCTGTTCGGCGAAGGACACGATGCCGATGCCGGGCAGCGTCACCTCGCCGTTGGAACACGTGAACCGCGGTACTGCGGGCCTGTCGTCGATGAGTTGGTCGCGCAGCCCCTGGACCAGCGACGGCACTAGGGACAGGCCGGCGATGATGGTCGGCGTCTGAGGGAACATCCGGCTGGACAGGTCGTACAACGGTGCGGTGAAGCCGTCGAACGTCCGCTCTACGTATTGCAGGATTTGAACCAGGCTGCGCAGTGTGGGTACCGCGTCGTCGACGGCTTGCCGAAATTGCTCGGCCTTGGCCGTCAGTCGGCTCAGCACGCCGTTGAGCGTCGTGATCAGGTCGAACACCTGCTGCGATTTGCCGCCGAGGTCGACCGAGATCGCTGAAAGGTTGCGGATCAGGGTGATGAAGACGGCTTGGCGATCAGTGGCGAATCGAGAGACCTCGTCGAGGTCGCGCAGCACGGGCCCGACGCCGGATTCGTCGCCTTGGATCAGCCGCAGCAGGTTCTCACCGAGCTGGTTGAATTGTGCTGGGTCCAGCGTACGGAAGATCGGCCGAAAGCCGTTGAACAGCTTGGCAACATCGAACGAGGGGATGGTCGAACCGATCGGGATGGTCGAGCCTGCCGGTAGCAGAGTGCCGGGTTTCTCGGGTTGGGCCAGCTCCAGATACCGCTGGCCCACAAGGTTCTGATACCGGACGGCGGCGACCGTATCGGTGTACAGCGGTTGGCTTTTGAGCACCGTGAAGTCCACGTCGGCGTTGCGCCCGTTGAGCCGAACGGTGTCCACCTTGCCGACTTGGACGCCGGAGATCCGTACGTCGTCGCCGACGAAGAGGCCGGACACGTCGCTGAAGGTCGCGGTGTACTTGGTCACCGCGCCCTCGACGGGGTTGCGAAGCGCGGTGACGACGATCAGCGCGCATACCGCGGCGATCACGGTAAACACGGTCAACGCCAGTGCAGCACGTGCGGTCTTGTTCACTCCTCAGCCCCCCGGCCGCTCGGCGGGCAGCGCAGGCTGCTCGGCGGGCAGGGCCGCGGCCAGACCGGGCATCGCGTCGAGCAGGACGTCGATGCGCAACCGGACCTTGCCGTCGATGACAGGGAACGCCGCACTGGTCCGGTCGATCAGCCCGGAGAGCCGATCGTATGACGGGGCCAGACTGCCAAGCGCATAGGTGGTCGGCGCTGCCACGTTGACCAAACCGTTGGCCATCGGCACGAGCCACTGCTGATTTCGGTTGAACAGGTCGGCGACGAAGTTCAGCAGGCCACCGACCTGGACGAGGATCGTGTTCGTCCGGTCGGCGCCGCCCGGCTCGACGAGGAACGTCAGCTCGTCCAGCAGCTGGTTCATCAGCCCGGCGAGCGGCACGAAGTCGTTGAGACCGTTGACGAACGACGCGATCACCGACAGCGACTGCGAGATCGGCACGGTCTGGGCGTCGACGAGGATCTTGGCGGTGTCGAACGTGGAACGAGCCACGGGTTCGACGAGATCGGCGTGCTTGCGCAGCATTTCGATGATCCGGTCGACCTCGGACGAATCCAGCACCGACGCGAGCTTGGTGCCCTCCCGCAGCAGGCCGGTGATCGACGAGGCCTGCACGTCGTCACCGATCAGCAGGGTCCGGCCGGGAGCCAGGTGTTCACCTCGACCGCTGCTGATGAGTTCGACTGCGGCCGTGCCGAATACGTTGGACGAGGTGAACTGGGCTCCGGTGTCCGCTTTCAACGCACCGGCCTGGCGCGGGTCGAGTACCAGCGTGAGCTTCTGCCTGTTGTAGCCGATCGACTCCAGCCTTTTCACCGAGCCGATGGTCAGGCCTCGGAACTTCACCTCGGCGCCTGGCGTGAGGCCTTCGCCGATCGAGTCGGCGACCACGGTGAGGTTGAAAGCGGGTTCGTACTTCCCTGCGGCGAGCTGATACAGCAGCGTGGTGGCCACGGCCAGGGCGGCGAACACGGCGAGCCCGCGTAGCCGCAGCGTTCTGGTGCCGGCAGCTCGTCCGGACTCGTCGTGGAAGATCGGCATGCGCTACCCCGATATCCGCACGCCGGGGTCGCGGCCCCAGAAGATGAGCGTCAGGATCATGTCGAGGATGACGATGGAGATCAGGCTGGCGCGGATGGCGCGGCCCGACGATGCGCCGACGCCTTCGGGCCCCCCGCTGGCGTAATAGCCCTGATACCCGTGGATCGCGATGATCACGATGACGAAAATCAGCGCCTTGAGGACCGAGAAGAAGACGTCCGACGGCTGGATGAACGTGTTGAAGTAGTGGTAATAGGTGCCCGACGACTGACCGTGCAGGACATTGACCACCAGTGCGCAGGACAGGTAACTCAGCAGGAGGGTCACCACATACAGCGGAATGATGGTGATGAATCCCGCGATGACACGAGTGGTCACCACGAACGGGATCGACCGGATGCCTTGGGCTTCAAGCGCATCGATCTCCTCGGAGATCCGCATCGCACCGATCTCGGCGGTCATCCGGCAACCTGCCTGAGCGGCGAATCCGATCGCGGCGATCATGGGAGCCATTTCGCGGGTGTTGGCGTATGCGGAGACGAATCCCGTCAGCGGGCCCATGCCGACCATGTCGAGTGCCGCGAACCCCTCGATGCCGACGGACGCGCCGATCGCCACACCCATGAAGACCAGCACGCCGATGGTGCCGCCGCCGACGATGATCGAGCCGTTGCCCCATGTCATGTCGACGAGCAGCGCGCCGGTTTGGCGGCGGTAGTTCTTCAGCGTCTTGGGCACGGCGCCAAGAACCAGCCCGAGGAAGGTGACCTGGTGGCCGAGGCGTTCGGCCAGCGACATCGTTCCGTCGCCGAGCCGCAAGGGTATTCGTGCCACGGTGCCGAACGGGACGAACTTTGACGGGGTGGCCATCAGCCCACCCTCGTCGGCAGGATCATGGTCACCAGCTGGGTGATGACCAGGTTCATCACGAAGACCGAGACGACGCCGACGACGACGGACGCATTGACCGCGTCGGCAACACCGCGTGCCCCGCCCTTGGTTTCGAGCCCTCGCTGGCAGGCGACCAAAATCGTCACAGCGCCGAAGATCCATGTCTTGATCAGCGCCACAATCACATCGGCGACGTTGGCGAACGCGGCGAACGACGCGAGATAGCTTCCTGGCGTGCCGGATTGGAAGGCGACGTTGATGAAGTAGCCGGCGCCAAGGCCCATGAAGATGATGAAGACGCACAACAGTGGCGCCACGAGCAGGATCGCGGCCAACCGGGGGGTGACGAGGCGGCGGACCGGGTCGATGCCCATCACCCGTAATGCGTCGACCTCGTCGCGGATGCTGCGCGCACCAAGATCGGTGGTGACCGCCGAGCCCGCCGCGCCTCCCAGCAGAAGTGCCGCGACGATCGGCGCGCCCTGGCGAATAACGCCAAGGCCGCCTGCGGCACCCGAGATTGCGGTCGCACCGACCTGCTGGATGACACTGCCGACTTGAACGGCGACGATGACGCCGAACGGGATCGACACCAGCAAGGCGGGTATCGCGGTCACACTGACGATGAACCAGGCCTGGCCGATGGTCTCGCGCCATGGGTGGCGCAACCGGATCAGATCTGTGACGAGATAGAAGAAGGCCTGCGCGCCGAGTTCGAGGAAGCGGCCCAAGGTCTTGAGCGACTTGTCGGCCTGACTAATGCCGTAGCGAAAGGGCCTGGCCAACGCAGTGGATACCTGGCGGCCGACCCGCCGCGCGCCTTCGCGAACGTCCGGTTCGGCGTCTGTCGTGTCGGCGCGAGCGGGTGGCGCGGTCTCGACCTGCGTCAAGCGCGAACCCCCTCGTCCCCGTGCCTTGCTCGCAGAATGTGGAAGATCTCAGTGCCCCCGTGAGCGTGCTACCGCCAAGAGATTGCGGTCGGATGGGGCGGGCTGCAGTTCTCGAGCTTCGAAATAGTACAACTATCCAGATAGCATGGCTACTGGTTGGCCGAAAAATCCTCCGACCGGTCACGTCCCGGCGCGATGGTTCTCCCAGTCGGCGATCGCGCGCCCAATGTCGGTAGCGGGCGGCTCATCGTAGAGCCACTCGCGAGCGATGCGGTGCCAGTTGTTCGTCGCGACGAGCTGGCCGAGCGCTCCGAAGGTGAAGAAATCGGCGCGCCTTGAGAAGATATGCTCGGGCGGCAATAGTTGTCGTTTGATTCCGGTGAAGTGCGCGGAGGCTCTCGGATCGATCGCCAGAACCAGTGCCCCAGTGGCGAGTTCGGGTGTCACGGTGATTTCCTCGTCCACCAAGTGCCATTCGGCGGCCCCCCACGCGTACTCGAGACACTCCTGCGGCGTGATGTCCGCGGCGGGATCGACGATGCCTCTCCCGATCATCAGGTGGTAAAGGTCGTCGGCCCGATCCTCTGCCGCAGCACGCAGCATCGTGCGTTCGAAGTCGACGTTGGTGGGATCCATCCGGTTGTATAGCCCGAAATCGATGAAGCCGACCTTGCCGTCACCGGTCTGCAGAATGTTTCCGGGGTGCGGGTCGCCGCAGAACTCGTTGTGCTGGAACAGAGAACCGATGTAGAAGCGGTAGATCAGCTCGCCGACATGGTTGCGCTCCTCGTCGGGACGGTTCCGCAGCTCGTCGAACGTCGTGCCGTCGATGTATTCGGTGATCAGGACGCGGGCACCGCTGTGTTCGAGAACGCTGTCCGGGATCCGGATGAACGGGTGGTCGTGATAATTCTGCGCGACGTAATGCTGCGTGCGAGCCTCTCGGGGGTAGTCCAGCTCGCTTTCGAGATTCCTCCCGATCTCTTCCAGAAAGCCGTTGGCGCCCAGTGTGGGCCAGACGGCCTTGCCGAGTTTGGCGAACAGTGCCAAGTTGCGGATATCGGCCTTGATTGCGGTATCGACGCCGGGGTACTGCACCTTGACGGCGACGTCGCGGCCATCGCGTAGCCGCGCACGGTAAACCTGCCCGATGGATGCCGCAGCGATTGGCACTTCATCGAAATCAGCGAATACCTTTGACAGCGGCCCGATGTCGGACTCGATCACCTGTCGCATGGACGTGAACTCGACCGTTGGAGCGTTGTCCCGCAGCGCGGCGAGTTTCTCGCGGAACCTCTCCCGATGCGAAACCGGCACCAGGTCGAGATCGAGAACCGAGAGCATCTGGCCCAGCTTCATCGCCGCGCCCTTCATACCGCCGAGCACCGTGACGAGTTGCTCGGCGGACTCCATGGTCGCCCGCTCGGCGAGAATGCTCTTGGCTCGCTTGGAACGCCCGATCATCGACAGCCGGGCACTCGCGTTGCGTGCCGCCTGCTCTGCGGCGAGGCGCCCGAGTTTTCCTCCGCGGGTCAGCCGGGCTTTGGGAACGCCGCCAGCCACGGCACCTGCTTCCGTCGGGTTCGTCAGGGGGCGTTGTCGTCGCCTCTCCCGATCTTCGGGTGCGGGTGACCGAGGTGTCAATCGAGCGCCTTCGCGGGTTCTGTCGCGGCGCCGATCGCGTGCTTGAGGCGTTTCCATGAACCTCGGCGAGCGGCGGTGTCGGCGGCGGCACCGACCTTCTTGGCGAACGACCCGCTGTGGAGCACCGGCGCGGCGGCGAGGTGGCGAAGACCCTCGTCGCTGAGGACCGCGGCCAGATCCAACAATTCGGCGAGGGCACTGTCGCGGGCGGCGACGTCGAGAATCCCTGATACGGCGTCGGTGTCGGGGTTGCCGAGAAGCTCGTGGATCGCGGGTGATGCGAGTTCGGGCTCGACACGGTCGAGGACCGACAGCATCGCGACGACCAACTCCGGTGACCCGTCCCGTGCCGCCGCGGCCATCCGGACCAGCCGATCGGGCCCGGCGACCCGCAAGATGTCGTTGAGCACGTCCGGACGCGAGACCAGCGCCCCCGTCCGGACCAATCCCTCGTCATCGTCGATCGCCTTCTCGAAATCGACGATGTGTTGTTCGGTGGCGTACTCGACGAACCGTGACGCCGTCAGGTAGTCGCGGCGGCGCAGCAGTTCCCTCGCGGTCGGGATCAGCAGACGGGCAGGGAGTTTCGGCGCGAAATGCGGTATCACTCGCGGGTCGACGTACCGCGCAGCGTCCGCCAGATAGGTGGGCTTCATCCCGGACAGTACAGCGACGGCGCGGTCTTCGTGTGCCAGCCCAACGGCCCCGCCTGCGCGACCGGACACTTCGGGAGGAAGCGCCTTCTGCGCGACGGCGATGACGACAGCGTTCGGGATGATCGGTGCCAGCTTGCTCACCAGCGCGAATCTCGAGGCAAGCGAATCGAATAGCGCATCGGAAATGGCGCTGCGCAATGCGTGGACACCTTCTGCCCCGAGGTGTTCCAGACTCGAAAGCGCGGCTGCGTCCGCGTCGAGAAGATCTGCCAGCAGCTCAATCTGGGCGCGAGTCAACAAGTCAGCCATACGTTTTCACTTGCCTACGAGGATCTTGCGCGCGGCAGGCCGAATGATCCGCGGCAGAACCTTGAGCGCGTCATCGAGGGACCGGTCCAGGCTTTTCAGTTGCGTCGCCTTTGCCTTGCGCAGCATGCCGAGCAGCAGTTCCGACTCCTCGGGCGACAACTGGGACAGGACGTCGTGTGGCTCTTTGAGCTCAGCCAGCAAGGGGTTGCGTTCTGATCTCATGCCGGGTCCGCCTTCGTGGTGGGGGACATCTGTTTTCACTCACTCGAGATACGCAGCACTCACGCCGAGCCCGGTCAGCCGTTGAGATAGTATAGCTATTCGGATAGCGAGGCAATACGCAAGGAGCAATGCGCAGCTCAAAGTGCTTTGGAGGGGAACTCCATCGCGCACCTTCGAAGGAAAAGAGCCGACGCACGGGCACGTCTTCGCAATTCAGATAACGGTAGTATTCCCTGGAGGATGCCTAGCAGTACGGACGGAGGGTGACGTGGCCGCTCGGAAAGTGCTGACCCGCGCGGAGAGTCAAGCGCAGACCCGTCAGGCCCTTTTGGATTCGGCCGAGCAGATGTTCTACGCCAATGGGTATCACGCCACGTCGATCGCCGCGATCGCCGCCGAGGCCGGCCGGACCATCGGTGCGGTGTACAGCAACTTCGCCAGCAAGGAAGCGCTTTGTCTCGAGGTGCTGCGCAGCCGGTTCATGTCCGAGATGACCAAGCTACTGGAAGCGTTTGTGGGCGCGGGTGATTCGTTAGAAGAGCGATCTGAAGCGCTGGCCGGGTGGTGGTCTCGACTGGCCACCGAGACGTCCCTGGTGGTGCTCGCGGCCGAGTACATGACGAGCACCTTCAACGACGCCGACCAGATCGCGGAGAATCGCGATGTCATCGAGCGGGTCAAGGAGTCGGCCCGGGCAGTGCTCGAGGACATGCTGCCCGAGGAAGTTTCGGCGTCGGATCCGAGGCTCGACGATGCGATCAACGCCGTAGTAGCGACGGGTACCGGCGTGGCGATCGGCCAAGCCATCGGCCTCTACGAGGGTGCGCAGGGCGCCGAGCTGATGGTCGCCACGCTGCGGATGTGGCTCGCAAAGCTGTCGAAGGAAGCGCCAGCGGTAGCGGGTTAGGCACATCTGCCTGACCTACGATCGACCTATGCCTTCTGAGGTCACCCACGTCGCAGCGCGCCTTTCCGCGCCGACCGGTGATGCGAGGGCCGACCGCTGGCGCGCCCACCGCGCGACCGTGCGCGCGGAACTGATCGAGGCGACACTACAGGCGATCGAGGAGTTCGGGCCGGACCTGTCGATCGACGACGTCGTCAAGACCGCAGGCGTCCCGCGGCCGAAGCTCTATCGCTTCTTCTCCGACAAGGAGACGTTGTTCGCCGCGGTGGAGGAACGCGTGCAGCAGCTGGTCATCCAACGCGTCATTCCCAGATTCCACCTGGCCGGTACGGCGTTGGAACTCGTCCGCTCGGCGCTGACCGGGTACGTCGACCTGGTCGACGAACGGCCCAATCTCTTTCGGTTCCTTGTCGGTTCGCATTTCAGCGACGGCAGGTCGCGTGCCAAGCTGATCGAAGACGGCCGCGGCCTTTCGGACGCGACTACGGATGTCCTTGCCGCATTGCTGCAGGCTCACGGCGGCGACGGGGACAATCTGCAGTACGCGGTCGACGGCATTCTCGGCGCCGTTGCACTTGGTGTGCTCCGGTGGTTGAACGAGCCGACGATCGGTAAGGACCAGCTCGTCGAGGAGCTGACAACCTTGATTTGGGGTGCACTGTCGGCGACCGCCGCGTCGCGCGGCGTCACCATCGAGCCCGACGAGCAGATAGCGCTGTTCGACTCCGTCGACTGATCAGCCTGCGGCTTCTGACCGCTGAAATTTCAGAGAACGTCATTATCCAAAACCCTTGCGCTTCGTCGCGCCCCGGCATATTCTGCGAAACACGTAGTACTCGCGGTACTAGTTACTGACTGTTCGAGGAAAGGTGCGCGACATGGCCGTGGCGACATCGAGTTATCCGAAGACCAGGCGGATCCGCTTCCGTTTCAACGAGGAAGCCAAGAAGAAGTACTTCGTCGACGGCGACATGGTCTACAGCCACTTCGTCGCCGGCCTGTCGGCGGGATTCCCACCGGGTGAAGAGGGGTTCATTCGGTCGGTCCGCCGGTTCGCCGACCGCATCACCGATCCCGACCTCAAGAAGCGGGTGGCCGGCTTCATCGGCCAGGAGTCCATGCACGGTCAGGAGCACCGCCACCTCAACGAAAAGCTGGTCGAGATGGGCTATCCGATCGAGTGGTGGGACTCGAAGCGGTTGAAGTCCAGACAGATTCGGTTCGAGGAACGATTGCCGGCGCACGTGCATCTGGCGATGACCGCGGCCGCCGAGCACTACACCGCGGTGCTGGCCGAGCGCGTGCTGTCCAGCGAGGAGATCCAGTCC
>Ga0190272_10001051_pt1 | contig 13389 bp, 13 predicted proteins | sample Popmic504T_FD_133746 | JGI IMG/M metagenome (GOLD analysis project Ga0190272, IMG submission 133746) | Populus adjacent soil microbial communities from riparian zone of Shoshone River, Wyoming, USA - 504 T | ecosystem: Environmental > Terrestrial > Soil > Riparian zone | place: USA: Wyoming...
AGTTCGCCGACGACGTGCCGGGGATCGTCGACGACCTGCGCGACCAGGTCCACGACCTGACCGGCGCCGAGCCGGGCGAGATCTCCGACCAGGTCGACAAGTTCGTCGACAACTACACCGACGATCCCGGCAAGCTGATCGGCCCGATCACCTCGATATCGCTCAGCGTCGTCGGCGCGCTCGGGGCGCTGATCCTGATGCTGATCACCGCCTACTACATGGCGATCCGCCCCGAGCCGCTGATCGACGGCCTGCGGCGCCTGGCCCCGCCGCCGCACCGCGACCAGGCCGACCTGATCATGCGCCGGCTGCGCGGCGCCTGGGTCGGCTGGATGCAGGGCGTCGCCGCGGACATGCTGATCTCTGGCGTCCTGCTCTACATCGGGCTGACGCTGATCGGACTCGACTTCGCGATCTTCTTCGCCGTCCTGACGGCGCTGTTCTCGGTGATCCCCTACTTCGGCGCGTTCGCCAGCGGGATCCCACCGGTGCTGTTCGCGTTGACCGACTCGCCCGGCAAGGCGCTGCTGGTGATCGTCATCTACGTCGCGGTCCAGCAGATCGAGGGCAACCTGACGATCCCGCTCGTGATGTCACGGACGGTCAAGCTCCATCCGGCGGTGATCGCCGGCGGGGTGGTGATCGTCGGCCAGTTGTTCGGCTTCGTCGGGCTGATCGTCGCCGTGCCGATCCTCTCGATGATCAGGATCCTCGTCGAGGAGCTGTGGGTCAAGCGGCTCGAGGCGAACGACCGGGCCGGACCGGCGGTCCCTAGTACAGCTTCGTCAGAGCTATGACGATCGAGGCGGCGACGCAGATGACGATGACCACCTGCATCCAGATCCAGAAGCGCGGCATGGCGGCCGATCCTATTGACACCGCGTTCACTCGGCGGCGGCCCCGCTGCCTATGATCGCCCTGTGATCGGCTCGATCGTCGTTGGGACGGATGGCTCCGACACCGCGGCCGAGGCGGTGCGGCAGGCGACCGAGCTCGCGCGCTCGGTCGGGGCGCGGATCTACCTCGTCTGCGCCTACGAGGCGGTCCCGGAGAGCCGGCTGCGCTCGGAGCGGCTCGAAGTGCCGCAGGACCTGCAGTGGATGGTCAACCCGCGCGCCGACGTCGAGCGGCTGCTCGAGGACGAGGCCGACGCGGTGCGGGTCGCGGGCGTGACTGTCGACACGCTCGCGCGCGAGGGCGATCCCGCCGACGCGATCCTCGACGTCGCCGAGCAGCGCAACGCCGACCTGATCGTCGTCGGCAACAAGGGGATGACCGGCGCCAAGCGGTTCCTGCTCGGCTCGGTGCCGAACAAGGTCTCGCATCACGCGCCGTGCAGCGTCCTGATCATCCGCACCACTTGAGTCGGCGGAGCTAGCGGAGCGCGGCTGCCGCGTCCAAGAGGCCCCAGCCGTAACGGGGGTCCCAGCCGGGCGTGCCGATGTCGCGCGCGGTCGCCTTCAGCCGCTTTTCGACGGCGGCCGGGCTCGGGTTCCTGCCTAGCCGCCGGCTGCCGATCAGCAGCGCGGCGACGCCGGAGACGTGCGGCGCGGCCATCGAGGTGCCCTCGTAGCCGGGCGGCAGGCCGAACCTGGCGATGCTGCCGGTGAAGGTCTGCTGGTAGATGAACTCGCCGCGCAGGTCGGGGCGGCAGATGCCGGCGTCGTAGGGCGTGTCGGTGTTCGCCGCGTCGGCGCCGCCGCCGGGCGCGGAGATGTCGACGTGGACACCGCTGTTCGAGTACTCGGCCTGGCAGCCGTGGGCGGTCGTCGCGGCGACCGCGACTACGCGGCGCGCGCGCGCCGGGTAGGCGACCTGGGGGCTGCCCTGGTTGCCGGCCGCGGCGATCACCATCGCTCCGCGCGAGCGCGCGTACTCGAGCGCCGACACGATGTCGGGGATCTGCGCCGCGCGGACGGCGGCGTCGAACTCGAGGCTGAGGTTGATCACGTCGGCGCCGTGGCGGGCGGCGAAGCGGATGCCGCGGGAGATCGACAGCGTGTCGCCGGCGCCGGAGGCGTCGAGCACGCGCACCGGCATGATCCGCGCGCGGTAGGCGATGCCCGCGGCCGCGGTCGAGTTGCCGGTGCTCTGGGCGATCGTGCCCGCGACGTGGGTGCCGTGGCCGTTCTGATCGTTCGGGTGGCGGTCGTCGGCGACGAAGTCGTAGCCCTTGACGAAGCGGTCGAGGTCCGGCGCGCGGCGGAAGCGGCGGAAGCGCTGGTAGGCGACCCCGGTGTCGAGCACCGCCACGATCGCGCCCTTCCCGCCGGAGTATCCGACCTGGCGGGCGATTCCCCAGGCCTCCGGCATGTTGATCCCGGCGGCGCTCGTCGCGAGGTTCCACTGCAGCGGGTAGCCGGGGTCGTTGGGCGTGTAGGCGCTGAGGCGGGCGATGTAGTTGGGGCGCGCGTAGGCGACGCCGGGGCGGTCGCTCAGCTCGCGCGCCGCGGCTTTGACCGACTCGCCGTCTCGCACCGCGACCGTGGTCGCCGCGGCGGGCCCCTCGCGCTTGACGATCAACTCGCCCGGCACGTACGCCGGGTCGGCCGCTGCCGAGCCAGCCGTGACGGCCATTAGGACGAGCGCGGCCAGCGTCGCCGTGAAGAGGGGGGCTCGGGGCATGGGTTACGGTCCAATCACCAGTGTATGTGGAGGACAACACCTGCGGGGGAGGCAAGTTGTCGCTCTGTGCCAATCGGTATTCGGGGGTCGGGACTTGAAGACCTGCGTCACCGGAGCGACCGGTTTCGTCGGCGGTCACGTCACGCGTGAGCTGATCGAGCGCGGCCACGAGGTGCGGGTCACCTACCGCGATCCCGACCGCCTTGCGCGACTCGGCGGGCTCGAGCCGGAGGCCGTGCGTGCTGACATCCTCGACCGTGCCGCGATGCGCCGTGCGGTGCGCGGCTGCGACGTGCTGTTCCACACCGCCGGCGTGGTCGCGTCGAAGCCCGTCGCCTACGTCCAGGACGTCAACGCGCTCGCGCCGCGGATCGCCGTCGAGGCGGCCGCCGCCGAGGGCGTGCGGCGGGTGATCGTGACTTCGAGCGTCGCCGGGATCGGCCCGGTGCCGCGCGGCAAGGTCGGCCGCGAGGACGATCTCTACCGCGGCGGCGGGCTCGGCCTGACCTACCCCGACGCCAAGCACGAGGGTGAGATGGAGGCGTTCGCGGCCGGCGCGCGGCTCGGCGTCGAGGTGATCGTCACCAACCCGGCCTATGTGCTCGGCGTGCCGCTCGACCGCGACCAGCCGGGCGAGACCTCGACGCGGATCATCGGCAACTACCTGCGCGGGCGGCTGCCGGCGGTCGTCGACGGCGAGACGACGATCGTCGACGTCCGCGACGTCGCCGACGGCCACGTGCTCGCCGCCGAGCGCGGCAAGCCGGGCGAGCGCTACGTGCTCGGCGGCCACAACACGACCTGGCCGGACCTGATGATGAAGGTCGCCGAGCTGTCGGGGATCCGCTACCCGCTCGGCGTGATGCCCTACGGCGTCGGCGCGCTAGCTCGCCGCGTCGAGGCGCTGCGCCTGCCGATGGCGATCTCGGCCGAGGCGATGGTCCTGATGGAGCAGAACTGGTGCTACTCGTCGGCGAAGGCGAAGCGCGAGCTCGGCTACAAGCCGCGGGCCCACGACGCCACCCTGCGCGACACGGTCGACTGGTACCTGGAGCTGATCGACGACGGGATCATCGACGGCGGCTCCCCGTCGCCGCTCTCGCTCGGCGCTGCGGGCCTTCGCCTCGCGGAGCGAGTCGGCGCGCTGGCCGTCGCCAATGCCGCCGCGGGCCGGCTCGGCCTGGATCTGGTCCGGCGGTGACGGCCTCCGCGCTCTCGCTGATGGATTTTCATCGCCAGGACGGCACAATCCGTCAGTCGGCGGGTGAGCGGTGACCGAAAGGCCGTTCTTCCCGCGCGACGAGTACTTCATGCGGCTGGCGCTGCGCGAGGCCGAGCGCGCGCTCGAGCACGAGGACGTGCCGGTCGGCTGCGTGATCGTGCTCGACGGCGAGGTGATCGCGTCGACGCGCAACGAGCGCGAGCTGCGCGAGGACCCGACCGCGCACGCCGAGGTGCTGGCGCTGCGCGAGGCCGCCAAGCAGGTCGGCCGCTGGCGGCTCGACGGCTGTGCGCTGTATGTGACGCTCGAGCCGTGTGCGATGTGCGCGGGCGCGATCGTGCTGTCGCGCGCGCCGCGCGTGGCGTTCGGGGCGACCGATCCGAAGACCGGCGCCGCCGGCTCGGTCTTCGACGTGCTCGCCGAGCCGCGGCTCAACCACCGGCCCGACGTCGCCGGCGGCCTGCTCGCCGAGGAGTCCGGCGATCTGCTGCGCGCCTTCTTCGCCTCGCGGCGCTGATCCGATCTCGACATGGGCTCGGCTGACTGATGAATTCTCATCGCCAGGACGGCAAGATTCATCAGTCGGCGCGTAGGGCCGGGCGAACCTCGGCGTCGAGCAGTCCCTGGCAGGCGCGAGTGACCAGGTCGAGGACGTCCTCGAAGCCGTCCTCGCCGCCGTAGTAGGGGTCAGGCACCTCGAGCTCGCCGGCCGCGACGGCCTCGGAGTCGTACTCGCGCAGCAGGCGGATCCGCCCGCGCGTCTCCTCGTCGGGCGCCAGCGCGAGCAGGTCGTCGTGGTTCGACCGATCCATCGCGAGGATCAGGTCGTAGGACTCGAAGTCGGCGGGCGCCACCTGGCGCGCCTGTCCGGTCAGCTCGATCCCACGGCTGGCGGCGGCGCCAGCCGAGCGGTGGTCGGGCGCGTGGCCGACATGCCAGTCACCGGTGCCGGCGCTGTCGATCTCGACCTCCTCGACGAGCCCCTCCTCGACCAGCAGGTGGCGCATCACCCCCTCGGCGGTGGGGGAGCGGCAGATGTTGCCGAGGCAGACGAACAGCAGGCGCATCGACGCTCCTCAGACTCGCGCGGCGTCCTCGACGGCGTCGAGCACGCCGAGCAGCTCACCGACCCGGCAGACCAGCAGCCGCTCCTCCTCGACCTCGATCCAAACACCGGCCGACGCGGGGAACACGACGTGATCGCCCGGCTTGACCGGCATCTTCACGCCGACCGACTCCCACCAGTCGAGCCCCTGGCCGATCGCCAGCACGATGCCGTGCTGGGGCGGCGGCTCGTTGGTGCCCGGCGGCACGACGAGGCCCGACCGGCGGATGCGGTCGGGGTCCAGCTCCTTGATCACGACGCGGTCGAACAACGGCCGCAGCTCTTGGCGCATGCCGCGAGGATAAGAGCTGACGTATCGTCTCGCGGTATGACCACCACGACGACGCCGGGCGCCGACGCCTACACGATCCCCCAGGAGTTCCAGGACTTCCGCGACACGATCCGCGACCTCGTGAAGGGTGAGGTGGCGCCGCGCGCCGCCGAGATCGACGCCAAGGCCGAGTACCCGTGGGACATTCGCAAGGCGTTTGCCGACCACGATCTGCTCGGACTGCCGTTCCCCGAGGAGCTCGGCGGCACCGGCACCGGCACGCTGATGCTGAACATCGCGGTCGAGGAGGTCGCCAAGGCGTGCGCGTCCTCGTCGCTGATCCTGATGATCCAGGAGCTCGGCACGCTGCCGATCCAGCTCCACGGCACCGAGGAGCAGAAGCAGCAGTGGCTGCCGCGCTGCGCTTCGGGCGAGTGGTCGCCCGCCTTCTGCCTGTCCGAGCCCGAGGCTGGCTCCGACCCCGGCGCGATGCGCACGACCGCCGTCCGCGACGGCGACGAGTGGGTCATCAACGGCACCAAGAACTGGATCAGCAACGCGACGATCGCCGACTTCTATTTGGTCTTCGCCGTCACCGACCGCGAGAACAAGCGCTTCTCCGCCTTCATCGTCGAGAAGGACCGCGAGGGCTTCTCGGTGCCGAAGCTCGAGCACAAGCTTGGGATCAAGGGCTCGCCGACCGGTCAGCCCGTCTTCGAGGACGTCCGCGTTCCCGCCGACCACCTGATCGGTGACGAGGGCCGCGGCATGGCCGTCGCGCTCTCGACGCTCGAGCGGACCCGGCTCGGCGCCGGCGCCCAGGCCGTCGGCATCGCGCAGGGCGCCATCGACTACGCGACCACTTACGCCAAAGAGCGCGTCTCCTTCGGCAAGCCGATCATCGAGCACCAGGCGATCGCCTTCAAGCTCGCCGACATGGAGACCAAGACCGCCGCCGCGCGCGAGCTGGTCTACAAGGCGTGCGCGATGGCCGACCGCAACGAGCCCGGCCTCGGCAAGTACACCTCGATGGCGAAGCTGTTCGCCTCCGACGTCGCGATGCAGGTCACGATCGACGCGATCCAGGTGCTCGGCGGCTACGGCTACGTCGACGAGTACCCGGTCGAGCGGATGATGCGCGACGCCAAGATCACCCAGATCTACGAGGGCACCAACGAGATCCAGCGGATGGTCATCTCGCGCTCGATGCGCTAGCGCCCCCGGCCTCCGCTAGCCTGTGCGGCCGTCCCAGAGCGGACCTCGGAGAGGTGCCGGAGTGGTTGAACGGGGCAGTCTCGAAAACTGTTGGTCGCGCAAGCGGCTCGTGGGTTCGAATCCCACCCTCTCCGCTGTCTAAGTTGGTAGGGATGACCGCGCCGTTCGACCAACAGCTCGCCTGGTACATCGCCGGGCCGATCATGGGCCTGTGCGTGGTGGCGTGCCGGGCTTTGTTCAACGGGCGGTTGGGTGTGACCGGCGGCTTCTCGGAGGTTGTCGGGAAGCTGCGGCGGAGGAATGTGCGGTTCGACTGGCGGGGTTGGTTCCTGATCGGGATTGCTGTGAGTGGGACGTTGTTCGTGCTGCTCGCTGGTGACCAGAGCTTCAGTGGCTATGGCTGGCTGACCGAGACGTTTCATGGCGTGGGGAGGATCGCGATCCCGTTCCTGCTGTTGGGCGCGGGGGTGCTGGTCGGTTATGGCGCGAAGACGGCCGGTGGCTGCACGTCGGGTAACGGGTTGACGGGGACTTCGTTGCTGTCGCCGGCGAGCTTGGTGTCGACGGCGACGTTCTTCGCGACGGCGATCGCGGTCAGCTTCCTGATCGAGGCGGTGATCTAGGTGGGTCCGCGGTCGGCCGGTGCGGTGGTTGGGCTGGTGTTCGGCTTCGTCCTGTGCTGGAGCGGGATGATCGATCCGAACGTGATTCGGGAGGCGCTGCTGTTCGAGAACGCCTATCTGTTCCTGTTCTTCGGGTCCGCGGTTTTGGTGGCGACGGTCGGCGTGGAGCTGCTGCGCCATTGGCGGGCGCGTGCGTTGCTGACCGGCGCTCCGGTGAGCTGGACGCGGGAGCGGGCGGGGCGCCGGCACGTCGTCGGCAGCGCGCTGTTCGGTCTCGGCTGGGGTGTCGCCAACGCCTGCCCGGGACCGATCGCGGCGCAGATCGGCCAGGGCATTCTGTGGGCGATCCCGCTCCTGGCGGGAGTGGTCATCGGCGTGCTGCTGTTCCAGCGGGGTGGGGCGGTAGAGACCGAGCCGCCCATCGACGCGGCCGCCAAACCGACACCTTCGGCCGTGCCCGTCACCCAAAGCGGATGAGCCTGGCTTGCATGCGAGCCCGCGGCGCGCCAGCATGGGTTGACAAGGGCCCCTCTGGGACTCGCACAACGAAAGGAAGCACTAGTGCCAATCGCTGAGTACACCTTCGGGCAGGGGCTGCTGACGGTCCTGTCGATCTTCTTCTTCGTGATTTGGATCTGGATCCTGATCACGATCCTGAGCGACCTGTTCCGCGACCACGAGCTGTCGGGTTGGTGGAAGGCGGTCTGGGTCCTGTTCCTCGTCTTCATTCCGTTCCTGACGGCGCTGATCTACCTGATCGCGCGCGGCAACGGCATGCGCGACCGCACGATCAAGGCGCAGGCCGAGGCCAAGCAGCACTTCGACGACTACGTGCGTCAGACGGCCACCGCCACTGGTGGCGCGTCGGCTGCCGACGAGTTGTCGAAGCTCGCGGGTCTGAAGGCCAACGGCACGATCACCGAGGAGGAGTTCCAGGCCCAGAAGGCCAAGCTGCTCGGCTGATCCGGGTGCAGTGAGTCGGATTGCGGACGCTACATGTCCGAAATCCGACTCACCCGCTCAGCCGTGCGTAGCGGCGGTCGCCTGCTCCCACTGCTCGTAGGCGTCGGCGACCGCCTGCTTCGCCGCCTCGTGGCGGTCGGTCGAGTCGGCCGAGCGCTCGGGGGTCGACCACGCCGCGGGGTTGGCGAGCTCCTCCTCGAGCGCCTTCAAAACAGTCTCGCTGCGCTGGATCTCGCGTTCGAGCGCGCCGATCTTGCGCCGCATGTTCTTCGACAGGCCCTTGCCGTTGCCGGCGGTTGCCGCGGGCTTCGGCGCTGACGGCCGCACGGAGGCCTTCTTCTTGCCGGCCGCCTTCCGCTTCTCCGCCGCCTTCTCCTCTGACGCCGCGCTGCGCCGCTCCTCGCGGATCCGCGCGTAGTCGGCCCAGCCGCCCTCGTAGCTGCGCAGAGCGCCGTCCTCGATCGCGATCGTGCGGGAGCCGACCGCGTCGAGCAGGGCGCGATCGTGCGACACGAGCAGGACGGTGCCGTCGTAGCCGCCAAGCGCATCCTCGAGCGCCTCGCGGCTGTCGACGTCGAGGTGGTTGGTCGGCTCGTCGAGGATCAGCAGGTTGGCGCCCGAGTGGACGAGGATCGCCAGCGACAGCCGCTGACGCTCGCCACCGGAGAGGCCGGAGAGCGGCTTGAGCGCGTCGTCGCCGGAGAACAGGAAGCGGCCGAGCAGCGCGCGCGCCTTGCCCGGCGTCAACTTCGTCTCGCGCTGGGCGACGTCGAGCACGGTGCCCTGCTCGCCGAGCCACTCGGCGTGCTGGGAGAGGTAGCTCATCTCGACGTTGTGGCCGGTACTCAGCTTGCCGACGGGCAGCTCGCGGCGCCCGGCCAGCGTTTCGATCAACGTCGTCTTGCCGGAGCCGTTCGCGCCGACCAGCGCGACGTGCTCGCCGCGCTCCAGCCACAGCTCGGCGGGTTCGATCAGGACGCGGCGCTGGCCGTCGTTCTCGCCCTCGTGCGCTGGCACGTCGATCCGCCCGCCGCCGAGCTCGAACACCACCCGGCCCGAACGCTCGGCGCCGGCGAACTTGAACGCCAACCCGGCGCTATCGCGTGGATCGTGCTCGACTCGCTCCATCTTGTCCAGCTTCTTGACGCGCGACTGGGCCTGCTTGGCCTTCGACGCCTTCGCGCGGAAGCGCTCGACGAAACGCTCCATCCGCGCGATCTCGGCCTGCTGCTTGTCGATCGACCGGCCGAGCGCCAGCTCGCGCGCCGCCTTCTCGCGCCGCCAGGCGTGCCACGGGCCGGAGAAGAAGCGCGCCTTGCCCGCCTCCAGCTCGAGCACCGAGGTTCCGACCGCCTCGAGGAACCAGCGGTCGTGGGCGACCAGGACGACGGCCGCGTCGAGCTCGTTGAGGTACTTCTCGAGCCACTCGAGCGACTCGATGTCGAGGTGGTTGGTCGGCTCGTCGAGCAGCAGCAGGTCCGGCGCGCCGGCGAGCGCGCGGGCGAGCGAAGCACGCGTCAGCTCACCGCCGGAGAAGGTGTCGAGGCGCCGGTCGAGTTGGTCCTCGCGGAAGCCGAGGCCGTGCAGCGGCTCCAGCGCGCGGCGGCGCCAGTCCCAGCCGCCGGCGTGCTCGAAGCGGTCCTGGGCGCGCGAGTAGCGCTCGAGCAGCGACTCGTCATTGGGTCGTTCGGCCATCTCGCCGCCGAGCCGGGTCAGCTCGTCCTCGAGCGCGGCGATGTCGCCGCAGCCGGACACGACGTACTCACGCACGGTGACGTCGCGCTCGCGGGGCGGCCGCTGGTCATGAAGCGTGACGCGCGCGCCCTTCTCGATCGAAAGCTCGCCGCCGTCGATCGAACCCTGACCGGCGAGCATCCGCAGCAGCGTCGTCTTGCCGCTGCCGTTGCGGCCGGAGAGCGTCATCCGGTCGCGCCGCTCGAGCTTGAACGAGACGCCGCGCAGCAGCGGCTCGCCCGCCATGTCCTTGTCCAGCGCTGATGCGATTGTCACAGCCATCGAACCGACGATGGTAAGCGACCTGCCGAGCGGTCAGACCGCCAACTGGCCGAGGGAGCCAGCCAACTGGCAGAAATCCCTGGACATACGAGCTAAATCGCTCAACTTTCTGCTCAAGACAGTCCAACCGTGAGCCGATTGGCACCCTGTGTCGTCAGAGCTGATCCCCACCGACCGGATGCCGGGTCCCAACTACGAGGAGCGGGCACGCCGCGCCGACGCGCTGCGCCGCCACCGCGCCAGTCCGCGCGTCCGCACGATGGCCTCGTCGAACCGGCTCGCCTACCTGCGCACCCAGCTGCGCGTGGTCGCTCGGCTGTCGGCGCGCGTCGCCGGGACCCAGGACAGCGACGAGATGGTGCAGCTCGTCGTCGACGAGCTGCATGAGACCTTCGCCTTCTACCTCGCCTCGATCCACCGCCTCGACGACGATGGCGTGCTGCGCCTGGTGGCCGGCGCCGGCCCGCTTGCCGAGGTGATGACCGAGTTCCTGCTCGTCGAGCAGCCGGTCGTCAGCGGCGTCAACGGGCGCGTCGCGCGCTCCGGCGCGACCGCGCTCGTCGACGACACCCGACTCGATCCCGACTACGTCGAGCGCGACGCGAACACCGATCCGCGCTCTGAGCTGGCGGTGCCGATCGTCGCCGACGACCGGATCTGGGGCGTGATCAACCTCGAGGCCGTCGAGCGGGAGGCGTTCGACGACGCCGACGCCGCGCTGGTCGAGGCGATCGCCGCCGGGCTCGGCGTGGCACTCCACCGCGCGAGTCTCGTCGGGGAGCTCGAGCGGGCGTTCATGGACGTCCTCGGCGTGCTGACCAGCACGGTTGAGGCGAAGGACTCGCCGACGGCCACGCACGGCGACGACGTCGCGGTCCTGGCCGAGAAGGTCGCGCTGCGGATGGGCCTCAGCCCCGAGCAGGCGCGCGACGTCCGCCACGCGGCGATGCTCCACGACGTCGGCAAGGTCGCCGTGCCGAGCGAGATCCTGCTCAAGCCAGGGCCGCTGACGCGTGAGGAGTGGGAGGTGATGCGCCAGCACGTCGTCGTCGGGGGCGAGCTGCTCCAGCGCGTCGAGGCGTTCGCCCATCTCGCGCCGATCGTCCGCGCCAGCCATGAGCGCTGGGACGGCGAGGGCTATCCCGACGGCCTGTCCGGCGAGGGCATCCCGCTGGCGGCGCGGATCGTCTCCGCGTGCGACACCTACGACGCGATCATCACCGAGCGGCCGTACCGGCCGGCGGGTTCGAAGGATACGGCGATCTCGGAGCTGCGCCGCGTCGCCGGCCGGCAGCTCGACGATCGCGTAGTGATCGCGCTGCTCGCCGAGTTGGTCTGACCACTCAGGCCTAAAGCGATCGGCCCAAATGCCGATCAGAGGGCCAATGCGTTCTCTTTCGCGACGGCTGCGCGATACCGCCTACGACGGCCTCCGGCTCGTCCTCGGCGTGCCCTGGATCACCGGCCGGCTCGGTGGCACGATCGACGACGGCCGTCGCCAGACGCGGCTCGGAGCGTTCTTCGACCGTCGCCCGCGGCTGCTGCGCACGCTGGCGGTCGTCGCGCTGGTCTGGGGCGTCGGCTACCTCACCTGGCGCGTCGGCTGGAGCGGCCGCGGCGCCAACCCGATCGTCTTCGCGATGCTGCTCGTCACCGAGGTCTACGGCCTCTACGCGCTCGGCATGCTCGCCTGGTTCTCGTGGTCGCGGCCGGCTGCGGTGCGACCGCCGATCACCGAGCGGCACGCCGTCGACGTCTACGTCTGCACCTACGACGAGCCGGTCGAGGTCGTGCTCGCCACGCTCGCCGGCTGTCGCGCGCTGACCTACCCGCACGTCACCTACCTGCTCGACGACGGCCGCCGGCCCGAGATGGAGGAGCTGGCGCGGCTCGCCGGCGCGCGTTACATGACCCGCCCCGACAACTCGCACGCGAAGGCCGGCAACATCAACGCCGCGCTGCCGCGCACCGGTGGCGAGCTCGTCTTCGTGCTCGACGCCGACCACGTCCCGATGCCCGACGCCCTCGACGCGCTCGTCGGCTACTTCGACGACGAGCGGATGGCCGTCGTCCAGAGCCCGCACGACTTCTCCAACCACGACTCGGTCCAGCACTACATGGTCGGCCGTCACGAGCAGTCGCTCTTCTACCGTGTGATCTGCCCGGGCAAGGATCGCCACGGCGCCGCGTTCTGGTGCGGCTCGGCGGCGTTGATCCGCCGGCCGGCGCTGCTGTCGATCGGCGGTGTCGCGACCGAGACGATCGCCGAGGACTTCCACACGACGATCCGGTTGCAACGCTACGGCTGGCGCAGCCGCTACCACGACGAGGTGCTGGTGCAGGGGTTGGCGCCGCACGACCTCGACGGCTATCTGCTCCAGCGCGACCGCTGGGCGCGCGGCAACCTCGCCGTCTTCACGCTGCCGGAGTCGCCGCTGCGGGCGCGCGAGCTGGAGCGTGGCCAGCGGCTCTCCTACTTCGCCTCGCTGTTCGCCTACCTGGCGCCGCCGATGCGGCTGCTGCTGCTGACCACGCTGGCGATCGTGCTGTGGACCGGTGCGCTGCCGATGAAGCTGAGCGTGGTCGCGCTGGCGGCGCTCTGGGCGCCGTCGGTGATCCTCAACCTCTCCGCCGGCTCGGCGCTCGCGCGCGGGTACATGCGGATCGCCGAGACCACCCACTTCGAGCTGCTGACGATGGAGATCTACACGCGCGCCCTGCGCTGCGCGGTGGTTCCCGGCAAGACCGCCTTCAAGGTGACCCCGAAGCAGGGCGTCGACGAAGGCGGCTGGCCCGCCGTCGCAAAGCTGCGGCTGGTCGCGCTCTGCGCGATCGTCCTCTCGGCTGGGATCGCGGTCCGCATGATCGATCTCTTCGGCCCGGCGCTGATCCCGTCGCTGCCCGGCATCGCCGCGGTGATCGTGCCGCTGCTCGCGCTGATCGAGCTGCGCCGCATCCTGCGCACGCTCGTGCTCGCCGCCGCCCGCCGCCAGCGCCGGCTCGTCTATCGCTTCGAGGGCGTCGACGCTCCCGCGCACACGTTCGCCGGCTCGCGCCCAGTGCTCGGCCGCGTCGTCGACGCCAGCGCCACCGGTCTCGGCCTCGTGATGGACGCGCCGCTCGAGGCCGGCTCGCGCCCGCTCGTCCAGCTCCGCCTTCCCGACGCCACCGGGACCGAGCACGACGTTCCCGTGCGCGTCGAGGTCCGCTCCTCCCGCCGCGTCGGCGACGACAACCTGATCGGCGCCAGCATCGTCTCGATCGATCCCACTGCCCGCCTCCGCCTGATGGAGTGGTGCTACGTCGTCTGCAGCCACGAGCGCCTCCGCGGCCACCGTCCCTCCAGCGC
>Ga0190272_10001052_pt1 | contig 13387 bp, 9 predicted proteins | sample Popmic504T_FD_133746 | JGI IMG/M metagenome (GOLD analysis project Ga0190272, IMG submission 133746) | Populus adjacent soil microbial communities from riparian zone of Shoshone River, Wyoming, USA - 504 T | ecosystem: Environmental > Terrestrial > Soil > Riparian zone | place: USA: Wyoming...
CAATAAATATTGCCATTCTCAATTTATTAAACTCAGGATGATAAAAGACCAGTTAAAGAACCTTATTTCGGAGAAAAGCGCGCGTATCGGCGTAATCGGACTCGGCTACGTGGGCTTGCCGCTGATTGTCGAATTCTGCCTCAAAGGGTACGAGGGGGTTGGTTTCGAAGTCGACGAGAAAAAGGCGGCCGATATCAATGCGGGACGCTCTTATATCGTGGACGTCTCGGATGAGAACGTAAAAGTTTGCGTCGATGCCGGCAAGCTGAAAGCGACAACCGATTTTACCGAATTGAGCGGCTGCGACGTGATAATCATCTGCGTCCCCACCCCTCTGCGGAAGACAAAGGACCCCGACATGTCGTATATCCTCTCGGCCGGCGAGGAGATACAAAAATACATGCGTCCCGGCCAGCTTGTAATCCTGGAATCGACCACCTACCCGGGCACGACCGACGAAGTGCTGCAGCCGATGTTCGAGGAAATGGGATTCAAGCTCGACACGGATTTTCTGCTTGCCTTCTCGCCGGAGCGGGTAGATCCCGGCAACCCGCAGTACCAGACGCACAATATACCGAAGGTAGTCGGCGGTGTCGGTAAGGACTCGACCGAGGTCGCGGCGATGCTCTACGGCGAGATCGTCGATCAGGTGCATCCCGTCTCGTCGGCGCGTGTGGCCGAGGCCTGCAAGCTCTGGGAAAACACCTTTCGCGCGATCAATATCGGCATGGCCAATGAGATGGCCCGCCTGTGCAACGCGCTCGGGATCGACACCTGGGAAGTGGTCCGGGCGGCGGCCACCAAGCCGTTTGGGTTTATGGCGTTTTATCCCGGCCCCGGCATCGGCGGCCACTGTATCCCGCTCGACCCGCACTATTTAAGCTGGAAAGCGCGCCAGCACGGTTTCGACTCGCAGTTTATATCCCTGGCCGAACAGGTAAATTCCGGGATGCCGAATTACGTGGTCAAACTCGTTTCGACCGCGCTCAACGACGCGAAAAAGGCGGTTAACGGCTCGCGGATATTGATCCTCGGCGTCGCTTACAAAAAAGACATCGACGATATGCGCGAGAGCCCGGCGCTCTCGATCATCGACCTGCTCCGCTCGCGCGGTGCGGACGTCCGCTATCACGATCCGTTTGTGGCGGAGGTGACCTTCGACCACGCCTATACTATCGGCGAGGCGGAACCGCTCTATAATGTGGAGCTGACCGACGACGAGCTGCGCGGATCGGATTGCGTGATAATCTGCACCGAGCACAGCAGCGTGGATTACGGCCGCGTTTGTGAAATGTCGAGTCTGATCGTCGATACGCGGAACGCGCTCGGGGCCGAGATCCGGGAAGCGAGTAATGCGCGGGTCGTGCGGCTTTGAGAGGGATTCAAGGTGGTTTGGAAAACAAAATAACCCAGGAAATGAATTTAGCCACGAATGACACGAATAGTCCGAATAAGAAACAAGAAAATTAACAGGGATAACAGGATACACCGAGGATAAGAACTGGAACCACGAAGCAACACGAAACAGAATTAAATTATCCCATCCATCCTGTTATCCCTGTTAATTCTTTCTTTCCTCCGTACTCTATGTGGTGAATGATACTGGCATGCTAAAAATCCTGAACATCGTCGGCGCGCGCCCCAACTTCATGAAGGTTGCGCCGATCTATGCCGAGATGAAGCGCCGCTCCGCCGATTTCGAGCCGCTTATAGTGCATACCGGCCAGCATTACGATGCCGCGATGTCCGATACTTTTTTTACCGATCTCGGCCTGCCAAAACCGGATGTGTATCTTGGCGTGGGATCGGCCTCGCACGCCGTCCAGACCGCGAAGATAATGCTCGAATTCGAGCCGGTCGTTTTGCGCGAAAAGCCGGATTGGGTGCTGGTGGTCGGCGATGTAAACTCGACCATCGCCTGCTCGCTGGTTTGCGCGAAGCTCGGGATCAAGGTGGCCCATGTCGAGGCCGGCCTGCGCTCCCGCGACCGGACGATGCCCGAGGAGATCAACCGCATCCTGACCGACTCGATCTCCGACCTGCTGCTTACAACCTCGCAGGACGCCGACGAAAATCTCAAGCAGGAAGGCATTCCGGTCGAAAAAATACGGTTTGTCGGGAATGTGATGATCGATTCGCTTTTGCGTAATCTGAAGATCGCCGAGAGCTCGACGGTCAGGGAAGAACTCGATCTGACCGGTAAGGATTATGCGGTGCTTACGCTTCACCGGCCGTCCAATGTCGATGAAAAAGAAGTATTTACGGGCCTGTTGGGTGCGCTTTTGTCGATCTCGGAAAGGCTGCCGATCGTATTTCCGGCGCATCCGCGGACGCTTGCCAGAATAGAGGAATTCGGGCTCGCGGAAAGAGTTGCAAGCTCGAATATCAAGCTCGTCGAGCCTCTCGGGTATCTTGATTTTATGAGACTCTACAGCGGCGCGAAGCTGGTCCTGACCGATTCCGGCGGCCTGCAGGAAGAGACTACGGCCCTCGGCATCCCGTGCCTGACGCTCCGGGAAAATACCGAGCGCCCGATCACGATCGAGATGGGCACCAACGTCCTTGTCGGCACCGACCCGGAGCGGATCAGTAAGACCGCGTTTGATATTTTGAATGATACGGAGTTTGGCCGGAACGCAAAAATACCGCCTTTATGGGACGGAAAGGCGGCGGAACGGATCTGTGACGTTCTTCTTGCGCAAGCCCGCACGTAAGTAAGGGCGAATTGTTCAATGGAAATTTTCGAACTGGCGTCTTCTTTAAATTGCCACTAGCTTTAGCTAGTGGTTAGCATTGAAAAGGAACCGGGCTTTAGCCCAATGAATTTATTAACATTGGGCTAAAGCCCGCTTCTTTACTTATCAAAAACCTCCAGCTAAAGCTGGAGGCAATTTAAAAAAACAGGGGTAATTAAAATTCCCTTCCTTGCTGAATGCCGCCGCTAAAGCCTATTTCGGTGCCGTATTCGAGGCCGGCCCGGCCCCTTCCATCGGGTAGCCGGCGTTCTCCCAGGCCTTTGTCCCGCCCAGCAGGGCAAACGCGTTTCCAATTCCTTTTTCTTTTAGTTTAGATACCAGACCGGCACTAGAATGCTCGGCCGGTCAGGAACAGTAAACTATTATCTTCTTGCCCTTCGGGATCTTGTTATACTTCGACGCATCGTCCTGCAGGGTGATATTCATCGCGCCCTTTATATGGTTCTGCTTGTATATGTCCTCAGCGCGCGTGTCGATAAAAACAGCCGTTCCGGCATCGAAATCCTTTTTCGCATCCGCCAGGCTAATGCGAGGTGCATCGTCGTCGGCGGTGTGGCCGTGGCCGTCGTCTTTAGCCGGCGGGGTCGAGGCCGCCTTCGCTATCGCGACCGGCGCATCCGCCGCCGCGTCCTGGCAAGCCAGGAAAAAGCCCGGCAGGACAAGCAGACCTAAAATAAACAGAAAATAACGCATTTTTAAAAGACTCCTATTTTTCACCGAATGCCTCAAGCACTTCACCGGCGTGCTCGGAGACGTTTACCTTGTCGAAAACCTTCTTGATCTTGCCTTCCTCGTCGATCAAAAACGTCTTCCGGTTCGTTCCCATATACTTTTTACCGTACATACTCTTCTCGCCCCAGACGCCGTAATCTTCGACGATCTTTTTATCGGTATCGGCCAGCAAAGTAAACGGGAGATTGAATTTCGAGATAAATTTTTGATGCGATTTCTCGCTGTCGGTCGAGACGCCGAGCACGCGGATATTCTTTTCCTTGTAGACGTCGTCCGAATCTCGAAACGAGCAGGCCTCTTTGGTACAGCCCGGCGTATCGTCCTTCGGGTAAAAATAGAGCACCACACGCTGGCCCTTCAGGTCCGCTAAGCTGACGTCGTTACCGTCCTGGTCTTTGGCCGAAAAATTCGGTGCTTTATCGCCTTCTTTGAGCATAAGTCTCCTCTTTGCGGTAATATTATGTTAAAGAAATTGTATCATGCGGTGTAAAAAAAGATGAAAAGGCCCTCCGAAAAACAAGCGCTTACAAGGCTTCAAAAGGTGAAGGACGCTTACCGGGAAACGATCGCCGGCGGTTACGAGCACCGGGCCAAAAGCTGTCTGACATGCGAAACAAAGGGCGCCTGCTGTCTCGACGCGCATTTTGTGAATGTGCATATTACGCGGCTCGAGGCGGCGGCAATTCGGGGTGTGTTGGATAATCTGCCGGCGGAAAAACAGGCCGAGGTGTATGGCCGCGCGGATGATACGGTTAGAAAATACGGTCTGACGGCGGAAGGCAATACGTTTGCACAGACATTCGCGTGCCCGCTTTTTGAAAAAGGGACCGGCTGTCTCGTGCATCTGGAAGGGAAGCCGCTGCCGTGTATTCAGCATGCCTGTTACGAAAACAGGGAAGACCTCCCGCCCGACGAACTTTTGGCGGAACAGGAAGAGACGGTCGGGAGATTGAATAAGAGGGTTTATGGCAGCGAACCGGTATGGCTGCCGCTGCCGCTGTGGTTGGCAAAGGGAACTTTCAACGCAGAGCACGCAGAGAGCGCGGAGAAAAATTTTACAGGGATAACAGGATAAACAGGGATAGGAACATAAAGACTGAAACCACGAACAAACAAAACGAACAAATAGCTTATCCCATCTATCCTGTTATCCTGCAAATTCTTCTTTACGGGCCTACGCCTTCGGCTTAATAATAAACGCCAGCACCAGGCCCGTCAGGAACCAGCTAACTACCTGGTCGAAAAGCTCCGCCAGGATGAACGCTCCCGGGAATTGATACCAGTTCCAGTATGAAATGCAGATCGAAGCCCAGCCCGTCAGACCGATCAGCACGGCGATCACGACGCGCTTTCCAAACGAGGCAACGCTCCACATAAAAATGATCCCGACGATCAGCGCGGCGAGTATATTCGACGCCAGCTCGGTAAGCATTTGTTTCGGGTTCATTATCGGTTGGCCGGTCGGGCGATAGATGATCAGGGCGGTCGGGCCTTCCTCATGTTTTTTTGCCCAGGCCGCCTGTTCCGCCTCGGTGGCGTGTTTCATGTTTTCGATGCCGGGGATAAAGTACATACCGGCATCGGGGATATTAGGTTTCAACGCCGCGACCACCGCTGCCTCATTCGTCGGCGGCAGTACCTTTAATCCCATTTCTGCTACGGGCAGGACCATGTGCGAAAAAGCGCCCCAGCAAAACATCACGATACCGCCTACAATTGCTCCAATTATTAAACGCATCTCTTTTCTCCTGATATGAATTAAAAAAGGCAAGCGAAATTCGAAAACCCGAACATCCCTTGCCCTTTCACATTGTTTAAAAGTGCGCCGATTATAATTTATTTTCGAAAGTGAAACAAACGATTCGAATATTAAAACAAAAAAACAGGCATAATGGTCGATTCAGAGGGCAATATCTTACCATTTGTCAGGTTGTGGCCGAGTAAGAAAATGGTCTGTTTAACGATAAAGATGCATACAAAATCATCATTAAAAAGGGTTCAGGAAAAGCTTAAACAAGTGTTTAATTACGAAAGCCTGTAAGTTCTTAGCTGTGAACTATTTACAGGCTAATTCGGTCATGACCGACTTTGTCGCGTTTTTTAATATTTCCTGGCCAAATTTTCCGAGGTTTATGAGCGCGGTAGGTATGTTTAGGATCAGTTCTAAAAGCTGCAAAATCCTAAAAAGAATGTCAAAATCCACATCGATATTATTCGGGCGGGCGTCAAAAAAGTCAAGTAAATATAAGAAAAAAGAAGCGGTCGAAGACCGCCTCTAAACTATCTGAATGGTGAAGTAAATTATTTGATCTCCAGCTCGAAAGGCATCATCATCATTGCCTCGCCGCGCTGCATGCGGTCGAAGAGCTCGGCATACCGCAGGGCCTTTTGAATGTCCTCCGGCAGCGATTTTACAATAGCCGCCTGCGCCTTCTGCTCCTCGGTCTCAGTCGAGGCGCCGCCGCCCATCAGGGTTTCGAAGAACGATTTGGCCTCCGGGTAAGCAACCCGCCGCACATCCTTGTCAGCCGGCAATTCCGCCAGCTGCTTGGCTATCTCGATGGCCTTTTCAAGCCCGCCGAATTCATCTATCAGCCCGCATTCTTTGGCCTGTGTCCCGGTCCAGACGCGCCCTTGTCCGAGCCCGTCGACCTCCTCGTTGGTCTTGCCGCGGCCCTTCGCCACCTTCGGCACAAAATTGTCGTAATAGACGCCATTGGCCTGCTGCGTCATCTTGGCTTTTTCTTCGGGGGTCCAATGCTCGGTTTCCCGGAAGATGCCCGCGTTTTTGCCGCGCATCGTATATTCGTTCGATATCCCGAGCCAGTTGTAAAGCCCTTTTACCACGGGCTTGCCCATAAACATCCCGATCGAACCGGTGACCGTGGACGGCTCGGCAACTATCTTGTTGGCGTTGCAGGCGATGTAGTACCCGCCGGAAGCGGCCACGTCCGACATCGAAACGACCACCGGTTTCTTGGCCTTGGCATTCTCCAGCGCGTACCACATCAGGTCCGAGGCCAGGGCCGAACCGCCGGGCGAATCGACCCGCAGAACGATCGCCTTGATCGAAGTATCGGCAGCCGCATCGTTGACGGCCTTGACGATGGTGTCGGAGCCGACCATCTGCCCGCCGAACGGGCTGTTGTTCGAACTTCCGATATTGATCGCGCCCGATGCGAAGATAACCGCCACCCTCTCGCCGTTATTAAGCCCGAGAGAATCCGCCGGCGTTTCGCGATAATCGCTGCCTGAGATCGTCCGTATCTTTTCGTCCGTTTTGTAGCCGAGCCGGGTTTTTAGCTCGTCATAGACCTGTTCCTGGTAAAAGGCATCATCGATCAAGCCCTGAGATTTTGCCGCTACGGCATTGTAGGGCGCCCCGTCGATTAGGGCCTTCACATCTTCCGGCGACTTCTTGCGGGACTCGGCAATGGCCGCGGTCAGCCGGCCGTAATACTCGTCGAGGACCGCATTGATGACCTCTTTCTGCCCCTCGCCCATCGTCGTGCGGGTGTATTGGTCGGGCGCGTTCTTGTATTTCGGGCCGATCTGGATAACGTCCGTCTCTATTCCGAGCTTATCGAGCGAGCCTTTATAAAACATCGCCTCGGCCGCAAACCCGTTCACATATATATCCCCGGACGGGGGAAGGAAAATCTTGTCGGCGGCGGTAGCAATGTAATATTCGCGATTGGTGCCGATCTCCATATAGGCATATACCGGCTTACCGGAAGCGCGGACGTCCTTGACCGCCTCGCGCAGCTCGTCGGCCTTGCCCCACCCGATCCCGGGAAAACTGATATCGAGCAACACCGCCCCGATCCGGTTATCAACCTTTGCCTTCCGAAGCTGGGTCAGAAGGGTTGTAAAGGACTGTTTCTCGGGGACGCCGAATGCCTTTGCAAGGGGCTCCTCGGGTAGGTAATCCGGGAGATCGCCCGAAATGCTGAGTACGAGCACACTGTTATTGGGGACGTCCGGCTTACCGAGCGAGCCCGCGATAAGCGCTAATCCGATTATCCCTACGATCAAAAATACGAGAAGGATTCCGCCGACGACCAAGAGAACTTTTGCTGTTTTAGAAGCTGCCATTTTTAATATTTTCCGTTAACGACTTTTTAATATCTGTTGTGTTAAAAATCTATTTCATCAACGCTCTATAATACGCACGCCAGGAAAAAAAGTTTGAATCTTTGTCGATAGACGCGGCAGGCGCGGCGTAGGAAAGGCGGATCAAAAAAGAGACAGCTGCTTTTCAAGCGAGGCCGGGTCACGAGTCTCTAAACCCAACAGACGCTTAAGCTTATTCACGCTTTCGGGCGAATGCCCTTCATAGAAATTGCTTACGAATATGAATGTTTCCCTGGCCGGAATCTTCCTGATCCGGTCCGCCCATTCCACAAGGTTGGCGTCCATATTCCGGTAGATCCGGTCGACTTTCGTTAGATCGCGCGGGCCCGAAAAACGGATGTAGGCAAAATCGGCGGCCGGGACCTCGATCCTCTTGAAAAATTCCTCCCGGTCAATCCAGCGTCCTTCGGCCATCGCCAAAGCCACGCCATGTTCCTCTAACAGGTCGAACGTCCAGGTGGTCAGCCAACCGGGGTGACGAAACTCGACGGCGAAGCGCAGGTCTCGCGGCAACCGCTCCAGGAATTTCCTGAGAACCACAGCATTTCCCCGGGTAGGTTCGAATAGAGAAGGAAGCAGGACCAGAATGGGCCCGAGCTTGTCACCAAACTCGCGAACGCGCTCGCAAAATTCCGCCAACATGGGCCAGGCAGCAGGCGCCAGGCTATTTCGGTGGGTGATGGTATTCGGCAGTTTCGGGGCAAATATGAAATCTTCCGGGGTCTTCCGGCACCAGTTTTCAATGTTCGCCGACGAAGGGATTCCATAAACGGCGGAATCGAGCTCGATCAGGTCGAAGATCTGGGAGTATAAAGACAGCTTGTCGGCGTCCTGTGTGCCCTGGGGGTAAAATACGGGCTGTCCGGGCCGGCTGACCCAATCGTCATATCCCCATGCCTGGCACCCTACGCGGATCTTTTTGTTCGATATCGATTTCATCCTCTCGTTTCGCAAACAATAAGATTTACGATGCCAAACGCCTTCGTTCGGATTTCCACAACTTTCAAATCCTCATCTTTCGGCCAGCATGTTCAATGTTCAAGGGATAAAAGTAAGCGCTTCGATTTCGATAGGTCGTAAGTCTGTCAAAAACAACGACTTAAATATTTGACCCGTGTTCAATAAAAAAGTTGAGCGCTTCTATTTTCAACAGATCGTAAAAACCTTCGAAATCGCGATCCCTCAGCCGTGTTCAATGTTCAAGAGATAAAAGTTAACGCCTTCTTCTTGTAAACCGTAAAAACCATATACTGCGCGGAGCTTCAAAGATCAAGCGCAGAGACCCGCGCGGGCGTTAGGATAGCCGAAAGCAGCGATAAAATATAGCGGGATTTTTTTAAAACCGGGTGGTTTATTGCGCCTTCGATAATCCTATCCGGATTCGACGCGTTCAATTGTTCAATTTGGTACTGAACATCATTTCCATTTCGGATTTCGGATTTCGGATTTGGATTGCGGATTTTCGGAAGGAAACGTTGACATCACCGGCAGAAACGCGCACGCCAGCAAGCGTGCTTATAGCGTCCGTTCGGAACCGGGACCCGCGGCCGTCCAGAACGGATGTCAAAACAGGAGTTTCTCGTGCAAGGAACGCTTTACCTGCAATTGCGGGCGATACATTTACGGCCTAATTTTTTCTTATCTCAACCCGCCGCGGAAACGGCCCCTTGTCCTTGAACTGTCCTCCATTCAAATTCGCCGGCCGAAAACCCGCCGCCCGGTGGTAACGCAGGTCAAAGACATAACCGTCATTAATGTTGCCCCACGGCATGGCCAGAAACCCGTCACGGCTTTGCTGAACATAAAAATAGTCCTGCCCGCCTCCGCCCGAACGAAAGACCGCTATATCCGTCTTGCCGTCGCCGTCATAATCGCCGGGCAGCGGTATGTCGTTAAAAAAATCACCAAATCTCAGGCCGCCGCCCAGCTGCCCATCCGAACTTCTCTCCCAGAGCCATTTGTCACCTTGCCAAATCGCAACATCCGCCCTTCCGTCCCCATCGTAATCGCCCGAAACTACTCCCGTTATCTGTACATTCCCAAGGTCGTAATGTATCCAGAAACCGGTACCGCTATACCTGATATACATATGCAAGCCATTCGCAAACCGGAGCACCGCCAAGTCTGCCTTGCCGTCGCCGTCGTAATCGCCGCCCATAAATGGGTTATCGTTGCTCGTGCCGAATTTCTCAAAGTCAAACTGCCCGTCGCTGCTTCGCAATATGTACCACCAGCCGCCGCCCCGATACACCGCAAAATCGGTTTTGCCGTCGCCGTCATAGTCCTGGGGCACAATATAGTCCCCGATCTTTCCCCAATGCTGAGCGGTCATCGAACCGTCACTGCTATTGAGCACATACCAAAAGGCCGGTAATGAAGGCGCCATCATCCGCACTACGGTAATATCCCATTTCCCGTCACCGTCAAAATCACCGAAAGCGTTGTTATCTCCCGCTTCCAATCCTACCGGAAATTGATATCCCCAGTTTTGCGCGGTAAATCCATCACTGCTCTGTAATATGAACCATTGTAGTTGGGTGCCGGGGCCATTTTGCCTTTGAACGATAAAATCCGTCCGGCCATCACCATCAAAGTCGTATATAGGGCCGGCTTTAACAACAGGAATAAGGAGACATAGCATACAAAAAGCAAGCAATGACGAGGATCGCGATATACCAATATAGAATTTCATACTAAGCTCCTTTTGAGGCGGCGATAGCACTTTAGATCCGCGCCGCCTCATCTATAAAGTGCCCTATTCCGGTGGTGGTTGATCGCAAGCACCACCATCACGCAGGCAGGTGAGTATATTCCGCGTCATCGTTTCGACCCGCGCGTCATACGTGTACGGGTGGCCGTAGAGAGCGGGACCCGACCCACCCGGCCCGCCCCAGTCATCCAGTCCCCACGTCCATGAGATCGTCCCGGCCGCAAACACCCTTGCCCTTGGTCCGCTTCCCTTCAGCTTGTAAAAAACTGCGTGCGAGAGTGTCGAGCCGGGAGGCTCCCCGGGGTTGCTGTAAAGCGTAGAATCGCCTAACTGCCAAAACCACCGGTCCCCGGTATCCGGATCATTATATGGGCTATCGAAGATCTCATCGGCTTCATAACCGACAAGATTAGGAATAGCATTCAGGTTAGTTATGTCACCTAATATCCAGGCCGGAAACGGGGGGTCATCCTCATCATCACCACCAGTATAGAAATTGAAATCGCCTCGCCCTGTGACTGTATTAGGCGTCGTGGTCATTACGCCTACCAACTCGTCCTCAGGCGGCTTAAAACAATTTTGTACATTTTGAGGACACGTGCTACCTAAAGTTGTCGAATTATTATTATCTCTCCAGAGAGTCGTTGTAAGATAATTATTTTCTGACCCACCCTGAGTAAGTGGCACGAAATTTGGATCTCGTATAAACGGCCGTTCACTTGTCGCCAAATGCTTATAAGCAACCATGGTCCGCTTGGGCACATCCGGTGGGCTGGAGTTAGGGGAAGAACTATTCTCGAATCTTATCTGCCAGTGAACATTATTTCCCCCGAACCACCCGATATTAAGCGGCTGAGTAGGCCGGTTGCGCGCTTTTTCGATATTGTCGCGCATCTTCCACGACCAGTATTCGTCGTGCCCGACCGAGAGAAACACTTTATGATGGCCGGGGCGAAGGGGCCCGTTTTCCAGGTCGCTGGCGGCATCGGTATCGACATCGGTAGTGTATGTCACATCATACCCCTCGTGCTCCATCCAGCGCGCCATATTGTACTCTCCCCAAAAGAAAAGCTTTCCGGCCGTGCCGTAAATGCCGTTGTCCGGGAAGTATGGACGGTTAAACGATACTTTTCTCGCTTGTACTTCTGCGAAATCAGGATCGGTGTCAGGCACCTTCGGGCCCCAGCTTAACCGTCCTCTCCGCGCGCCCCCGGCGTAAAGGCTCTTCCCCGACTTCCAGTTGGTCTCACCCTGATCCGCCGGCCAGAAGTTATAAGCCTGCCATGTGGTCACCGATGCCTGGAACAGGAAATCCGACGCGCGCGCATCCTCGCGCACGACAAACGGGACATAGCTTTCGAATACCCGGGAACCTTGCTCGCCAGGTGGAAGATTCGGGTTCTCCACCGCGCCAATTGTTGTTATTTTTGCCAGGTAGTAGCCGCTCGGCGCACCCGATGCTATCCACGTGTTCTGCGCAAATCCGCCCGGCAGTATCCAGCTGCATTCGGCTAAGCCCGTAGTGTGATTTGCGTCGGGCATTGCCTGGGGCGTTCCGACCCGGTTCAGTTTTTCGGCTATAAGCCGTCCGCCGTCTCCGTCGTACCAACCCAAACGGTAAATCCGTATATCGTAATGGGTGGCCAGGTTTTTAATACTGACGTAAAACGTAATACCCTCACCTACGTTTACACTTGAGGCTGAAGCATATCCCTCGATCTTGCCGGTCGTACGCCATTCTTTTGAAGGGAATTTGCCAGTCGCGCGTTCCGGGCAAGGCATTCTCGACTTGGATCGGATTCTGTGCCGATATTGTTATTGTCCAGACCAGCATAAGCAGGATCGCTCCCGGTATATATCTCTTTAGTGTCATATCTCTTCTCCTTTTGGGGGGTTAAAGGAAAAAGAGAGACACGCTTCAAGATCAGAGCGCTTCCGGCGCGGCCCGCTTTCCCCGTAATTATTGAGTTTCGGCCGGGCGTGCGCTAAAATGCTCTATGTGCGTTGGAGCATCTGTTGTCTTAAACCACGGCAGAAACGCTAAACACAAAAGGCTCCGGGGTCATGCAACTGATTCCGGAGCTTAACTTCGTGTAGATTTCTTAAACGTATAACTTCGCCTTCGTTTGCGGAGGGTGAACTACTTCGCCTCGGCACGGGAGCTGGGCGGTATCTTTTCCGAGTCGTGGGATAAAAAACAACACTCATAAGAACCAGGGTCTACATTAAGAGTTGGCCTAATAATACTCATAGTATTAAATGGAAGTCAATGTTTTTATAGTTTGAAATTTAGAGTTCGATTTTGGATCTTTTTAGGGCGTTTCCCTGTTTCAGTTATTCCATTTTATATGTAAACCTATTTCAGGACGAGACACATCTCATTTTCAGTCTGAACAGGGTAGTCCCTCCCGGTTTAACGTCCGTTCGGAACCGGGACGCGGCCCGAGCGCCCAAGGCATTTGTTTTAAAGTTTTATTCGTGTTATTCGTGTAAATTACGTCTGATTTTATGGCTAAGAAAGGTTCGATATTAATTTGTGACGACGAGGAAATAATGCGCGACGTGCTCGAGACAATTCTCTCGGGCGCGGGCTACAAGGTAGAGCTGGCTAAGACGGGTGAAGAAGCCCTCGATGCCTATATGCAAAAACCCTTCGACGTGGTCCTGATGGACGTTTCGATGCCGGGAATGGGCGGGCTGACGGCCCTGGAAGAGCTCATGAAACTCGACCCGGAAGCTGCCGTTTTGATGATCACCGCGTATGCCACTTTCGAGACGGCGATCTCCGCTTGGGAAAAGGGCGCGGTCGGCTGTATTCGAAAACCGTTTCAAAACGAACAGATCCTGGCGCTGGTAGCGAGGGGAATCCGGCGGCGGCGCAAAGAAGAAGAACGCCACAACCTGCGGCAGGCGATGACCCGCTCGGTCAGCCGCGACGCGATAGTCGGCCGCTCGGACAAGATGGAGAACGTCTTCCGGCTGGTCGAAAGGGTCGCGCCGGCTCGTTCGACCGTTTTGGTCACCGGCGAAAGCGGTACGGGTAAAGAACTTGTGG
>Ga0190272_10001053_pt1 | contig 13386 bp, 13 predicted proteins | sample Popmic504T_FD_133746 | JGI IMG/M metagenome (GOLD analysis project Ga0190272, IMG submission 133746) | Populus adjacent soil microbial communities from riparian zone of Shoshone River, Wyoming, USA - 504 T | ecosystem: Environmental > Terrestrial > Soil > Riparian zone | place: USA: Wyoming...
GGAGGGCTACCGGGCCCGCGACGGCCTCGCCTGGTCGTCGCCGCGGCTGCAGCTGGTCGACCTGCAGTACTCCGACGTGCGGCTCGACAAGGGCCTGTACAACCGGCTGGTGGCGCGCGGCTCGATGAAGCGCCTCGTCACCGAGGAGGAGGTGCGGGCCGCCGTCACCGACCCGCCCACCGACACCAGGGCGTTCTTCCGCGGCCGCTGCCTGGAGCGGTACCCGGCCGAGGTGGCGGCCGCGTCGTGGGACTCGGTGATCTTCGACCTCGGCCGCGAGTCCCTGGTGCGTATCCCCACCCTGGAGCCGCTGCGCGGTACCCGCGCCCACGTCGGCGAACTGCTCGACGCGTCCCGGACGGCACAGGAACTCGTTGACGCACTGACCCGCGGCTGACACCCGGCGTGATCGCGTTCGGCGAACGGACGCCGAAACCAGGCCGGTGGGGCGAGCCGAGTTCGAGGTCCGGTCGGTAGTGTTCACGGTGTAGCAGGGGTTAGCACGGGCCCACGCGGGAGGCGAAAATGTCGCAGGAGCAGGTCAAGCGCCACGGCGGCGGCGGAGACGGCGACGACGAGGCGGGAGCTGCGCCGGCCGGACAGGAACGTCGGGAGAAGCTCGGCGAGGACGTCGACGCCATCCTCGACGAGATCGACGACGTGCTCGAGGAGAACGCCGAGGACTTCGTGCGGGCGTACGTGCAGAAGGGCGGGCAGTGAGCCGCAGTGAGCTCGGCGTCGCGCTGCCCGCAGCGTTCCGCGCCGTCGGATCGTCCTCGTTCGTCGAGTTCCTCGCCGCGGCAGCGCCGGACCTGTTGCCGTCACGGCGGCCTGCGGAGGGGATGAACACCCTGCAGACGCCACACGGCACCACGATCGTCGCCCTGACCTTCCGCGGTGGTGTGCTCATCGCCGGCGACCGGCGGGCCACCATGGGCAACCTCATCGCCCAGCGCGACATCGAGAAGGTCTTCGTCACCGACAACTACTCCGCGGTGGGGATCGCCGGCACCGCCGGCATCGCCGTGGAGATGGTGCGGCTGTTCGCCGTCGAGCTGGAGCACTACGAGAAGCTCGAGGGTGTGTCGCTGTCGCTGGCCGGCAAGGCGAACCGGCTGGCCGCCATGATCCGCGGCAACCTCGGCGCGGCCATGCAGGGCCTGGCCGTCGTGCCGCTGCTGGCCGGGTACGACCTCGCGGCGAGCGACCCCGACCGGGGCGGCCGCATCGTGTCCTACGACGTGGTCGGCGGCCGGTACGACGAGCACGGCGGCTACCACGCGGTCGGCTCCGGCTCGCTGTTCGCCAGGTCGTCGCTGAAGAAGCTGTACGACCCGGACGCCGACACGGCCACGGCCGTCCGCACCGCCATCGAGGCGCTCTACGACGCCGCCGACGACGACACCGCCACCGGTGGGCCGGACCTGGCCAGGAAGATCTACCCGGTCGTGGTCACGATCACCGGGGCCGACGGCGCCGTGCGGCTGACCGACGACGAGGCCGGCGAGATCGCCAAGGTCGTCGTCACCGACCGCGAGGCCAACCCGGGCGGCTGACGCGCCCTTCCCAGCCCACCCCATCACCGCGTTCGAGGAGTCCGCACCGTGACGATGCCGTTCTACGCCTCGCCCGAGCAGCTCATGCGGGAGCGCTCGGAGCTCGCCCGCAAGGGGATCGCGCGAGGGCGCAGCGTCGTGGTGCTCACCTATACCGACGGCGTGCTGTTCGTCGCCGAGAACCACTCCGGCACGTTGCACAAGATCTCCGAGATCTACGACCGCATCGGCTTCGCCGCGGTCGGCCGCTACCCCGAGTTCGAGAACCTGCGGGTGGCCGGCATCCGGCACGCGGACCTGCGCGGCTACTCCAACGACCGCAGCGATGTCACCGGCCGGTCGCTGGCCAATGCCTACGCGCAGACCCTCGGGTCGATCTTCACCGAGCAGATCAAGCCGTACGAGGTCGAGCTGTGCCTCGCCGAGGTCGGGCAGGACGCGTCCGGCGACCTGCTGTACCGGATCACCTACGACGGCTCGATCTACGAGGAGGAGGACTTCGTCGTGATGGGCGGCACCACGGAGCCCATCAGCACCGCTATGCGGGACGCCTACCGGCCGAACATGCCGCTGAACGACGCCGTGGCCGCCGCGGTCGGCGCGCTACGGTCCACCGGGGCCACCGCCGGGTCCGGCGGGTCGAACAACTCGGCCGACTCCGGTGCACGCGAGCTGGGCACCAAGCAGCTCGAGGTCGCGGTCCTCGACCGCAGCCGCGCCCGGCGCGCCTTCCGCCGCATCGCCGGCCCTGCCCTCGACGCCATCCTCCCCGGCGCCGACTCCCCGGCGTCCGATGAGCCCTCCGCCGACGCCGCTCCGTCCGACGCACCCGCCGAGGACACCACCGCCGGCGACACCCCGACCGGCGAGTCGGCGTCCGGCGCCGCGTCCACCGGTGAGCCGGAGTCCGGCGCCTCCGACGACGCCCCGGCCAACCCGCCCTTCGGTGACGCCTCCGGTGACGCGAAGCGCCCCGCCGACACCGACGCCCCGGACGAGTCCTAGGCCCTGGTCCGCCCGCCGGCACCGTCAACTCGTGCACCGGCCACGGTCGCCGAACCGTGCGACGCGCCGGTGAACGGGCGGGTCAGGACTCGGGGCGGTAGACGACCAGCGGTCGCCGGGCCACGGTGAACTCGAACCGCGACCCGGTCTGGATCACCTCGCCGTCGGTGGCCAGCGCGACCGGCTGGCCGAGGACGTCGACCCGCACGGAGTGGGCCTCCTGCTGCACGTAGGTGCGGCTGTGCAGCAGCGCCCCAGCGAGCGCGCCGAGCACGAACCGCAGCCGGGACAGTGGTAGGTCGGCGCGCAGGTACCGCACGTCGAGCAGCCCACCGTCGAGGCTCGGCCGGTAGGCGGGCGCCATGCCGCGCGGGTAGTACTGGTTGTTGCCGACGAAGAGGATCCACACCTTGAGCTGGTGGCCGTCGACGCGCACCCGCATGGGCATGGCGGCGGCGAGGACCCGGACCAGCGCGAACGTGGCGGCCGGCCACTTGCCCCACCGGTCCTGCCAGCGTTCGCGCAGCCGCACCATGTCGGGGTAGCCGCCGAGGCTGGCGGTGTTGAGGAACGGCCGCGGCTTGCCCCGGTTCACCGACACCGACGCGAGGTCGACGGCCACCGCCTCACCCCTGGACACGGCGTCGGCCGCGTCCTCGATCGACTGGACGCCGATGTCGCGGGCGAAGTGGTTGAGGGTGCCGGTGGGCAGCACCACCAGCGGCAGTTGGCGCTGCGCGGCCAGCGCCGCCGCGGCGCAGACCGTGCCGTCGCCGCCGGCCACCCCGATGGCGCGGGTGTCGCGGTCGATGGCCGACTCCAGTTGGGCGACGAGGTCGTCGCCGTTGTCCAGTGACACGATGCGCGCGGCGGGCAGCCGCTTGGCGGCCTCCTCGGCCGGATCAACGCCGCCGTCGCCGGACAGCGGGTTGCAGGCCAGCAGGAGCCCGTTACCGTCGGGGAGCGCGACCGCGTCGGCGTGCGGCCGGGCCGTCGCGGGGCTCGTCGGGCGGACCGGCCACCAGCGGCGGGTGGCGAGGGCCACGGCCCCGCCGAGGGCCATGCCGCCGACCACGTCGGACGGCCAGTGCACGCCGGTGTGGACCCGCGAGTAGGCCACGGTGGCGGCCAGCGGGGCGATCAGGGCGCCGGCGACGGGGCTCTCCATCGCCACGGCGGTGGTGAACGCGACCGCGGACGCGGCGTGGCCGGAGGGGAACGACGACGAGGTGGGCGGGTCGGGCAGGGCCCGCCAGTTGGGCAGGGCGTCGGCGGCCGGGCGACGCCGGGGGAACAGCGGCTTGGCGATCGCGTTGGCGGTGAGGCTGGCGCCGGCGATGGCGGCGAGGCCGCGGAACGCCGCGCGGCGCGTCACCCCGCGGCGCGAGGCCAGGACCGCGGCGATCAGGAGCCACAGCAGGCTGTGGTTGGCCGACGCGGTCAGCCGCTTGAGGCCGTCGTCCGCCCGGGTGTGCGGAAGCTTGCCGACGCGCCTGGTCAGGGCACGGTCGGTCTCGTTCACCCTGCGTACGACGCTTCTGATCCAGGCCACCACGCCGGGGACGCTACCGGCGCCACGCCGGACCCGCAGAAGAGCCTGTGAGCAGAAACTGGTGCTCGGACACCAGTTTCTGCTCACAGGTGTCAGCCGAAGATGCCGCGCGGCCGGGCCACCTCGCCGAGCCACCCGGTGAGCTGCTGCTCCCAGTTGTGGGCGAGGTTGTCATGCGCCATCACGAACATGCCCACCTCGGTCTGGGTGACGGCACCGAGCCCGCCACCCTTGCCGTACCGGGCGACGCGGGTGACGTCCAGGACCACCTGCAGGTCCTGCTGGCGGGCCAGGAAGGTCAGCGCCACCTGCTCGAACATGGCGGCCAGCTGCGGCGGCGGGGCGAACCGGATCTCCTGGTGGAACGGCAGCTGTTGCTCGACGCCGCGGACCTGGTCCTTGCGCAGGGCGGCCGTGGTGAACCGGTAGCCCATGCGTCCGAGCGCGTCGAGGATGCGCTGCTGCGCGGGCAGCGGTTCGACGATGACGGCGTCGACGTCCTGCGGGTCAGCCACCGTGTTGGCGATCTCCACGGTCGTCTGGAGTCCCACCGCCATGCCGGCGAGCTGCTGGCCCGCGACGGTGGTGATCGGCACCTCCCACGGCACCGTCATCCGGAACGGCACGGTCTGCCGTTCGCCGGGCCGGACGGTGGCGCTGCCGCCCAGCCGCAGCGTCTGGAACGGCAGGTCGACGACCCCGCCGCGGCCCCGCTCGTCGGTGACCTCGACCTTCGCCAGCATGGACACCGACAGCGACTCGACGGCTTGGTCGACCCGGCCGCCGACGAGATCCACCTGGCCGGGCAGCACCCCGCCGGGCCGGACGCCGCGGTCGGCGATCGTGGCGTCCACGACCGCGCCGCCGGAACCAATGCTGGCCATCACCTTCTGGAACATGCGCGAATCCTGCCAGTCAGTTTCGAGCCGGCACGCCTAGGGTGGAGGGATGCAGCGGCGGATTTTCGGTATCGAGACCGAGTTCGGCGTCACGTGCACCTTCCACGGCCAGCGGCGGCTGTCACCGGATGAGGTGGCCCGCTATCTGTTCCGCAGGGTGGTGTCGTGGGGTCGCTCGTCGAACGTGTTCCTACGCAACGGCTCGCGGCTGTACCTCGACGTCGGATCGCATCCCGAGTACGCGACGGCGGAGTGTGACGACCTGACCCAGCTCGTCACGCACGACAAGGCGGGGGAGCGGATCCTCGAGGACCTGCTCGTCGACGCCGAGCGGCGGCTCGCGGACGAGGGCATCGGCGGTGACATCTTCCTGTTCAAGAACAACACCGACTCGGCGGGCAACTCCTACGGCTGCCACGAGAACTTCTGTGTCGGCCGGGCCGGCGAGTTCTCCCGCATCGCCGACGTGCTGCTGCCGTTCCTGGTCACCCGGCAGCTGATCTGCGGCGCGGGCAAGGTCCTGCAGACGCCGCGGGGCGCGGTCTACTGCCTGTCGCAGCGCGCCGAGCACATCTGGGAGGGCGTGTCGTCGGCGACCACCCGTTCCCGGCCCATCATCAACACCCGTGACGAGCCGCACGCCGACGCGGAGCGCTACCGCCGGCTGCACGTCATCGTCGGTGACTCGAACATGTCCGAGGTGTCCACCCTGCTCAAGGTCGGCACCGCGAACCTGGTGCTGGAGATGGTGGAGACCGGGGTCCACTTCCGCGACTTCACCCTGGACAACCCGATCCGCGCGATCCGGGAGATCAGCCACGACCTCACCGGACGGCGCACCGTGCGGCTCGCCGGCGGCCGCGAGGCCAGCGCGCTGGACGTGCAGCGCGAGTACCACACCAAGGCCGTCGAGCACGTCGAGCGCCGCGGGTCGGACCCGACGACCGACCGGGTGCTGGAGCTGTGGGGCCGCACCCTCGACGCGGTCACCGACGGCGACCTCACCAGGATCGATCGCGAGATCGACTGGGCGATCAAGCTGAAGCTCATCGAGCGGTACCAGCGCAAGCACGACATGGAGCTGTCCAGCCCGCGGGTCGCGCAGATCGACCTCGCGTACCACGACATCCGCCGTGGCCGGGGCATCTTCGACCTGCTGCAGCGCAAGGCGCTCGTGGAGCGCGTCACCGACGACGGCGAGATCGAGGCGGCCAAGGACACCCCGCCGCAGACCACCAGGGCCAAGCTGCGCGGCGACTTCATCGCGGCCGCGCAGGCCGCCGGCCGCGACTTCACCGTCGACTGGGTGCACCTCAAGCTCAACGACCAGGCGCAGCGCACCGTCCTGTGCAAGGACCCGTTCCGCTCGGTCGACGAGCGGGTCGAGCGGCTGATCGCGTCGCTCTAGCGATTCAGCACGCCGACTGGCTCAGACAGAACCCGACGCAGGAGCGTTGCCGGCAGGTGTAGAAGCGGCTGCCGTCGCAGCTGTTGGTGCACAGGAACTGGGTGGCAGACACCCCGCCGACCGAGCAGCCCCCGCAGCCGTGCGGGGCCACCGAGCAGAAGATCGCGCACGCCTCGACGCCGCGACCCGCCGCGTCCTGTGAGTGGGCGTGGGCCGCCGACGGGACTTGCCCGCGCGACGCGCACGGACAGTAACCGGATGCCTCAGGGGGTGGTGAGGACCAGCGGCCCGCCCTCGGTGACCGCCACGGTGTGCTCCGCGTGGGCGGCGCGGCTGCCGTCGATCGTGCTGAGGGTCCAGCCGTCGGACCCGATGAGGTAGGCGTCGCCGCCGCCGGCGATGAGCATGGGCTCGATCGCGATGACCAGGCCGGGCACGAGCCGGATGCCGCGGCCGGGCTTGCCCTCGTTGGGCACGTGCGGCTGCTCGTGCATGGCGCGGCCGACGCCGTGGCCGCCGTGGTCGGCGAGGATGCCGTAGCCGGCCCCACGGCCGACGACCCCGATGGCGTGCGCGACGTCACCGAGCCGGTTGCCCGGCCGGGTGGCGGCGATGCCGGCGGCCAGCGCCCGCTCGGTGGCGTCGATGAGCGCGAGGTCGGCGGGGTCGGCGGTGCCGACGACGAAGCTGATCGCCGCGTCGCCGCACCAGCCGTCCAGGTGGGCGCCGCAGTCGATGCTCACCAGGTCGCCGTCGGCGAGGCGGTGGTCGGTGGGGATGCCGTGCACCACGGCGTCATTGACGCTGGCGCAGATGACCGCGGGGTACGGCGTCGGCGCGAACCCCGGGTGGTAGTCCAGGAACGACGACACGGCCCCGGCGTCCGCGATGACCTGGGCGGCGACCGCGTCGAGCTCCTTGAGCGACACCCCGACGGCGGCGGTGGCGCGTACCGCGTCCAGCGCGGCGGCGACCACCCGCCCGGCCTCGCGCATGGCGTCCAGCTCGGCGCGACTCTTCAGCTCGATCACGCGGATAACTATACCGGTATTACTATTGGACACATGGTACGTGTGCCGCTGAGCCAGGCCGAACGGGACAGGGGCGAGGAGCTGGGCCGCTTGCTGCGGGCCGCCCGCGGTGACCGCAGCATGGCCGAGGTGGCGGTGTCCGCCGGCATCTCGGTCGAGACCCTGCGCAAGATCGAGACCGGCCGCATCCCGACCCCGGCGTTCTTCACCGTCGCCCGCCTGGCCGCCGCCCTCGACCTGTCCATGGACGCCCTGCTGCGCTCCGTCGACCTGTGGACAAGTCGTGAGCGGCATTTGGTGTTGGAACACCAATAGCCACTCACGAGGCGGGGGCGGTCGTGCTGCGCACCACGAGCGACGGGGCCACCACGTGGCGCTGCGGCGTGGTGCGGCCGGCCTGACGGCTACGCAGGGCGGTCACCGCGATGCGGCCCATCTCGTGCTTGGGCTGGTGCACGGTCGTGAGTTGGGTGGCGAGCATCCCGGCGACGTGCGCGTTGTCGAACCCCACCACGCTCATCTCGCCGGGCACGTCGATACCGGCCTCGGCGAGCCGGGCCAGCACCCCGGCCGCCGAGTAGTCGTTGGCCACGAACACCGCCGTCGGCCGGGCCCGCCGCGCCACCGTGGTGAGCAGCCGGTCGGTTGCGGTCCACCCGGCCGACTCGGTGAACCCGCCGCGCAGCACCCGCGCGTGCCGCTCGATGCCGTGGTGGCGCATGGCCCGCAGGTAGCCGGTGCGCCGCGACACCGCCCCGGCGCCGGCCGCGCCGTCGATGTGCGTGATCCGCCGGTGGCCGAGGCCGGCGAGGTGCCCGACGGCCAGCGCGGCGCCCGCGTACTCGTCGATCGTCACGCAGTCGAGCCGGTCGGAGCGCACCAGGCGGTTCACCGTCACCAGCGGCACCGCGGCGGCGGCCCGCTCGATCGCGGCCCTGTCCAGGACGGACCCGGTGAGGGCGATCCCCGCCGGGCGCAGCGACAGCAGGGTCTCGATCGCGGCCCGCTCCCCGGCCGGGGTGGCCTGCCCGGTGGACAGGATCACCGGCATCCCGTGCGCGGCCGCCTCGGCCGACAGCCCGTCGACGACCTCGGCGAAGAACGGGTTGTGCAGGTCGGACACCAGGATGCCGATGATCCCGGACAGCCGGGCCGCGAGGTTCCGGGCGTTCAGATTCGGCCGGTAGCCCAGCCGCGACGCCGCCTCGCTGATCCGGTCACGGCTGCTCGCGCTGACCCTGGTCGAGCCGCGCAGGGCCAGGGAGGCCAGCGCCCTGGACACCCCGGCCTCGCGCGCCACGTCCTCCAGGGTCGGCGGCCGGTCCACCTGCATCAGCTGGCCCCTTTCGCCGATTCCCGGCCGCCAGGCCTTGACGGTGGGGTGGCGGTGGTCGCAACATGGGCGACGCACAGATGTTAGAGCGCTCTAACAGGCGATGCCAAGAGCCCGGTCCATCTGGTGAAGCGCTCCGACATCCCGGGACGGTGACACACCCGGAGGTACGGATGCACCTGGGAATCGTTGGTGTCGGCCGGATCGGTCGGATGCACGCCCGCAACGCCGTCGAGTCCGGGCGGTTCACCGGCGTCACCCTCTACGACGTCGACGAGGTCCGCGCCAAGGAACTGGCCGGGCGGCTGGAGGTCGCCGGCACCGGAGACCTCGACTCGCTGCTGACGACCGTCGACGCGGTCCTGGTCGCGAACCCCACCCCCGCCCACCGGCCGACGGTGAGCGCCGCCCTCGCCGCGGGGGTGCACGTGCTGTGCGAGAAGCCCCTCGCCATGGACGCCACCACGATCACCGCGCTGGCCGGCGAGGTGCCCGCAGGGGTGCACCTCGTCGTCGGCTTCCAGCGCCGGTTCGACCACGCGTACACCCGCATCCGCCAGGCCATCGCGGCCGGCGAGTACGGCACCGTGTACCTCGCCAGGACGACCGCCTTCGACCACGAGCCACCCGACCTCGGCTACGTCGCCACCTCGGGCGGCATCTTCCTCGACCAGTTCGTGCACGACCTCGACTCCCTGCCGTGGCTGCTGGGGCAGCGCGTGGTGTCGGTGCAGGCCACCGGAAGCGTGCTGGTGGACCCGGCGTTCGCCGCGGCGGACGACGTCGACGTGGCCGCTGTCGTCCTGCGGTTCGCCGGTGGCGGCATCGGCATGGTCGCGGGCGGGCGGCGCAACGGCGGCGGCTACGACAACCGCCTGGAGATCTTTGCCGAGCGGGCGTCCGTCACCACCGGCCTGGACGACCGTACTCCGCTGCACAGCCTGGAGCCGGGCGCGGCGCCCGCGCCGTCCGACCCGCACCGGCACTTCATCACCCGCTGGGCCGGGGCGTACCGGCGGGAGCTCGAGGTGTTCGCCGACATCGTCGACGGCCGGGCGGCGAACCCCAGCCCACCGCTGGACAGCCTGCACTCGCTGGAGATCGCGCGCGCCTGCGATCTCTCCCGTCGCACCGGCCGCACGGTGACCATCGCCGCGGACGGGACCATCGCCGCGGACGGGAGCATCGCGGCCGACGGCGCGGCTGCCACCGACGGCACCACCGACGGGACCACTGACGGGACTGCCGCTGTCGCCGGGACGGCAGCCGATGGAGCCGCTGGTTCCGTTGTCCCGCACCGGGTCGGCGATATGGCGTGACGACGGGCCTGGGCCGGTTGCGCGGCCGGATCGCCGCCGCCCCGATCAGCTGGGGCGTCTGCGAGGTGCCCGGCTGGGGCGCGATGCTGCCGCCCGCGCGGGTGCTCGCCGGCATCCGCGGCTGCGGGCTCACCGCCACCGAGCTGGGCCCGCCAGGGTGGCTGCCGCCCGAGCCGACGGTGCTGCGCCGCGAGCTGGCCGGGCTGCGCCTCACCGCGGGGTTCCTCGCGGTTCCGTTGCACCACAGGGACGCCGTCGCGCTGGCCACCCCCACGATCAACGCCCTCGCCGGGGCGGGCGCGAGCCACCTCGTGCTGGCCGCCGCGACCGGCGTCGACGGCTACGACGGACGGCCGACCCTGGACGCCGACGCCCGGCGCGCGCTGGTCGCCGGCGCGGCCGCGGTCGCCGTCCGGGCGCAGGACCGCGGGCTGCACGCCGTCCTGCACCCGCACGTCGGCACCCACGTCGAGACCCCGGACGAGATCGAGTGGTTCCTCGCCGACGGCGAACTGGGGCTGTGCCTCGACACCGGGCACGTCCTGGTCGGCGGCGGCGACCCGGTGACCCTGGCCGCCGATCACCGCGACCGGGTGCACTACGTGCACCTCAAGGACGTCGACGCCGGGCTCGCCGCGGCGGTACGTCGCGGGGAGAGGACCTACGCCGACGCCGTCGCGGCCGGGCTCTACCGGCCGCTGGGCGAGGGCGACGTGGACATCGCGGCGTTCGTGACCGGCCTGGAGAACGGCGGGTACGACGGCTGGTACGTGCTCGAACAGGACACCAGACTGATCACATCGGACGAGGCGGCCGCCGCGTCGGCCGACCGGGCGACCATGGCTAGTCTGCGACACCTGTCGGGGATCGCGGCAGGGCTCACCAGTACACCACCGAGGAGTCAACGATGACCCGTTCACTGCGTTTGCTCGCCGGCTCCGCGCTGGCCACCGGGGCGCTGCTGCTGGCCGCGGCGTGCAGCTCCCAGGGAGGAAAGGAGGCCGAGGAGGACACGGCAGGAGGCGCGGCGGCGTCCTGCGACAGCCCGAGCCAGACCGTCGCCGTCGTCAGCCACGGCAAGCAGGGCGACTCCTTCTGGGACGTCGTCAAGCGCGGCGCGGAGGACGCCGGCAAACAGATGTGCGTCAAGATCACCTACCAGGGGTCCGGCGACCCCAACGAGCAGTCGCAGGCGATCGACAACGCGGTCGCCCAGCGGGTCAACGGCGTCGTCGTGTCGATGGCCAACCCGGACGCGCTCAAGGGGTCGATCCAGAAGGCCATCGCGGCCGGCATCCCGGTCATCACCATCAACTCCGGTCAGGACCGGTCGAAGGAGTTCGGCGCGCTCACCCACGTCGGGCAGGCCGAGCGGACCGCGGGCGAGGGCGCCGGTGAGCAGCTCGCCGAGGCCGGGGTGAAGAACCTGCTGTGCGTCATCCACGAGGCGGGCAACATCGGGCTGGAGCAGCGTTGCGACGGCGCGGCCGCGAGCCTCGGCGGGGCGTCGCAGAACCTGCAGGTGGACGTGTCCGACCTCAACGCTGCGGCGTCGACCATCCAGAGCAAGCTCCAGGCCGACCCGTCGATCGACGGCGTACTGACGCTCAACGACGGCGTCGGCAAGTCCGCCATCACCGCGGTGGACAGCGCCGGCAGCTCGGCCAAGATCGCCACCTTCGACGTGAACGCCGACGTGATCAAGGCGGTCAAGGACGGCTCGCTGCTGTTCGCCGTCGACCAGCAGCCGTACACCCAGGGCTACCTGCCGGTGGTGTTCATCAAGCTGTACGCGGACAACGCCAACACGATCGGCGGCGGCCAGCCGGTCCTCACCGGGCCGAGCTTCGTCACCAAGGACAACGCCGACGACGTCGAGAAGTACGCCGCCAGGGGCACCCGATGACCTCTGCCGTCACGGCGCCGGCCGACGAGCGGTTGGCCGGCGCCGGGCTGGTACGCAGGGCGATGGGTCGCCCCGAGCTCGGCGCCGCCGTGGCGGCTGTCGCCATCCTGGTGTTCTTCCTGGTGATGGCGCCGTCGTTCCGCACAGCACCCGGGATCGCGAACGTGCTCGACGCGTCGTCGCTGCTGGGCATCATGGCGATCGCGGTGGCCCTGCTCATGATCGGCGGCGAGTTCGACCTCTCGGCCGGGGTGCAGACCGCCAGCGCGGCTCTGCTGGCCACGATCGTCAGCTACCAGCTCACTCTCAACGTGTGGGCCGGGGTGTTCATCTCGCTGGTGGTGACCCTCGCGATCGGCGGGCTCAACGGCCTTCTGTTGGCACGCACGGGTTTGCCGAGCTTCATCGTCACCCTCGGCACGTTCTTCGTCCTGCAGGGCCTGAACCTGGCCGTCACCAAGCTGATCACCGGGACCGTCCTCGCGACCGGAGTGTCCACATTGGACGGTTGGGGTTCGGTGCACGCGGTGTTCGCCAGCGAGATACCGGTGTTCGGCGCCCAGGTGAAGATCAGCGTCGTGTGGTGGCTCGGGCTCGTCGTCGTCGGCTCGCTGGTGCTGACGAAGACGAGGGCCGGCAACTGGATCTTCGCCTCCGGAGGCGCGCCGAACGCCGCGCGCCAGGTGGGGGTGCCGGTGACCGCGGTGAAGACGGGCCTGTTCATGGCGGTGTCGCTGTGCGGGTGGCTCGTCGGCATGATCACCATGGCCCGCTCTGGGTCGGTGCAGGCGAACCTCGGCATCGGCCTGGAGTTCGAGTACATCATCGCCGCGGTGATCGGCGGCTGCCTCATGACCGGCGGCTTCGGGTCGGTGATCGGGGCCGCCCTCGGCGCGCTCATCTTCGGCATGACCAAACAGGGCATCCCGGCCGCCCAGTGGGACAACGACTGGTACAAGCTGTTCCTGGGGCTGATGCTGCTGGCCGCGACGGTGCTCAACACCGTGGTCCGCCGGCGCGCGACGGGGGTGAAGTGATGACCGCACCCGAGCTGCCGCCGCCGGGCACCACGCTGGTCGAGCTGGTCGACATCGGCAAGCGCTACGGCAACATCATCGCCCTGCGCGGGGTCAGCACGTCGGTGCGCGCGGCCGAGGTCACCTGCGTCCTCGGCGACAACGGCGCAGGCAAGTCCACCTTCATCAAGATCATCGCCGGGGCCCACGAGCACACCGACGGCACGATGCTCATCGACGGCGAGCCGACCCGGTTCGGCTCGCCGCGCGACGCCCTCGCGGCCGGCATCGCCACCGTGTACCAGGACCTGGCCGTGGTCGCGCTCATGCCGATCTGGCGCAACTTCTTCCTCGGCGCCGA
>Ga0190272_10001054_pt1 | contig 13366 bp, 10 predicted proteins | sample Popmic504T_FD_133746 | JGI IMG/M metagenome (GOLD analysis project Ga0190272, IMG submission 133746) | Populus adjacent soil microbial communities from riparian zone of Shoshone River, Wyoming, USA - 504 T | ecosystem: Environmental > Terrestrial > Soil > Riparian zone | place: USA: Wyoming...
GGCGAGCACGTGGTAGACGAGCGTCGTCTTGCCCGAGGACTCCGGGCCGAAGACCTCGACGATGCGGCCCTGCGGCAGACCACCGACGCCGAGCGCGATGTCGAGCGAGAGCGCTCCGGTCGGAATCGCCTTGACCCGCACGGCGGCGTTCTCGTCGCCCATCTTCATGATCGCGCCCTCGCCGTGATCCTTGCGGATCTGCGCCAGCGCGCTGTTCAGCGCGGCGTCGCGGGCCTTGGCGGCCTTCTCCTGGTCCTTGTCCATGACGATCTCCTCTGGTTCCACGAAAGTCCCGGTATCCACGGGAGAACAGAGGCTAGGCCGGCGATCGGACGACGAACATGCGTTCGTGCAACAGCTCTGTCACGGGAGGGTTACAGGAGACCCCTGGAGGAGCCGGCGAAGCAGGTGCAGCGCCACCGTCGTCGAGCGATCGCGGACGTCGGCGCGGTCGCCTGGCAGCCGGATTCCGCGCACGATCGCATCGCCACCGGCCTCCTTGACGCACCAGAAGACCGTGCCGACGGGCTTCTCCTCGGACCCGCCGTCAGGCCCCGCGATTCCGGTGATCGCGATCGCGACGGCCGCGCCGAACCGCTCCAGCGCCCCGTCGGCCATCGCCTCGGCGACCTCGCCGGATACCGCGCCGTGGCGTTCGATCAGCGCCGGATCGACGCCCAGCAGCTCCGTCTTCGCCTCGTTCGCGTAGGAGACCACTCCGCCCAGGAAGTGCCCGGACGACCCCGGACGCTCGGTCAGCCGCGCCGCGAGCAGCCCGCCGGTGCACGACTCGGCGACAGCCAGACGACGCTCGCCGAGCAGGTCATCGACCTGCTCCTCGACGGTCGAGCCATCCGTCGAGAAGAGCGTGTCGGCGTGGCGCTCGGCGATCAGCGCGGCCAGCGCCTCCCACGCGGCGACGGCGCCCGGCTCGTAGCGCGTCACCACCTCGACCTCGCCGCGCCGCAGGCAGGTCGTGATCTCGAGCGCGTCGAACCGCTCGATCTCCCGCTCGGCGACGCGCAGCGTCTCGGCGATCTCCGACTCCGGGATCCCGAACAGGCGCAGCATCGTCTGCTCGTAGTCGGTCGCGCGGCCGAGCACCGCCTGGAACGGCTCGGCGGCCAGGACCGCCGGCCACATCGCATGCAGCTCGCGCGGTGGACCTGGCAGCACGACGACCGCCGGCGACCGCTCGCCGGCGGGAACCACCATCCCCGGCGCGGTCCCGGCGGGCTCGATCACCGTCGCGCCCTCGGGAACCAGCGCCTGCTTGCGGTTGGCCGCGCGGATCGCCTCCTCGTCGACGTTCGGCCAGCGCTTCATCAACGGCTCCACGATCGCGGCGATCCGCTCCGACAGCGCCTCGTCGAGCGCCAGCTCGCGTCCGGTGAAGCGGGCGACGATCTCGAGCGTCAGGTCGTCGGCCGTCGGACCGAGACCGCCGCTGGTGAAGATCACATCGACCCCCTGGTCGGCCATGAAGCGCAGCTGCGCCTCCATGTCCTCCGGCCGGTCGCCGCAGATCGTGATGTGCGCGAGGTCGACGCCGATCTCGCGCAGGCGATCGGACAGCCAGGGCCCGTTGCGGTCGCGCACGCGCCCGGTCAGCACCTCCGTGCCGGTCACGACGACGCCGGCGCGCGCGCTCATGCGCAGGGCGCCTCCGCCGCGGCCAGCTCGCTCGATCCACCGCGCGTGAGGTCGAGCGCGATCGGCTCGGCGCTCTCCTGCACCGCCACCGGCTTGCCGTTGAGCGAGACCGCCGCGGACCGCTTGCCGAGATTGATCCGCACCTGCCGCCGATTGCGGAAGGTACGCGGCGCGTCAAGCGTGTTCTCGAAGACGACCGCCGTTCCGGGACCGTTGTCGACGCAGACGTAGGTCGCCTCGACCGGGACGATCCTGACGTCGACGCCCGTCGGCGCCGGCTGCTCCTGGCGCTGCCTGGCCCGCGGCTGCTGCTTGGTGGTCGTCGTCTCGGTGGTCGCGGCGCGCTCTCCGCCGCCGCCTCCAGGGTCGTCCTCCCCGCCGGTCAGGCCGAGCACCAGCAGGAAGCCGACCACCATGACCACGACCGCGGCCGCGATCAACCCGCCACGTCGCGGCGGGCGTTGCGGCGGTCGGCGGCCGCCACGGCCCCTGTCGCGCCCGCGGTCGCGCGCCGGCATCGGGGCCAGCGCCTGGAGCTCCGGTGGCTCGTTGCGCTCCTCGGTGAGCCGGTACTCCTCTACGAGCAGGTAGGGATCGACGCCGACGACCTCGGCGTAGGTGCGCAGGAAGGTCTTGACGAACGTCGGGCCGGGCAGCAGGCCCCACTCCTCGTTCTCCAGCGCGCGCAGGTACTTCGCACGGATCTTCGTGCGCTCCTCGACATCCGCGATGTCGAGCTTCTGGCGCATCCGCGCCTCGCGCAGCGTTTCACCGATCGGAGGCATACCAGCGGCCTATTCTGCCCGACGCGGCGCCGGGCGGGTTACCGCGGGGTGCCGTCGTGCAGCGCGATCACCGGCTCGGCTCCCGCCGCCTCGCCGAGCGCGTCGAGAACCCGGGGCAGCTCGACCTCGGTGATCAGGACCTTACGCGCCTTCGAGCCCTCGTAGCCGGAGATCACGCCACGCCGCTCGAGCATGTCGATCAGCCTTCCCGCGCGGGTGTAGCCGACGCGCAGGCGACGCTGCAGCATCGACGTCGAGGCGGTGTCCATCTGGACGACGGTGCGGACCGCCTCGGCCAGCAGCTCGTCCTGGTCGGGGTCGTAGTCGCCGCGATCGCTCTCGTCCTCGTCGCTCTCGACGGCCTCGAGCAGCTCCTCGTGCAGCTCGGGCTCGCCCTGGCGGCGCCAGTGGGCGGTCAGCTTCTCGATCTCCTCCTCGTCGACGAAGGCGCCCTGGATGCGGTTCAGCTTCGAGCCGTTGCCCGGCTTGAACAGCATGTCGCCCTTGCCGAGCAGCGACTCGGCGCCGTTCTGGTCGAGGATCACGCGCGAGTCGGTCTGCGAGGAGACCGCGAAGGCGATCCGCGCCGGCACGTTCGCCTTGATCATGCCGGTGATGATGTCGGCGCTCGGACGCTGTGTCGCGAGCAGCAGGTGGATGCCGACGGCGCGCGACTTCTGCGCCAGCCGGATGATCGCGTCCTCGACCTCGCCGGGCGCGATCATCATCAGGTCGGCGAGCTCGTCGATCACGCAGAGCACGTACGGCAGCGGCCGCTCGCCGTTGCGGACGCGCATCCGGTTGAGCTCCTCGAGCTTGCGCGTGCGTGACTTGCTCATCAGCGAGTAGCGCTGCTCCATCTCGCCGATCAGGTTCTGCAGCACGTTGGCCGCCAGGCGGGGGCTTGTCACCACGGGTGTCAGGAGGTGCGGGATCTGCTCGTAGAGGTTGAGCTCGACCTGCTTCGGGTCGACCAGCACGAGGCGGACGTCGTTCGGCGACGATCGCATCAGGATCGAGGCGAGCATCGCGTTGACGGCGCCCGACTTGCCGGCGCCGGTGGTGCCGGCCACGAGCACGTGCGGCTGCTGGGCCAGGTCGATGCCGATCGCGCGGCCGTCGATGTCCTTGCCGAGCCAGACCGCGAGCGGCGACCAGCCCTCGGGCGGGTTCTGCGACACGTCGCCGAGGTGGACCATGTGACGGACCGTGTTCGGCACCTCGACGCCGACCGCGCGCTTGCCGGGGATCGGGGCGAGGATCCGGACGTCGTCGGCGGCCAGCGCGTAAGCGAGGTCGTCGCGCATGTTCGAGACCTTCGACATCTTGATCCCAGGCGCGAGCCGCAGCTCGTAGCGCGTGACGTGCGGGCCGCTGACGCTGCCGACGACCTTCGCCTCGACGCCGAAGTGCCCGAGCGCCTCGACGAGCTGCGTGCCGACCTTGTCGATCGCGCCCTGGTCGGCCTTGCGGCCTGCCGGCGAGCGCTTGAGGAAGCTCTCGCTGGGCAACGCGTAGTCGACGTCGTCGGCCTCGGTCACGCCGTCGCCGCGGCGGTTGCCCATCGGGGTCAGCGGCTCCTGCACGGCCTCGACGGCGGGGAGGTCCGCGGTCTCGCCGTCGCAGCCATCCTCGGCGACGGCCTCGACGCCCTCGGCGGCCTCGAACGGCTCGTCGTCGGCCCACTCGGCGCCGGCGTCCTCGGCGGCGTCGACCTGCTGCTCGTGGTCCTCGTCGTCGGCGAAGAGATCCGCGAACCGCTCCTCCGCGTCGAGCGCGGGAGCCTCGACGTGGGTCGCGTGGACGACCGGCTCGACGCCGGGCGGCTCGGGCGGCCCGTCGATCGGAACCGCGACCTGGGCCGGACCCTCACCCGCCTCCGCACGCCGCGCCGCGTAGCTCAGCGGCCCGCGCTCGCCGGACAGCACCGCGGTCAGGTCGGATGTCGACTGGCGCACGACGCGGCCGGTCGTGGCGACGCCGGCCCCGGTCGTGCGCAGGATGCTCGCCAGCGAGGCGCCGGTCAGCAGCAGGACGCCGCCGACCATCAGGAAGAGGAAGAGGATGTGCGAGCCGATCTCCGAGAACAGCGTGCTCGAGCCCCAGAAGAGGAGCTCGCCGAGCACGCCGCCGCGATCCGACACGTAGGAGGCCTCGAACAGCGGATCGTGGGGCACCGCTCCCGGGCCAAGGCCGAGCGAGCCGGCCGCCAGGCCGAGCGCCAGTCCCAGCGTCAGGCAGATCGCGCCGGCGCGGAACGGCCGCAGGGACGGCAGCAGGTCGTCGACGACGAGCAGGACGCCGCCGGCGACGAAGCCGATCGGCGCCAGGTAGGCGACGTCGCCGAGCAGGAAGCGGAGCGCGTCGCTGGTCGCCTCCCCCACGCGCCCGCCGGTCTCGCCGCCGTAGAGGACGACCGCGAGGAAGCAGCCGAAGGCGACCAGGCCGAGCCCAAGCAGATCGCGGTGATGCTGCTCGAGGACGGGCAGGCCGAGCACGCCGCGTCGCCGCGCCGCGGGGCGCTTGCGAGCCGGCTTGCGCTTACCGCTCTTGCGTGTGCTGCTGACGCGTGCCATGACTGAATTCCATCCTTCGACGGAGCGGGCCCGGCCCCTCCCTACTATCAGGCCCATGGAGCGCTCGCCGAGGGTCCTCGTCGTCGAGGACGACCGCGACATCGCGGACGTGCTGCGCCGCTCGCTGGACCTCGACGGCTATGAGGTCCGGCTGGCCGGCGATGGCGAAGCCGCGCTGTCCCAGGCCGCGGTCTTCGAGCCCGACGCGGTGATCCTCGACCTCGGCCTGCCGAAGCTCGACGGCGTCGAGGTCTGCAAGCGGCTGCGCGCCGACGGCGACGTGCCGATCCTGATGCTGACCGCCCGCGACGGCGTCGACGCCCGCGTCGACGGCCTCGACTCCGGCGCCGACGACTACCTCGTCAAGCCGTTCGAGCGGCGCGAGCTGCTCGCGCGCCTGCGCGCTCTGCTGCGCCGCCGGCCGCCACGCGGCAGCGCGTCGCTGGTCGTCGGCGACCTGAAGCTGAACCCCGAGGCCCACGAGGCGTTCCGCGGCGAGCGCGAGCTCGAGCTGACCACGCGCGAGTTCGAGCTGCTCGAGTACTTCATGCGCAACGAGCGGCTCGTCGTCTCGCGCCAGCGGCTGCTCGACGAGGTGTGGGGCTACCACCCGTTCGCCGAGACCAACACGGTCGACGTCTTCATCTCGAACCTGCGCCGCAAGCTCGAGGCGGGCGACGAGGACCGCGTCCTGCACACGGTGCGCGGCGCCGGCTACGTCCTCAAGGCGGGCGCATGAGGGGGCCGATCGCGGGCGCCCGGCTGCGGCTCCCGATACGACTCAAGCTGGCTGTCGTGTCGGGCGGCCTGACCTTCGTGATCCTGCTCGCGTTCGCCCTCGTCGTCGGAGCGTTCACCGAGCAGAAGCTGCAGTCGAGCTTCGACAGCGATCTGCGCGCCGCGGCAGCCGACCTGCAGAGCGAGTTTCAAGTCAACGGCGTGAGCTCGGAGATCGACATCAACCAGTTTCGCGCCGCCGCGGCGGGAGGCGCGGTGCTGCGCGTCTGGAACCGCGTCACAGGCAGGGTCTACGAGCTGCGCGACAGCCCGGAGCTCGGACCGCTCTACGAGGGAATCCGCGACTTCGGTCGTTACCGCGTCGTCTCGCGACCGCTCTTCGGCCGTTCGCTCGACACGGGCGACACCTTCAGGTCGACGCCGGGCGCGCTCGACGGGACGGTCGCGGCGATCCAGTACGGCAAGCCGACCGACAACCTCAACGCCACGATCGATCGCGTGCGCTTCTTCCTGCTGTTCAGCGTGCTGGTCGGCACGCTGTTCGCGTTCCTGGCCGGGTTCTGGGTGGCGCGGCGCGCGATGCGCCCGATCTCCGGGCTGACCAAGGCGGCGCGCGAGGTCGCGCGTACCCGCGACCCGGCGCACACCGTGCTGCCGCGCCCGGCCGCCAACGACGAGGTCGCCGAGCTGTCGACGACGCTCAGCGAGATGCTCGCCGAGCTCGCGGCGGCGCGCAGCGAGACCGAGGCGAGCCTCGAGCGCCAGCGCGAGTTCGTCGCCGACGCGTCGCACGAGCTGCGTACCCCCCTGACCAGCATCCTCGCCAACCTCGAGCTGCTGCAGGAGGAGCTCGACCGGCCAGACGGGCCGCGGGACAGCGCCGCGGCGGCGGAGATCGCCGATTCCGCGCTGCGCTCCTCGCAGCGGATGCGACGGCTGGTCGGCGATCTGCTGCTGCTCGCCCGTGCCGACGCCGGACGCCGCGAGCAGCCCCGCGCGCTCGACCTCGCGGAAGTCGTCCGCGAGGCGGCGCGCGAGGCGACGGCGGTCGGTGGCGAGCATCCGCTGACGCTCGACCTGCCGGACTCCGATGGCATCGTCGTCGAGGGCGCGCGTGACGACCTCCACCGATTGGTGCTCAACCTGGTCGAGAACGCGTTTCTCCACACGCCTTCCGGAACGCCGGTCGTGGTGTCGGTGCACGGCGATACCCCCTCCGGGGGCACAGGCGGCGACCACGTGACGCTCGAGGTCGCCGACCGCGGGCCGGGCGTACCCGCCGACCGCCGCGAGCGGGTGTTCGAGCGCTTCGCGCGCAGCGAGGGAGACCGCTCTTCGATCAGCGGCACCGGCCTCGGCCTCGCGATCGTCCGCGCCGTCGCCGAGGCCCACGGGGGCACCGCGACCGTGCGCGACGCCGAGGGCGGCGGCGCCCTCTTCGAGATCCGCCTGCCGGCGGCGCTCCAATCGGCTCCCGGGCGTGTTCAGAGCGGAGAGGACCGCCAGTCAACCGTCGTCAAGGGAGTCGTCCAACCGTGAAGCGCATCGCCGCCGTCCGCCCCTCGCCAGCCCTCGCGATCGCCTGCATCGCCTTGTTCGTGGCGCTCGGCGGCGTCTCCTACGGCCTCGCGACCGGCACGATCGACAGCCGCGAGATCGCCGACAACACGATCCGCGGCAAGGACATCCGCAACAACAGCGTCTATACGCGCGACATCCGCAACAACGACGTCCGCGACATCGACATCCGCAACGGCACGGTCAAGGGTCGCGACGTCGCCAAGAGCACGCTGACCGGCGACAACATCAACATGGCGAAGCTCGGCCAGGTCCCGGACGCCGCCGCCCTCGGCGGCGTCGCCGCCAAGGACTACGGGCTCGCCGCCGATCCGGTCCACCTGGTCGGCGCGACCGGCGAGCCCTCCTTCAGAGCGAGTTTCTCGGCGAACGGCGGCGCCGACCTCTCCCCAGGATTCTGGAAGGCCTCCGGGATGGTCTGGCTGCAGGGCACCATCACCGGCGGCCCCGGCATCGCGTTCACGCTCCCGACGAGCTACCGCCCCGCGGGCAGCGCGCACTTCGCCGGCATCGACGTGCAGGCCGACGGCGACGTCGACGTTCCAGCCGGCCCCGTCTCGCTCGACGGAATCTCCTTCAAGGCCCCCTGACCAGCGGCGCGAGAGCCAAGCCTGGCAAGGAAGCAGCCTCCGTGGCCGGCTCCCGCCGGTGAGGAGGCGATGACGCCGCCAGGCGCCGGCTATCGCGCCGCTGGCTAGACCTCGACGACGACCGGCAGCACCATCGGCCGGCGCTTGAGCTTCTTGTAGACGAACGCCGCAACGTCGTCATGGAGGCGCGTCTGGAGCAGGTCGATCTCGCGCAGGTCGTCCTGGGCGCTGCGCGCGAGCGAGCCGATCACCGCGCCGCGCAGGTCGACCATGAACTGGTCCTGCTCGTCGACGAACGGCACGCCGCGGAAGATGATCTCGGGCTCGGCGACCGATCGGCCGCTCTGCTCCGAGACCGTGGCGACGACGATGAAGATGCCATCGGCCGAGAGCATTCGCCGGTCGCGCAGCGCAACGTCCTCGATGTCACCGACGTCGACGCCGTCGACGAAGATCATGCCCGCCTGCTCCGGCTCGCCGAACGACGCCCCGTCGCTGTCGATCTCGAGCGGCAGGCCGTTGTCTCCGCTGAAGATCGCCTCCGGCTCGATTCCGACCGCTTCGGCCAGCTCGCCGTGCAGCTTGATCCGCTTGTAGTCGCCGTGGACCGGCATCACGTAGCGCGGATTGGTGAGGTTGAGCATCAGCTTGATCTCCTCGGCGTACCCGTGCCCGGAAGCGTGGATCGGCGCCTCGCGCGGCGTAATGACGTCGGCCCCGATGTGAAACAGCCGGTCGATCGTGTCGTTGACGGCACGCTCGTTGCCGGGCACCGGGGTCGCGGAGAAGACGACGGTGTCGCCCTCATGCAACTTGACGTGCTGATGGTCCCCGTGGGCCATCCTGCGCAGCGCCGACAGCGGCTCGCCCTGGCTGCCGGTCGAGAGGATGATCAGCTTGTGGTCGGGGAAGTCCCCGATCTCGCGCGGCTCGACGAGCATTCCCTCAGGGATGTGGATGTGGCCGAGCTGGCTGCCGATGTTGACGTTCTTGCGCATCGAACGTCCGACCAGAGCCACCTTGCGGCCGAGCACCTCGGCGGCGTCGACGACCTGCTGGACGCGGTGGATGTTGGAGGCGAACGAGGTGACGACGATCCGCCCGTCGCAACGCGCGAAGGTCTCCTCGAGCTTCGGCCCGACGAGCGACTCCGACAGCGACCAGCCGCTGCGATCGGCGTTCGTGGAGTCGCCGCAGAGCAGCAGGATGCCCTCCCCGCCCAGCTCGGCAAGCCGTGCGATGTCGGCCGGCACGCCGTCGACGGGCGTCTGATCGAACTTGTAGTCGCCGGTGAGCAGCGTCGTGCCGAGGTCGCAGGTCAGCGCGTAGGCGTACATGTCGGGGATCGAGTGCGCGAGCTTGATCGCCTCGACCTCGAACGGCCCGGCCGTCCTCGTGTCGCCTGGGCGCATGTACTCGACCGTCACGTCCTTGAGCTTGTGCTCGTCGAGCTTCGAGCGCGCCATCGCCATCGTCAGCGGGCCGCCGTAGATCGGCGGTGTGATGTCGAGCTCGCGCAGCACGTAGGGCAGCGCGCCGATGTGGTCCTCGTGACCGTGCGTGATGAAGATCGCCTCGATGTCCTCGACACGCTCGCGCAGGTAGGCGAAGTCCGGCAGCACGAGGTCGATGCCGAGCTGATCCGGCGCCGGGAAGCGCAGGCCGACGTCGACGATCACGATCCTGCCCTCGTACTCGAGGACCGTCATGTTCTTTCCGATCTCCCCCAGCCCGCCGAGCGGGAGGACGCGCAGCTTGCCGGCCAAGTGCTAGACCCTCTCCAGAAGGCCGTGAGCCTCTAGAGCGCCGCGTACCGTCGCGAGCTCGTCGGAGGATGCCTCGACCATCGGCAGGCGCACGCCGCCGACGTCGTGGCCGAGCAGGTTCAACGCCGCCTTCGAGGTGACGCAGGCGGGCGCCACGGCGAGTGCGTCGTAGAGCGGCGTCAGGCGCGCTTCGATCGCATGCCGCTCGGCCGGCTCGTCGATCATCCGCCGCAGCTCGCCACCGACGAGGTGCGACGCGACGAGGATGCCGCCGGTTCCGCCCATGTCGAGCACCGCGGCGAGCATGTCGTCGTTGCCGGCGAGCAGGTCGAGGCCGTCGATCGGCGCGAGGTTCTCCGCGCGCGCCTGCTTGACGGCGACGACGTTCTCGATCTGGCCGAGCTCGGCGAGCAGGTCGTTCGGCATGTCGACGCCCGTGCGCGCCGGGATGTTGTAGGCGACGATCGGCAGGTCGGTCGAGTTCGCGACGGCCGCGAAGTGCGCGATCAGCCCGCGCCGGTTCGGGCGGTTGTAGTACGGCGCGACGACCAGCGCGGCGTCGACGCCGGCGGCCGCGGCGCGCGCGGTCAGCTCTACGGCGTGGCTGGTGTCGTTGGATCCGCTGCCCGCTATGACCGGCGCGCCGGGGCGCTCCGCACGCGAGACTTCGACTCCGATGTCCCAGACACGCGCCTTCTCGTCGTCGCCGAGCGTCGACGCCTCACCGGTGGTGCCGGTCAGGACGACACCGTCGGAGCCGTTGGCCAGCAGATGGCGGACAAGCTCCGCCGTCGGTTCTTCCGCCAGCGCCCCATCGGCGTCGAACGGCGTCACCATCGCGGTGAGGATGCCCGAGAACGTCACGCAGGCCACCTTACCGTGCCCGCCTCAGAACGGCATGGCGCTTGCAGACTGGTCAGACCGTCTGTCGGAAATGTCACAATGGACGGTCGAAAATGCCTGAGCGCGACTACAGCCACCGCACCACCGTCCAGAAGCTCGGCGTCAAGGAGGGCGAGCGGATCGAGGTCATCGGCGACGTCGGTCCCGGGCTGCGCGACGGCGTCAAGGCCGCGATCGGCCGCGGACTCGTCCGCGCAGGCGAGCTCGACGGCGCGATCGTGCTCGTCGAGACGCTCGACGAGGCCAAGGAGACGCTCGTCCGCTACCGCACGCGGATCAAGGAGTCGGGCTACCTCTGGGTGATCACCCGCAAGCGCGGCCACGAGCGCTACGTCAACCAGATGCAGATCGTGCCGGTCGCCAAGCGGATCGGGATGATCGACAACAAGACCTGCTCGATCGACGACGAGCGCTCTGGAATCCGCTTCGTCGTCCCCCGCGCCCTCCGCAAAGACGCGGCCGACGCGGCTTAGGCCGGACGGTTCTTCGGGCTAGGGCTCTGGCGGTGCTGGCCGCGGGTCCTGTCTCCGATTTTGGTTTGCGTGCTCGGCTCCGCGGCTGCGCTGGGACTACGCCCCGTGCCTGGCGCGACATGTTGGAGGTGGGCGCTCCGTGTGGTTAGACGGCAGGGGCTCCGCCCGGACGCTCCGCTCGCTGCGCCTGCGCGCGCAAACGCAAAATCGTCGCCACCCGCGGACGCAAACGCCACATCCCCAGCCCCAGACCGTTGGGCGCCTAGTCCGAACGCGGCCTAGCAAGAACGTTCCGACCCTGGAGGCCATAGTGCTCCCAACCCCGCTCCAACCCGTAGTACAGGGACCGACGTGGTGCCCCCGCGGGTGGCGACGCATTTTGCGTTTGACGCGGAGCTTGCGAGCAGTCAAACCAAAATCGGAGACAGGACCCGCGGGAAGCGCGCCCCGATCCCTAGAAGAGGAACTGCTCGAGCCCGAAGGCGGGCGAATGATCCAACTCACTGACCTTGCGGACGGCGAGCAACACACCTGGCATGAAGGATTCGCGGGAGATGGAGTCGTGGCGGATCGAGAGGGTCTGGCCGAGGCCGCCGAAGACGATCTCCTGGTGGGCGACGAGGCCTGGGAGGCGGATCGAGTGGATCGGCTGGTGGACGTTGCCGCCGGCGGCGGAGATCAGGTCGGCGGTGCGGGCGGCGGTGCCGGAGGGGGCGTCGAGCTTGCGGTCGTGGTGGAGCTCGACGATCTCGCACTCGGGCATGTGGGGGGCGATCAGCTTGGCGGCCTCCATCATCAGGACGGCGCCGATCGCGAAGTTGGGTGCGACGAAGAGGTTGGCGCTGCCGACGCCGGCGAGCTGGTCGAAGTCGGCGCCGGTGGTGCCCATCACGCAGTGGACGCCGGCTTCGAGGCACTGGCGGGCGTTGTCGAGCGCGGTGTCGGGACGGGTGAAGTCGACTACGACGTCGGCGTTCGGGAGGACGTCGGCGAGCGAGGTGTCGAGCGCCGGGTCGGCGCGACCTGTGAGCTCCGTGTCGTCCGCGCCCTCGACTGCACGGCAGACCTCCTCCCCCATCCTTCCGGCGGCGCCGGAGACGGCGACCCGGATCACGCGGCGAGCGCCTCGCTGACCGGCGCCAGGGCGGCGCGGAAGGCGTCCTCGCTGGCCCCCACTCCGGCGGCGGACAGCCGCTCGGGGGCGTACAGCTCGGCCGAGAGCGCGGCGACGTCGTCGAGTGTCACGGCGTCGAGCGCGGCGAGGATCTCGTCGAGGGTCATCACCGGCAGTCCCATCAGGACGGAGCTGCCGAGCCGGTTCATCCGGGCGAGCGTCGACTCCATCGACAGCGTCGTGCGGCCCTTGACGTTCTCGCGGGCCCGCTCGAGCTCTTCGGCGGTGATGCCGTCGGTCGCGACGCGCGTCAGCTCGCGACCGATGATCTCCATCGCCTCACCGACGTTGTCGGGGCGCGTGCCGACGTAGATGCCGATCTGGCCGCTGTCGACGAACTGGCTCGCGTACGAGTAGACGGCGTAGGCCAGGCCGCGCTTCTCGCGCACCTCCTGGAACAGGCGCGAAGAGGTCGACCCGCCGAGGACGGTGTCGAGGATCCGCAGCGCGAAGCGGCGATCGTCGCCGCGGGCGATCCCGGGCCCGCCGACGCAGAGGTGGTACTGCTCGGTCTCCTTGGTGTGGAAGCGGCGGCGCGGGTTGACCTCCGCGGGCGCCGCCTCGGCCGGCCCGTCGACGCCGGGCTCGGCGCGGCAGTCGAGCTTCTCCTGGGCCAGCTCGACGAGCCGCTCGTGGTCGACGTTGCCGGCGGCGGCCAGCACGAGGTTGCCGCCGACGTAGCGCTCGTCGTGGAAGGCCGCGATCTCCGGGACCGGAACCGACGACACGACATCGGCGCGGCCGATGATCGGGCGTCCGAGCGGGTGGTCGCCGAAGACGGCTGTGGAGAGCACGTCGTGGACCTTGTCCCCCGGCTCGTCCTCGTACATCGCGATCTCCTCGATCACGACGTCGCGCTCGGAGTCGATGTCGGGGTAGCTCGGATGCAGCACCATGTCGGCCAGCACGTCGAACGCCTGGTCGAGATGGCGATCGAGGAAGCGCGAGTAGACCGACGTCGTCTCCTTGCCGGTGCCAGCGTTGACCTCGGCGCCGAGCGAGTCGAACGTCTCGTCGATCTCGCGCGAGCTGAAGCGGTCGGTTCCCTTGAACAGCAGATGCTCGAGGAAGTGCGAGAGCCCCGCCTGGGCGGGGCTCTCGTCACGCGATCCGGTGCGGATCCACAGCCC
>Ga0190272_10001055_pt1 | contig 13357 bp, 14 predicted proteins | sample Popmic504T_FD_133746 | JGI IMG/M metagenome (GOLD analysis project Ga0190272, IMG submission 133746) | Populus adjacent soil microbial communities from riparian zone of Shoshone River, Wyoming, USA - 504 T | ecosystem: Environmental > Terrestrial > Soil > Riparian zone | place: USA: Wyoming...
AGCTTGCGCCGGAACTGGCCCGGATCACGCTGGCCCCCTTCGGCCCCGGCTGAGAACTGGCTCAGGCGACGAGCTCCCGGGCTTCCCCAGCGTCGGCATAGGGAAGCAGCAGTACCTCGACCAGCCGTGGCTCTAGCTCCACCAGCCGCACCTGCTCCTCGGCGAGCAGCACCGAGGTGACGAGTGAGACGGCACCCGCGACCAGCACCGCCTCGGTCAGGGGCGGCAGCGCCGCCGCCTTGGCCGAGCGGCCGCGGCCGAGGCGCAGCAGGCCGACCATGCGCTGGATCGCGGCGTCATAGCGCTCGACCGCCGGCGCCCCGACGGAGAGCGCTTCGACCGCGAAGAGGCGGGCCGGGCCGGCGCTCTCGACCACGAACCCGAGCGCCGCCCCAACCCCCGCCTTCACCTGCGCGGGCCAGGCCGCGCCCAGCTCCATCGCGTCTTCGATCTCCTCGACCAGGCGGTCGAAGAAACGGTCGTAGGCGGCGAGCAGGCATTGCCGCTTGCCGCTGAAGTGGGCATCGAAAGCACTGGGCGGAAGCCCCGCCACGAGGGCCACCTGCGCGGCCTCGGTCTCGGCATAGCCCCGTTCCGCAGCGACCCTGGTGAAGGCGTCGACGAGCCGCTCGCGCTCCTCCTCCGAATCGCGCCGGGAGCCCCTGCCATGTGGGCTCCGCACTGCGTTCACCTCAATCAGGGTAGTTAGACAGAGGCGTTTGTCAAGGCGGGTTCCTAAGCCCTCGCCACCCGGCGCGCCTCGACCTCGCCCAGGTAGGGGATCAAGATCAGCTCGACCAGTTGCGGCTCCAACAACGGCAGCGCCTCGGTGTCCTCCATCAGCAGATGGCCGGAGACAATCGAGGCGATCCCGCCGACCAGAGCGCGCTCGGTCGCCTCGGGCAGGTAGGCCGCCGCCGGGTAGTGTCGGCGGCCCTCGCGCAGCAGTGCCGCGAACCGCTCCAGAGCGGCGAACTGGCGCTCCGCAGCCGCCAGGCTGGCGGCTGCGGCTTCGACCGCGAAGACGCGAGCCACGGCGCTCGCTTCGACCAGCGAGGCGAGCACGGCACTCAGCGCACCCCGCACTCTGACCGGCCAGTCCCCCGGCTCCTCGCAAGCGCCGGCGACGTCAAGCCAGAGCCGGTCGAAGAAGGCGTCCTGGGCGGCGAGCAGGCCCTGCTCCATGCTGGCGAAGTGGGCTTCGAAGGCGGCCCGGGAGACACCCGCGTGCCGCAGCACATGCTCAATCTCGAGGTTCGCATACCCGTGTTCGGCAGTTGCCTTGCCGAAAGCGGCGATCAGCAACTCGCGAAGCTCGCCCGAGGGCTCCGGATCGACTTCGGTCCATCGCTGAGGGTCCCCACCCGTCACGTCGGTCGCGGACCCTAGGCGAACTTTGGCGTTTATGTCAAGTTAGGTACACGACCTACCGGCTCTGGCGGCCTTTGCGCGCCCGGTAAGCACCGGCGAAATCCCGTAGCTGGGTGCCGCGGTGGAGGAAGCCGCGCAGGGAGCGCCCGGTGGCCCGGTGCTCCAGGTCGAGCTCGTACTCGCGCAGGCGGCAGCCGGCCCGGACCGCGTCGACCGTCATCCCGATCTCCATCCCATAGCCGCGGGCGAAGGGGAGCGCGGCCCGCAGCGCCTCTGCCCGCAGCGCCCGCTGGCCGGAGATCGGCGCCGTCGTCTCCAGGCCGCAGCGGCGCCGGATCGCCCAGCGGGCGAAACCGAGGGCGAGCCCGAAGCCGCCGCCGACCCGGCGCGAGAAGGCCGCCACGGCGAGGTCGCACTCGCCTCGCTCGACCGCCTCGACCAGCGGCGCCAGTCGCGCCGCCGAGCCGGCCAGGTCGCCATCGCAGAGCAGGACCAGGCGCGGCGCCGGGTGCTCGCTGAGCGCCGCCTCCGCCGCGGCGGTCATGTTGGCGCCCTTGCCGTGCGGCCGGCCGCGGCTCACCACCCGTGCTCCCGCCGCCATCGCCAGCTCGGCAGTGCCGTCGGTGGAGGCGTCGTCGGCGACCCAGATCGCCGCCCCGGGGAAGACGCTTCGCAGCGCCGCCACCGTCTCCCCCACTCGGTCGGCCTCGTTGCGGGCGGCGACGATCGCCGCCAGCCCCTCCCCCGCCTCCGCTTCCGGTCCCATCGCGGGCTATTGTCCCCGCCCATGCCAGACATCGAGGCTCACATCACCGGGAACGTGTGGAAAATCGAGGTTGCGGTCGGGGACAAGGTCGAAGAGGACGACACCGTCGTGATCCTTGAGTCGATGAAGATGGAGATCCCGGTCGAGGCCGAAGACGAGGGCACCGTGAAGGAGATTCGCTGCGAGGAGGGCCAGTCGGTCAGCGAAGGTGACGTCCTCGTGGTGCTGGAGTAGGTCGATCGAAGTGGAAGAACGCCTCGCCGGCGGCAAGCTCCTGCTCGACTCGCCCGCCGGGGCGGTCGCCCGTCTCACCATCTCCAACCCCGAGCGCCGCAACGCGCTCGACCACGAGATCCTCGACGCGCTGGCGGAGTTGCTGCCGCGGCTCAACCGGGGAATCGAGACCCGCTGCGTCCTGATCACCGGGGCGCCCCCGGTCTTCTCGGCCGGCTACGACATCGCCTCAATCCCCGAGCAGACCTTCGAGCGCGACGCCGAGGCGCTCGTCGCCCACCCCTTCCACGCCGCGATGGAGGCGCTCGCCAGCCATCCCTGGCCGACCGTGGCGGCGATCAACGGCCACTGCCTCGGCGGCGGGCTCGAGCTGGCGATCACCTGCGACCTGCGGCTCTGCGCCGCCGGCGCCAAGCTGGGGATGCCACCGGCCAAGCTGGGTCTGGTCTACGGCCACACCGGGCTGCGCAAGTTCCTCGACACGGTCGGGCTGGCGCGGACCAAGGAGCTGTTCCTGACCGGGCGCAACTACTACGCCGAGCGCGCCGAGCAGATCGGCCTCGTCAACGAGGTGGTCGCCGCCGAGCGGCTGGAGCGGACCGCGGTCGAGATGGCCGCCGAGATCGCCGCCAACGCGCCGATCTCGATGCGCGGCAACAAGCGCGCGGTGGAGGTGCTGAACCGCTCCCCGGTGCTGACCGAGCAGCAGGAGGCGAGCCTGGTGGCGCTGCGCGAATCCTGCTTCTCCTCGGAGGACTTCCGCGAGGGGATCCGCGCCTTCGCCGAGAAGCGGCGGCCGCGGTGGACAGGCCGATGAGCGCCCGGGGGCGACGGTGAGCGCGAAGGCCCGCAAAGCGCTGGCCGCCTCGGACCCGACGATGGCGGCGCTGATCGAGCGGGTCGGCAAGATCGACCTGGCGACGCGGCTCAAACGGCGCAGCGAGGAACGGCCGGACGACGCCTACGGGGCGCTGCTGCGGGCGATCGTCGGCCAGCAGCTCTCGACCAAAGCGGCGCGGACGATCTACCTGCGGGTGCTCGACATCTTCGGTGGGCAGACGCCGTCGCCGGAGCAGTTGCTGGCGGCGGGCGAGGCCGACCTGCGCGGAGCCGGCCTCTCCGGTCGCAAGGTCGAGTACATCCAGGACCTCGCCCGGCACGTGCTCAGCGGCGAGCTCGAGCTGGACCGTCTCGGCGAGCTCGACGACGAGACGGTCATCGAGGAGCTGGTCGCCGTCCGCGGCCTGGGCCGCTGGACCGCCGAGATGTTCCTGATCTTCCACCTCGAACGGCCCGACGTGATCTCCGGCGGCGACCTCGGGATCCGCAAAGCGGTGCAGGTCGAGTACGGGCTGGAGGAGATGCCGGCGCCGTTGCGGGTGGTCGAGATCAGTGAGCCCTGGAGCCCCTACCGCAGCCTCGCCTCGCTCTATCTCTGGGAGTCCCTGGCGGCCGTGCCGGGAGGCTGAATGCGCTTTCGCTTCTGGCTCGGACTGACCGCCGTCCTGCTGATCGGGATCGGCTCCGTGGTGGCCGCGATCGTCGTCCACGCCGACGACGAAGCCGACTTCGAGGCGCGGCAGCGCGATGCGGCGGCACGCTCGGCGCGCCAGGCCGAGGCGGTCGCCGGCCTCTCGGTCGGGCAGCTGGCCAGCGCCGCGGCCTTCTTCCAGGCCGAGGGCGACTTCACCGAGCACGAGTTCGACGTGATCTCCGCGCCGCTCCTGCAGCAGGGCGCGCTGAGCGGGACCGCCTTCATCGAGCGGGTGCCGGGCTCCGAGCGCGTCGCCTTCGAACGGCGAACCGGGGCGCCGATCTTCGAATCGGGCGCCGACGGGCCCCAGCCGGCCCGGGGGCGGGGCGAGTACTACCCGATCGCCTACGCGGCCAGCGCCTTTGGCGGCGGCGGCCCGATCGGCTACGACATGGCCGTCGACCCGGAACGGGGCCCGTTCCTGCGCCGCGCCCGCGACCGCGGCCAGCCGGCCGCGACGCCGACGGTGAAACTGCTGATCGGTGGGCTCGGCATCAACGTCTATCGGGCGGTTTACCGCGATGGGGCCCCGACCCGGACCTTGGCGCAACGGCGCGCCGCCCTGATCGGCTTCGCCGCCGGAGCCTTCCGCGTCGAGGACCTGGCCGCGGCGGCGGTCTCAGCCGTCCCCGACAGCGTCGACGTGCAGCTCCGGATCGATCGCGACACGGCGGTCGGAGATCGCGGCCCGCTCGAGGGTGGCACCAGCGCCCAGATCCGGATCGCCGACCGCACCTGGCTGCTGATCCTCCGCGACCCCAACCGGCCGGACGTCAGCCTGCCGCTGCTGCTAGCGGGAATCGGCATCTCGCTCGCCGCCCTGCTCGGAGCGCTGGTCCTGGTTTGGAGCCGCGACGAGCGGATGCGGGAGCTGGAGCGGGAGGCGGGCGAGGACTCGCTGACCGGCCTCAAGAACCGGCGCCGCTTCGAGGAAGACCTGGCCGCCACGGTGGCGCGCAGCCGCCGCGAGGGCACGACCGGGGCGCTGTTGATGCTCGACCTCGACCACTTCAAGCAGGTCAACGACTCGCTCGGCCACCCAGCGGGTGACAAGCTGATCGGGGAGGTGGCCGAGGTGCTGCGCGGCAGAGCCCGGGAGAGCGACGCGCTGGCCCGCCTCGGCGGCGACGAGTTCGCGATCCTACTGCCGCGCTGCAGCGCGGCTGAGGCGCGGATCGTCGGCGAGGCGATCGCGGCGGCGATTCGCGAGCACCGGCCGAGGATCGAGGGAGCGGAGCCGGTCACCGCCAGCATCGGCATCGCGATGTTCGGCGAAGGCCCGAAGGTCAGCCCGGAGCTGGTCGCCTCCGAGGCCGACACGGCGATGTACGCGGCCAAGGACTCGGGGCGCGACCGGGTCCACGTCTTCGACCCGGAAGCGATCAGCGACCAGGCGCAGCGAAGGCCTTAGCGACCCGCCAGCGAGCGGCGCAACTCCAGCACTCGCTGCGCCGAGGCCTCGAACTCGGAACGGGCGAGCGCGCCGGAGCGCAGCCGGTCCACGAGGGCCCGCCAGGCCTGGCGGGCTTCGCCGGGGTCGGTGAAGAGCAGCAGGTCGGCGCCGGCGCGGGTGGCGGCCAGCCCGGCGCGGCGCGATCCGCCGAAGTCCCGCACCGCGACCGTGTCGAGCGCATCGGTGATCGAGACCCCCTCGAAGCCGAGGCGATCGCGCAACTCGCCGGTCGCGACCGTGCGTGCGAAGGCGGCCGGCCGTGGCGAGAAGGCCGGGTAGATCGCCGTGCTCAGCATCACCAACTCGCCGCCGGCGTCGAGGAAGGCCCGGTAGGGCGCCTCGTCGACGCGGCGCAGTTCCTGCCGGGAGAGGCCGACCCGCTGCACCGCGAAGTCGGTGTTCTCGTCAGCAGCGCCGAGGCCCGGGAAGTGCTTGGCGGTCGCCGCCACCCCACCCTCCTGCATGCCCTCGGCGAACGCGGTGGCGGTCGCGGCGACGGCGTCGGGCGTGGGGCCGAAACCGCGACCGGTCGCGGCGATCGTGCCGCCGGGGCGGGCGACGTCGAGGACCGGCGCCAGGTCGACGCCGATGCCGGCGTCGCGCAGGTTGGCGGCGGTGCGAGCGCCCTGCTCGCGACTGAAGGCGGCGCCGCGGGCGCCCATCTGCGCGGCCGAAGCGGTCGGGACGCCGCCGAGCCGCTTCACCAGGCCGCCCTCCTGGTCGGTCATCACCAGCAGCGGGTCGCGCAGCCCGGGTGGCCGCGGGATCGCCTGCAGCGAGGCGGTCAGGCGGCGAGCGGCGGCGCGGTCCGGCAGGTTGTCGGCGAAGAGAATCACCCCGGCGACCTCACCGGCCCGGATCGCCCTGACCAGCGATGCGGGCGCCTTCTTCCCCTCGAAGCCGGCGACGATCCGCTGCCCGGCCAACTGCGGCGGTGGGAGGGCGCTGACGAAGCTCGGCCGCGGCGGCGGTTCGTCGCCCATCGCCGCCCCCAGGGCGAAGGCCACAGCGGCGAGGCCGGCCAACGCCCCCAACCCGATCCGCCGCCGCCGTCTGACCGTTCCTGTCGGGTCCACAAGCCGACGCTAGCCGACTCCGTTCGTCGCTTGTCGGCGATATCCCGAGAAGCGACGAACGGAGCACGGGCCCGAGCGTCCGGGCCGCTTCCTAGCCTTGCGCTCAATCCACCCCTGGAGGCACCCCCCATGCCATCGCTGATCCCCTTTGACGAAGCCCTCCAACTCGGGCAGCTGACCGACCACGACGAGATCGGCGAGCTGGTCGAACGCGCCTGGGCAGTGCGGCGCGAGAACTTCGGCGACTCAACCGACATGTGCTCGCTGGTCAACGCCAAGTCGGGCGGCTGCGCCGAGGACTGCGGCTTCTGCGCCCAGTCCCGTTACGCGGAGGCCGACACGCCGATGCACGCGATGCTGGAGCCGGAGCAGATCCTCGAACACGCGAAAGCCGCCGAGGCGGCCGGCGCCCACCGCTTCTGCATGGTCACCCAGGGCCAGGGTCTCTCCAAACGCGACTTCCAGAAAATCCTCGAGGGGACGCGGCTGGTCACCGAGCAGACCAACCTGAAGCGCTGCGCCTCGATCGGCCACATGTCGGCGGACCGGGCCAAGGCTCTGAAGGATGCCGGCGTGCAGCGGGTCCACCACAACGTCGAGTCGGCCCGCTCCTACTACCCCGAGGTCTCGTCCACGGTCCGTTACGAGGGCCGGCTGCGGACGATCCAAGCGGTCAAGGAGGCGGGGCTCGAGACCTGTGTCGGCGGCATCCTCAACCTCGGCGAGAGCCCCGAGCAGCGGGTCGAGATGGCCTTCGAGCTGACCGAGATCAACCCCACCTCGGTGCCGATCAACCTGCTCAACCCACGCTCCGGGACCAAGTTCGGCGAGCGGCCGATGATGGACCCCTGGGAGGTCGTCAAGTGGGTGGCGATCTTCCGCCTGATCATCCCCGGGGCGCTGTTCCGGCTCTGCGGCGGCCGGGTCGAGAACCTCGGCGACCTGCAGCCACTGGCGGTCAAGGCGGGCCTGAACGGGGTGATGATGGGCAACTTCCTGACCACGCTCGGGGCCGAGCCCGAGGACGATCGGGCGATGTTCGAGGAGCTCGGTCTGAACGTGGCCCGCCAGGAGGACAACGGCGCCAACCCGCGCCCCGACAACCGCTCCGGCTGGCTCGAGGGCGAGACCCCGCAGACCCCGATGGACGAGCTGGTCGACCGCCAGGAGGAAGCGAACTTCTGGGACCCGTCGACCCAGCTCCGCGTGGTCAAGAAGGCGAAGAAGCCGCCGCCCTACCCGCAGGCGGTATGACCGACGTCGCCGAGCGGCTGCAGGAGCTCCGCGACCGTGGGCTCCAGCGGCGGCTGCGGCTGATCGAGGGGCCGCAGGGACCACGGGTGCTGCTCGGCGGCCGCGAGGTGCTGCTGCTCTGCTCCAACAACTACCTCGGCTTCGCCGACCACCCGGAGGTGCGCGATGCGGCGGCCGAGGCGGCGCTGCGCTGGGGCGCCGGGGCCGGGGCCTCGCGGCTGATCTCCGGCAGCATGGAGCCGCACCGCGACCTCGAGTCGCGCCTCGCCGAGTTCAAGGGCTACGAGTCGGCGCTGCTGTTCGGCTCCGGCTACCTCGCCAACACCGGCACGATCGCGGCGCTGGCCGGGCGCGACGAGGTGGTCTTCTCCGACCAGCTCAACCACGCCAGCATCGTCGACGGCTGCCGGCTCTCGCGGGCCGAGACCTTCGTCTACCGCCACCGCGACCTCGAGCACCTGGCCTGGGGGCTGCGCGAAGCAGGGGGCCGCGGGGCGCTGATCGTCACCGACGGCGTCTTCTCGATGGACGGCGACCTGGCGCCGCTGACCGAGCTGCTGGAGCTGGCCCGCCGCCACGGCTGCCGGCTGATGGTCGACGAGGCGCACGCGACCGGGGCGATCGGGCCAGGCGGGCGCGGCTCGGTCGCCGCCGCCGGGCTGAGTGGCGAGGTCGACGTCGTCGTCGGCACCCTCGGCAAGGCACTCGGCTCCTACGGCGCCTACGTCTGCGCCGGTGCCGAGACCGTCGAGTTCCTGGTCAGCGCCGCCCGGCCCTTCGTCTTCTCGACCGCGCTGCCGCCGGCCAGCGCGGCGGCGGCGCTGGCGGCGCTAGAACTGCTGCACGCGAGCCCGCACCGGGTCGAACGGCTGCAGGAGAACGCGGCGACGCTACGCGGCGCCCTGGTGGCAGAGGGATTGCGGGCCAGCGGCTCGGAGACGCAGATCGTGCCTCTGCACGTGGGCGATGCCGAGCGCACCATGGAGCTCTGCGAGCGGGTGCTGGAGCGCGGCGTCTTTGCCCAGGGGATCCGGCCACCGACCGTCCCCGAGGGCTCCTCGCGGTTGCGCTTCACGGCGATGGCCACCCATGGCGCCGAGGAGCTCGAACGAGCCGCCGAGCAGGTCGGCGCCGTTGCCCGCGAGATGGGCATCGCCGCCTCGCCCGCCACCCTGGCCGCCTGAGCCAGTGCGAGGCGTCTTCGTCACCGGCACCGGGACCGAGGTCGGTAAGACGGTGGTCGCCGCGGCGATCGCCCGCACCCTCGCCGCCGGCGGCGAGCGGGTCGCCGTCTTCAAGCCCGCGGTGACGGGGCTCGAAGAGCCGGGCGAGACCGACCACGCGCTGCTGCGACGGGCGAGCGGCTCGTCCCAGAGCGATGAGCAGATCGCCCCCTATCGCTACCAACCCCCGGTCTCCCCGCATCTCGCCGCGGAGCTTGCGGAGGAGGAGATCGACCCGGACCACCTGCTCGCCGCGGCCCGCGCCGCAGCGGAGGGCGCCGACGCCCTGGTCTGCGAGGGAGTCGGCGGACTGCTCGTCCCCCTGCGGGCGGGTCGAGTTTGTACCCCTATGGGTGACAAAGTCGCCCCGCCCTACCTGGTTCGCGATCTCGCGGTCGATCTGGGCCTGCCGCTCGTGATCGCAGCCTCGCCGGGGCTTGGCACGATCAACCACACGCTGCTGACCTTGGATGCCGCCCGCGCCGCCGGCCTCGCGGTCGCCGCGGTCGTGCTCACCCCGTGGCCGGACGAGCCGACCGAGATCGAGCGGTCCAACCGCGAGACGATCGCCGTGCTCGGCGCCGTCAAGGTCGGGACCCTCCCCCCGCTGGACCTCGACGACCTCGGCAGCTGGCCAGCGCTCACCTTGCGACCCACCGGGTGACCGACCGGTCGGTCACCCGGGGACGATCACGTCGAGATAGCCCTCGCTCAGCTCGACACGGAAGCCTGCCGCCTCGGCAATCGCGGCGGCAGTCTCGGGATCCTTCGGTGCCTTCTTCGCCAGCAGCAGTGCCCGCGCCACCTCACCGCGCACGGCCTTCGCCATGTGGGAGACCGGCTTGCGCTTACCGCCCTGCTCGCTGAAGGCACGCACCGCGACCAGCGTCGCGCGCTTCGGCTTCCAGGCGGCGGCATAGGCGCCGGAGCGCATGTCGACGACCAGCGAGCCTGCTTCGTCCGGCAGCGCCTCGGCGAGCGCCGCACGCCAGTAGGCGGCAATCGGCCCGATCCCCTTCAGCCGCGCTTTCGCCGAGAGCCGGTAGTAGGGGATGCGGTCGCCGGGACGGACCACGCCCCAGAGCGCGCTGGCGACCAGGACCCGGCGCCGGGCCGGCGCCGGCAGTCCCGGCAGGTCGAGCCGGTCGTAGAGGACGCCGCTGTAAACAGACGCTGCCGGCCCGGCGGGAGCTGAGCGCAGGGCCGCGTCGATCGCTATCTCACCTGCCTGTCCCGGCGAGATCGCGAGTTCCGCGACCGCCTTCTTCACCGGCCTGTCGCCGAGCCGCTCCAGCACATCGAGCAAGCCGGCCCGCAGCTCGCCCAACTCCTCGGCATAGACCAACGAGTCGAGGTCGACCGGCTTGCCGCGGGCGGGCGCGGTCTTCCCCTCGGAGGGCGGCAGCAGGATCAGCACGCCGCCACCCTAGAGGTGCCGATGGGCGGGCGGTTCAGGCGATCTCGCGCGCCGCGACCGCCGACCCACCGGGGTTGACGTTGGCCTCGGCGGCCTCGACGCTCAGCTCGTGCTCGCCGCGGCGCTGAGCGCGGATCGCGGTCGCCCCGACCAGGGCGCCGAGCAGCGCCACCCCGCCGCAGATCGTCATCGCGAAGCCGAGCGCCTCGACGAATTCCTGTGGGGTCGCGGTCTCGAAGTTGGCGCCGACCTTGGCCTGGAAGATCGCTCCGGTGACGGCGACGCCGAGGCTGCCGCCGACCATCCGGAACATCGAGAGCACCCCAGAGGCGACGCCCGCTTTCTGGACCGGGACCGCGTTCATCGCGGCGCTGGTCATCGGCGACATCGTCATCGCGATGCCGATCCCGAGCAGCATGAAGCCGGGCAGCAGGTCGAGGTAGCCGGAGTCGACCGCGATACCGCTGAAGCTGAACAGCGAGGCGGCGACGATGACCAGGCCGCCGGCGATCAGCCAGCGCGGCCCGAAGCGGTCCGAGAGCCGCCCCGCCACCGGCGCCACCCCGACGATCATCAGCGTCGAGGGCAGGAACCTCACCCCCGCCTCCAGGGGCGAGTAATGGAGGATGTTCTGCATATAGAGGGCGAGGAAGAAGAAGACGCCCAGCATCGCGAAGGAGACGATCAGCGCCACCACCACGGCGCCGAGGAAGTTGCGATCGGAGAGCAGGCCGAACTCGACCATCGGCGCCTTGACCCGCTGCTCGATCGCGACGAAGGCGGCCAGCGCCAGCGCCGAGCCGACCAGCAGACCGACGATCTCCGGCGAGCCCCAGCCCCAGGCGTTGCCCTCGACCAGGGCGAGGATCAGGGCGGTCAGACCGGCGGTCAGCGTCACCACGCCGGCGTAGTCGACCTCACGGCCGACGCTGTCGTCGCGCGACTCGCGGACCGCGAACAGGGCGGCGGCGATCGCCCCGGCCGCGACCGGGATGTTGAGGTAGAAGATCGCCCGCCAGCTGACGTGCTCGGTCAGGAAGCCGCCCAATACCGGCCCGACTGCCAGGGCCAAAGCGGAGACGCCGGCCCACATCCCCATCGCCTTGCCGCGCTCGCTGGCCGGGAAGGCGTCGGTGATGATCGAGAGGGTCGCCGGCATCATCAGCGCCGCCCCGACGCCCTGGACGACGCGGCTGATCACAAGGTCGGTCGAGCTCTGCGCGAAGCCCGCCGTCGCCGAGGTGACGGTGAAGATGACGACGCCGAAGAGGAACATCCGGCGGCGGCCGAAGATGTCGCCGAGCCGGCCGCCGGTCGCCAGCAACACCGCGAAGGAGAGCGTGTAGCCGTTGATCGTCCACTCGAGGCCGGAGATCGAGGCGTCGAGGTCGCGCTGGATCGAGGGCAGGGCGACGTTCACGACCGTGTTGTCGAGCATGATCATGAACAGCGCGAAGCACATCGCCCCGAGCGTCCACCACTTGCGGTTGTCGTCGGTGATCAGGTGCCGGTAGCGGGTCACGTCGGTTCGACCTCCTTCAGGAGCCGGTAGGCCTCGGCGATGTCCTCGCGGTCCATCAGCGAGTCGATCGCGGTCTCGAGCTTGCGCCGCTGGGCGGCGCTGAGGGTGGCGACAAACGACTGCATCCCCGCCTGGCGGACGAGGACCAGCGTCTCCACCAGCTGCTTGCCCTTGGCGGTGATCGCGAGCTGGCGGGCGCGGCGGTCCTCCGGGTCCTCGACCCGGGTGGCGAGACCCTCCTTGACGAGGGCGTCGACCGCCCTGCTCATCGACGGCACCGAGACGCCGAGCGCCTCGGCCAGGTCGCCGACCTGCCAGGTCTCCGCGGTCCGCCCCAGCCCGCCCAGCTCCAGCAACGCCTTGCACTGGGTTATCGAGAGCCCAGACTCCTCGATCACCCGCAGCTGGTTGCCGCGGTCATAGAGGAAGAGGTGGCGCAGCAACGCGGTCACCTTGGCAGCGGTGTCGTGGGTGTCGCTCGCCCGCATCCTCATAATAGTTGCACCGCCGCAAATATTTCTCAAGAGCAATATTTGTGCGTGTGATGGATATCACTCAGCGTCCCGCCGGGAGCGGGTCTATCGTCGCCTGGCGATGGCGGCCGACCCCGCGCAGCTCGATCACGACCACGTCTGGCACCCCTTCACGCAGCAGCAGGGGTGGACCGACGAAGAGCCGCTGATGATCGAGCGGGGCCAGGGCTGCCACCTAATCGACGTCGACGGCCGCCGCTACATCGACGGCGTCTCCTCGCTCTGGTGCACGGTCCACGGCCACCGCCACCCGGCACTCGACGCCGCCGTGCGCGACCAACTCGACCGCGTCGCCCACTCGACCATGCTCGGCCTCTCCCACCCCGGCGCCGCCGAACTGGCCGCCCGCCTGGTCGGGATCGCCCCGCCCGGACTCTCACGCGTCTTCTACTCCGACTCCGGCTCGACCGCGGCCGAGGTCGCCCTCAAGATGGCCTTCCAGTACCAGCAGCAGCGCGACGGCGGCCAGCGCCGAACCGGTTTCGTCAGCCTCCGCCACGCCTACCACGGCGACACGATCGGCTCGGTCTCGGTCGGGGGTATCGACCTCTTCCACGCCACCTACCGGCCGCTGCTGTTCGAGACCCACAAGGCCGAGCCCGGCGACGCCACCGACCTCGCCCGCATCCTCTCCGCCCACGGCGAGGAGGTGGCGGCCGTGATCGTCGAGCCGCTGGTCCAGGGCGCCGCCGGGATGATCGTCCACCCCCCCGGCTACCTGCGCGCCGTGCGCGAGCTCTGCGACCACCACGGCGCGCTGCTGATCTGCGACGAGGTGGCGACCGGGTTCGGCCGTACCGGGACGATGTTCGCCTGCGAGCAGGAGGACGTCGCGCCGGACTTCCTCTGCGTCGCCAAGGGCATCACCGGCGGTTACCTGCCGCTCGCCGCGACCCTCACCACCGAGGCGGTCTACGGGGCCTTCCTCGGCGCCCCGGCCGACCAGCGAACCTTCTTCCACGGCCACACCTACA